>Ga0207647_10000195_pt1 | contig 49520 bp, 48 predicted proteins | sample KBSCornC2_FD_184295 | JGI IMG/M metagenome (GOLD analysis project Ga0207647, IMG submission 184295) | Corn rhizosphere microbial communities from Kellogg Biological Station, Michigan, USA - C2 (SPAdes) (version 2) | ecosystem: Host-associated > Plants > Roots > Rhizosphere ... | reverse complement strand
CGTGGGGCCCTCCGTTTGTGGTCGCCGCAGATGGTGGGAATCTCTCAGCCGCCTATTTCCACGCCTGCAATCGCGGCAAACGCTCGATCGTCGCGGATTTCACGACCGAGGAGGGGCGCGCGCTGGTCCGCCGGCTGGCGGCCTCGGCCGATGTGGTGATCGAGAATTTCAAAGTCGGCGGGCTGGCCAAGTACGGCCTGGACTATGCGAACCTGAAGACCGCCAATCCGCGTCTGATCTATGCGTCCATCACGGGCTTCGGTCAGGATGGGCCCTACGCGGCGCGCGCGGGTTATGATTTCCTGATCCAGGGCATGGGCGGCGCCATGTCGATTACGGGCGAGCCCGGCGGCCAGCCGACCAAAACCGGCTTCGCCATGGCCGACATCTTCTCCGGGCTCTACGCGACGATTGGCATCCTCGCCGCGCTCCGCCGACGTGACCAGACGGGAGAGGGTGCGCAGATTGACTGCGCGTTGATGGACAGTCAGGTCGCGGTGCTCGCTAACCAGGCACTCGGTTATCTGGTGTCGGGTGACGCGCCAAAGCGGCTGGGCAATGCGCATCCCAGCATTGTGCCCTATGAAGTGTTTCCGGTCGCGGATGGGCACATCATCATCGCGGTCGGCAATGATGGGCAGTTCCGGCGGCTGTGCCTCGTGTTGGGCCAAGTCGAGTTGGGCGGCGATCCATATTATGCGAGCAATCCCGCCCGCGTCACCAACCGAGTGACGCTGGTCGCCAGGCTTTCGGCACTAACGCTGGGCTGGAGCCGTGACGACCTCCTCGCCGCGCTCGAGCGAGAAGGCGTCCCGGCGGGGCCGATCAACACGATCGCCGACGTGTTCGCCGATCCCCAGGTCCGCCATCGCGGTCTGCAACTAGACCTGCCTGCCGACGCTGCGGCAGGGGGCTCGATTCCTGGTGTGCGCACACCGCTCATCATCGATGGGATGCCGGCGGCACATGACCGGCCATCCCCCGGGTTGGGGGAACATTCGGCGGATGTTTTGGGCGACCCCAATTGGGGCGGCAACCGCGTCGCATCGCTGGAGACCAGGAGCTCAGGACATGGAGACTGAGCTCCGCATGCTTACATCCTGGTCTCCGCTTGGTGGCCAGAATGTCAGGCGATGTGAACGGACTTGGTGACCATGTGCGAGAGCACGCCTTCGGGCCCGTCCTCCGATCCGAAGCCCGATTCCTTGACGCCTCCGAACGGCGCGTCGGGCCAGGTCAGGCGCACGCTGTTGATCGCGACCATGCCCGATTCGAGCTCTTCGGCGAGCCGGTTTTGCCGACGCCCCTGCTCAGTGAAGCAATAGGCCGCGAGGCCGTAGGGCAGGCGGTTTGCTTCCTTGATCGCATCCTCGGTCGTTCCGAAAGGGCGCAGCAAGGCGAGGGGGCCAAAAGGTTCGTCGTTCATCGCGCGAGCCTCCAGTGGGACGTCCGCCATCACCGTGGGCTGGAAGAAGAAACCGTCCTGATCAGCCCTGCTGCCGCCCGCGAGCAGTTTTGCGCCGGCTGCCTGCGCGTCGGCGACCATCGCCTCCATAGCTTCTGCGCGCCGCGGATTGGCGAGCGGCCCCATATTGGTGCTGGCTTCCAATCCGTTGCCGATCTTCATTGCGCGCGTGCGTTCGGCGAAGCCCGCGGCGAACTTCTCGTAAATCCCTTCCTGCACGTTGAAGCGCGTTGGGCCGACGCAGACTTGGCCGGCATTGCGGAACTTGTGGGTGACCAGGATGTCGAGCGTCTTCTCCAGGTCGCAATCGTCGAACACGAGGACGGGCGCATGGCCGCCAAGCTCCATCGTCATTTTCATGACGGAGTCCGCCGCGAGCTTCATCAGATGCTTGCCGACCGGCACCGAGCCGGTGAAGCTCAACTTACGCGTGACCGGCGAGGCAAGGAGCTGGCGTGAGACTTGGTCCGGCACCCCAAAGACGATCTGTGCGACGTTTCCCGGGAGACCCGCATCCTGGAGGCAGCGCAGAACCTCCACCGCACTGCCCGGCGTTTCCTCGCTGGGCTTGAGGATGATCGAGCAGCCGGCGGCAATGGCCGGCGCTATCTTGCGGACGACGTTGATCGCGGGAAAGTTCCAGGCGCAGAAGGCAGCGACCGGGCCGACCGGCTGGTGCAGCACCATCGATCGCATTCCGCTGGGCCGCTGCAGCACGCGGCCATAGATGCGCATCGATTCGCCGGCATGGAATTCGAGCATGCTGGCTCCGGCCAGCACCTCGCCCTTGGCTTCCGCAAAAGGCTTGCCTTCCTCGGTCGTGACGATGCGCGCGATATGCTCGGCGCGTTCGCGCAGCAGCGCTGCCGCCTTGATCATGATCTGAAAGCGCTGTTCGGGCAGCGTGCTGCGCCAGGCCTCGAAACCCTTTTGGGCAGCGGCAAGCGCGCGGTCGAGATCCGCACTGCTCGCCAGCGGTAGTTCCGCCAGCGTCTCGCCGGTCGCGGGGTTCAGAACCGCCTGCGCCTCACGGCCGTCACCGCTTAGCCACTCGCCATCGATGTAGAGACCCAGTTTGGGATAATCGGTCACGCCAAAGCTCCTGATTGGTGCAGCTGCCGCGGGGCTCTAATCAGCCCCTGATCGATGACAAGCCATCGGGGCCCTGATCTAAGCGCTCTTGGCTCCGTTCCAATTGGGGCGATTGCCGCGGCAGACAAAAAAGCCGGCCGGCGCAGGGCCGACCGGCTCTTTTTGACTTATCTGCTGATCAGCAGAAGCGGTTGATCAGATTTTCCAGCCGCTCCTGGCGACCCGATGTAGGCTTCGGATTGAGATCCTTCTGCAGCGCAAGATCGGCGATGTCGGCGAGCGAACCCTTCGCCACCGCCTGACCGATCTCGCCTTCCCAGCCGGCGTAACGTTCTTTGCGGAACGCATCGAGCCGGCCGTCCTCGACCAGCGCAGCCGCATTCAACAGTCCCTTGGCGATCACGTCGATCGCACCGACATGGCCGTAGAAGAGGTCGGCTGCGTCAACGCTTTGACGGCGCACCTTCGAATCGAAGTTGAAGCCGCCATCCTTGAAGCCGCCGGCGCGCAGCACTTCGATCATCGCCAGCGTCATTTCCTCGACCGAATTGGGGAATTGGTCGGTGTCCCAGCCATTCTGGTGATCGCCCCGATTGGCATCGATAGAGCCGAAGATGCCGAGCGCGGTCGCCATCGCCAGCTCATGTTCGAAGGTATGGCCGGCCAGTGTCGCGTGGTTCGCCTCGATATTGACCTTCACTTCATTTTCGAGGCCGTAAGCCTTGAGGAAGCCGTACACCGTGGCGGTGTCGAAGTCATACTGATGCTTGGTCGGTTCGTGCGGTTTGGGCTCGATCAGGATCGTGCCATTGAAGCCGATCTTGTGCTTATGCTCCACGACCAGCGACAGGAAACGGCCGAGCTGGTCGAGTTCCTTCTTAAGGTTGGTGTTGAGCAGGGTTTCATAACCCTCGCGGCCGCCCCAAAGCACATAGTTGGAACCACCGAGGCGCTTGGTCGCCTCGAGCGCCTGGCGCACCTGCATCGCGGCGAACGCATAGACTTCCGGGTTCGGGTTGGTGGCGCCGCCCGCCGCGAAGCGCGGATGGCTGAAGAGGTTGGCGGTACCCCATAGCAGCTTGATGCCGGTCTCGCCCTGCAGGCGCTCCAGATCGTCGACGGCTTCCGCCAGATATTTTGTGTGTTCGGCGGCATTGGCGGCGACCGCCATCACGTCGACATCGTGGAAGCAATAGAAGGGAACGCCCAGCTTCTTGATGAAATCGAAGCCCTCGGCGCGCTTGGTCGCCGCGGCGGTGCTGTCCATCACGCCGGCAAGCCACGGGCGCTGAAAAGTGCCCGGGCCGAAGATGTCGTGGCCGGCCCAGGAGAAGCTGTGCCAGAAGCAGACCGCGAAGCGCAGATGGTCTTCCATCCGCTTCCCGAGGACCACCCGATCCTTGTCGTAGTAGCGATAGGAAAGCTCGTCGGTCGAATCCGGCCCTTTGTAGGTGATCGGCGCGATCTCGGCGAAATAGGTCGGTTGGGTAGGCATCAATGCTCTCTCATCTTGGGGCTGATATGGGGATAGGCTTCGCGGAACGCCGCTTTCTTGGGCGCCAGAAGTTCGATGTCGGCGGCCTGCGGCTCCACAACGCGCTCGATCGGGGGAGGGGTGCAGATCGCGCGCGGATCGCCGCGATCGACCGCCACTTGTGCGAGCCGGGCGGCGCCGAGCGCTGGGCCTACCTCGCCGCCGCGCAGATAGACCAGCGGTGTCTCGACCGCGGCGCTGATGATCCGGCCCCAATAAGCCGAACGCGCGCCGCCGCCGATAACCGAAAGCTGCGACACTTCGGTACCGGCGTCGCGCAACGCATCGAGCCCGTCCGCGAGTGCGAAGGCGACGCCTTCGAGGACGGCCTGCGCCAATGTTCCCGGGCTGGTTTCGTAATCCAGGTTGAGGAAGGCCCCGCGCACCAGCGCATCATTATGCGGCGTGCGTTCGCCGGACAGGTAGGGAAGGAACAATTCCTTGCCCCGCGCCGGCCCGGTGCTTTCCGCGCGCGAGAAAAGCTCGGGCGCGTTGGCTGCACCGGTCAGCTTGGCGACCCAGTCGATGCAGGAGGCGGCGCTCAGGTGAACCGACATCTGATGCCACATCTCGGGCAGGCAATGGCAGAAGGCATGGACCGCGCGGGCTGGGTTCGGCCGAAAATCCTTGGTCGCGATGAAGATCACGCCCGACGTTCCGAGCGAAAGCAGGGCATCGCCGTCGGAGACCACCCCCACGCCGACCGCTCCGGCGGCATTGTCGCCCCCGCCGCCAGCCACGGGCACGGGCGCCATGCCCCACAATTCGGCGACCTCCGCCCGAAGCGTGCCCGCAATCTCTGAGCCCTCAAACAGGCGCGGCATCTGGTCACGGCTCAAACCTGTCGCGGCGAGCAAGGTATCGCTCCAATCGCGCTTCGCGACATCGAGCCAGAGCGTGCCAGCGCTGTCAGACATATCCGACGCCTTTTCGCCGGTCATACGCAGGCGGACATAATCCTTGGGCAGCAGGACGGAGCGGATCTGTTCGAAGATCGCCGGTTCGTGCTTGCGCACCCAGGCCAATTTGGGCGCGGTGAAGCCAGGCATGGCGAGATTGCCGGCAATGGCATGGAGATTGGGCACAGCCGCCTCCATCTCCTCGCACTCTGCGTAGGAGCGGCCGTCATTCCACAGGATGGCGGGACGGAGCGGCTTGTCCGAAGCGTCGAGCAGGGTGGCGCCATGCATCTGCCCGGCGACACCGATCCCGCGCACCGACCGGCGCACCGCTGGATCGATGGCGCGAACCGCGGCCTCGGTTGCCGCCCACCAATCTTCGGGTGCTTGCTCTGACCATAGTTCATGCGGCCGGGAGACGGCGAGGGCGGCAGTGCCCTGGCCGGCGACGCTGCCGTCGGCGGCGATCACCACGGCCTTTACGCCCGATGTACCAATATCAATGCCCAGGAACATAGGTGCTCAGGCCCTCAATCGACGAAGGGATTGACGGTCTGGATGGTGCCGTCGGGATTGAAGTGCAGTTCGGTCACCTTGACGTTGCGGAGGTGATTCTTGTTCGAGATTTGCGTGTCCGCATAGAACAGCCACCATTTGCCGTCGTGCTGGATGATCGAATGGTGGGTCGTCCAGCCCTGGACGGGTTTCAGGATGTGCCCGGTATAGGTGAAGGGTCCATAAGGGTTGTTGCCGATGGCATAGTTCAGGAAATGCGTGTCGCCGGTCGAGTAGGTGTAATAATATTTGCCGTCCTTCTTGAACATCCATGAGGCCTCGAAGAAGCGCTTTTCATGGTCGCCGCCGAGGACGGGCTTGCCGCTTTCGTCCAGGATCACGGCGTCGCGGGGTGCTTCGGCGAGTTGCTTCAGGTCCGGGGTCAGGCGCGCGACCTTGCCGGACAATGCCGGCTTGTCATCCTGTTTGAGATCGGTGTCGGTGCCGTTGGGATCGAACTTGCCCGTGGCCCAGCGCTGCAGCTGACCGCCCCAGATGCCGCCGAAATACAAATAGGCCTGGCCGTCATCGTCGATGAACACGGCCGGATCCATGGAATAAGCGCCCTTGATCGGCTCGGGCTCTGCCTTGAAAGGTCCCATCGGGCTCTTCGACGTAGCAACGCCGATCTTGAACTGGCCAAGCCCGCGCGAATCCAGATTTTTATCCCGCGCCGGGAAGAACAGATAATAGGTTCCATTGCGGTAGGCCGCGTCGGGCGCCCACATCTGCTGCGAGGCCCAAGGCACATCCTTCACGTCGAGCGCGACCGGCCCGATCTTCACCGGACCGCCTATGCGATCCATCTCCAGCACGCGATAATCGTGCATCGCATATTGGTTGCCAAGATCATCGTCGGGAATCTCCGTCGGAACATCGTGCGACGGGTAGACATAGATCTTGCCGTTGAAGACGTGCGCGGACGGGTCGGCGGTGTAAATCTGCGTCACCAGCGGCTGCGACAGATAATGGCGCCCTTCGGGCGACACGATCGGCACCTTTGGATCCGCAGCCAGCGTCGGCAACGGCACCAGTGACAAAGCCAGCGCGACGCGCCCCAGCTTGGATATCGCCATAGACCCCTCCTCAGGATTCTCTTGTCATAGGTCGGGCGCCTGCCGCGATGACTGGCACCTGTTAGCGCTACCAATAGCCGCCGCCGCCAGCCAATCAAGCGCAAGATGGCGCCTAATGCAGATTTCTGATGCAAATCGTTTCGGAACCGTCTGATCCTGTGTAGGTTCCCTCTCGCAAGTCACTGGACGGAGAAGGTGCATGGCCGATACAAAAACCGATGCCGGCAAGTCCGCTGCCGCCAAGCCCAAGACCACATCCAAGCCCAAAGCCGCCGCCAGCAAGGCCACCGCGCCCAAGGCGGGCTCAAAGGCGGCCGCAGCGAAAACCGCCGCTCCGAAAGCCGCTACCAAGAGCGCGGCGCCAAAAGCGCCGACGAAAGCCGCCGCGCCTAAGTCGGCCAAGCCCGCCGCCGCTGCGCAGCCGGCCGCTGCGACCAAGCGGGCAACGGCCAAGCCTGCTGCAAAGGCTGCGGCACCCGCCACCAAGGCGAAGTCGACGACCACAAAGCCCAAGGCTGCGACGTCCACGTCCGCCGCTAAATCCGCCGCGCCAAAAGCGGCCGCGGCACCCAAGCCGGCCGCCGCACCCGCGGCTCCGGCGGCGCCCGCCGCGCCGGCGGCCAAGTCTTCCCCCGTTTCGGCCAAGCAGGTCGCGGCGGGAGCCGGAATTCTCGGCGCAATCGCGGCGGGGGTTGCAGCTTTCTTCGGGCGTCGCAAAGAGAAATAGGCCCCTCACCTACGTTAAGGCGTGAAGCGGGTCGTCGGCCCGGTTAGAATAGGCATGGCCATGGCGCAGCCCGCTTCTGCTTTCTCGCTGAGTTCGGAGGAGGTGCGCCTGTTCGTGCGCGCCTGGATCCTGGGCTTCCTCGTCGTGATGCTATTGATCGGCTGAAAGCTCAGGCTGGGGGCGCATCGCCGCAATCGACGCCATCACAGGCGCGGTGCAATCGCCATGAAAGCGCCGCCGCGCCCAAACACATCACGGCGACGCTCGCCAGCGCTTCCACCACCGTCACGCCCGCGTTGGCAAACGCGACCGCACCGACGGCTCCCACGACCATCGCGCCCGAATTGACGATGTTATTCGCGGCCACCGTGCGTGCCGTATGGTCGCTTTCGACCGTGGTGGTGAGAAAGGCATAGAGCGGCACGACGAACATACCGCCCGTGACGGAAACTCCCAATAGGGCGAGCGCCACCAATGGGGCTCCGGGATGATGAGCGAATTGGCTGAAGGAGTAGAGCACTCCCTCCGGCGCCGGAACCCAGCGCTGCGCGGCAACCACCATCACCAACACGAACAGACCCATGGCGATAACCGAGGCCGGCGCATAGCGCGCGGACACGCGGCCATTGAGCAAGCGGTTGATCAGCACGGATCCGATCGCGACACCGACCGAGAAGATTGCCAGGAAGAGGCTGGCAACCTGTTTGTCGGCGGTGAAGACGTTTTTCACCAGCGGCGGGAATTCAATCACCAGGACAGCGCCGATCATCCAGAAGAAGCTGATCGACAGAATCGCAAGGAACAGGCGCGGTATATGCAATGTTGCCGAGACCAGCGTGATGGATGCGCGGATGATGTGAATATCGATTGGCGGCCGTTCGCCAGGCGGCGGGGCGGGGGGCACGCTCCGCGCGGTCAGCCAGCCGATGCCGGCGACGCCAAGCACCATGAGTGCGGCAACCTGGGCATTGATAAATCCGGCAAGGATGGTCCCCGCCAGGATCGCAATATAGGTACCGGCTTCAACCAGCCCCGTGCCGCCCAGCACTTCCTCGCGTTTCAGATGCTGCGGCAGGATGGCATATTTGATCGGCCCAAAGAAGGTCGAGTGCGCCCCCATCGCCAGCACCGCGCCCAGCATCAGTGGCACGGACGCGAAGAACAGGCCGCACGCCCCGACGATCATGATCGCGATCTCAGCCGATTTGATCAGGCGAACGATTCGCGCCTTGTCATGGCTGTCGGCGAGCTGGCCGGACAGGGCGGACAGCAGAAAGAAGGGCAGGATGAACAGCCCGGTCGCGATCGCACTGAACGCGGCCTCCTTCTTTGCGTCTGAATAAATGGAATAGGTCGCAAACAGGACCATCGCCTGCTTGAACAGATTGTCGTTGAAGGCGCCCAGAAACTGGGTCGCGAACAAAGGCAGGAATCGGCGCTTGCCTAAAAGCCGAAATGACGGGGTCATCGAAGGGCGGTGAAGGCGTCGCTGGTTTTACTCACGGACCGGGCTCATAGACGATCCCATGCACGAACTCCAACAGCCGCCGTCATTGGACCGCGATTTCGCCCTTCCTTCCGAACCGGTGATCGAGACAGCGCGTTTGCGACTACGGCAGCATTGCCCCTCCGATTTGGAGCCCAGGCTGCCAATCACCGACGATCCTGAGTTCATGCGCTTCGTCGGCGGCGTTTATGATCGGCAGGAAAATTGGTCGCGGATCCTGCGCTATATCGGGCACTGGGTCGCCTTCGGCTATGGCCTGTTCGCGGTCGAGGAGCGGGCGACGGGCCGCTATGTCGGCAATGTCGGCCTGGCACGATTCGAACGTGGGTTGGGCGAGGATTTCGATCCCTTCCCCGAAGCAGCCTGGATGATCGCCGAATGGGCGACGGGCATGGGTTACGGGAGCGAGGCCATGATTGCCGCCATGGATTGGCACGAGCGAACTTTCGGACAGTCGCGATTCGTCTGCATCATTGATCCCGCTAACGAGGCATCACTGCGCCTTGCGGCGAAGCTTGGCTTCCGGCCATATCGCGAAGGCTTGAATCGCGGCCATCCCGTGCTCCTGCACGAGCGCCTGTTGGATTAAGCACCGACGCTTCCACCGATGGCGAACAGGCTCTAGTGTCAAACCCGAATGCTGACGCTGCCGAACATCCTTACCTTATCGCGCATCCTGGCGATGCCGGTGATGGTGTTGCTGCTGTGGCATCCAAGCCCTTGGGATTATTGGCTCGCGTTCGGCCTTTATGCGCTGGTTGGGATTACCGACTATTTCGACGGCTATCTCGCCCGCGCGCAGGGTACGGTATCGAAGCTGGGCGTGTTCCTCGATCCGATTGCGGACAAGATCATGGTCGCGACCGTGATCGTGATGCTGGTGTTCACGCGCGCTATCGACGGGTTGGCCGTGGTTGCGGGACTGATCATACTGCTGCGTGAGATCGCGGTTTCGGGGTTGCGTGAGTTTCTGGCGGGCTTGCGCGTATCGATCCCGGTGAGCCAGCTTGCCAAATGGAAGACGACCTTCCAGCTCGTCTCACTGGGCGCATTGATCCTAGGGGGTGCGCTGCCGTCGCAAGGCTGGATCGGATGGGCCGGACTCTTTTGCCTGTGGAGCGCGGCGGGCCTGACCGTGGTGACTGGTTGGGATTATCTGCGCGTCGGCCTTAAGCACATGGATTAACGTGGATATTCTGTATTTTGCCTGGGTGCGCGAGCGGGTGGGAAAGGATCGCGAGCAACTCGATCCGCCCAAGGAGATTAAAGATGTGCGCGCGCTGATTGCCTGGCTTGCGGCACGCAGCGCCGGCCATGCCTCTGCGCTCAACGATACCTCCGCCTTGCGGGCGGCCGTCGATCAGCAGTTTGTCGCGCTCGATGCGTCGATAGCGGGTGCTCGGGAGGTTGCAATTTTCCCACCGGTCACAGGCGGATGATCGACGTTCGCCTCCAGACCGAGCCTTTTGACGCTGGCGTCGAACTTGGGCGGCTGGATCGGTTGGGCGGCGGCGGAGTGGCGAGCTTTACCGGCATAGTTCGCGGGAATGATGGTCTGGTGGAATTGTTGTTGGAACATCACTCCCAGATGACGCTGGCGATGATGCAGGCGCTGGCCCGTGAAGCAGTCGAGCGATGGGCGCTGCTCGGCGTGACGATCATCCATCGCCATGGCCCGCTCCATCCCGGCGAGCCGATCGTGTTCGTTGCCACGGCGGCCCGCCATCGCGGTGCTGCCCTCGATGCCTGCGCGAGCTTGATTGATCGGCTGAAAACCCAGGCGCCGTTTTGGAAACGTGAAACCTTCGTCGACGGACGGTCGCAGTGGGTCGAGGCGCGTGCCTCCGATGACGCCGCGGCGGCACGCTGGTTGCGGGACGAGCGCTAAACATGTAGGGGCTCTGCCTGATTTTTAGGCAGAGTATCTGTGGCCCGGCTGAAGCCAATCCAAATCGGAAATGTGACGATCGAGACCCCGGTGATCCTGGCGCCCATGACGGGTGTCAGCGATCTGCCGTTCCGCCGGCTCGTCCGCTCTTATGGTTCGGGGCTGAACGTCACCGAGATGATCGCGAGCCAGGCCGCGATCCGCGAGACGCGCCAGTCCATTCAAAAGGCGCTGTGGGATCCGAGCGAGGATCCGGTGTCGATGCAGCTTGTCGGCTGCGAGCCCGAGCAGATGGGCGAGGCGGCCAAGCTGGCGGAGGACCGGGGGGCGGCGATCGTCGACATCAACATGGGCTGTCCGGTGCGCAAGGTGGTCAATGGCGATGCCGGATCGGCGTTGATGGCCAAGCCCATGCTGGCCCGCCAACTGATCGAGGCGACCGTCAAGGCCGTAAAGGTGCCCGTCACGCTCAAGATGCGCATGGGTTGGGATCATCAGAGCCTCAACGCGCCCGATCTGGCGCGCGCAGCCGAGGATATCGGCGTCAAGATGATCACGGTTCATGGCCGCACGCGCTGCCAGATGTACAAGGGCTCGGCCGACTGGGCATTCATCCGCAAGGTCAAGGAGGCGGTCTCGATTCCGGTGATCGTCAACGGCGACATCTGTACGCTGGAAGATGCAGACAGTGCGCTCGATCAATCCGGCGCGGATGGCGTCATGATCGGGCGAGGGGCCTACGGAAAGCCGTGGCTGCTCGCACAAGTGATGCGCTGGCTACAGCACGGCGAGCGCCGGCCGGATCCATCGCTGGACGAGCAATATCGCGCGATCACAAGCCATTATCACGAAATGCTGGACCTCTATGGCAAAGAGGTTGGGGTCAATATGGCTCGCAAGCATATCGGCTGGTACACCAAGGGCCTGCCCGGCTCGGCCGAGTTCCGCAACCGCGTCAACCAAGAGCCCGAGGCGGCTCAGGTGTTGCGGATGCTGGCCGAATTTTACGCACCGTGGACTACGCGAGCGGCCGCCTAGCCCGGCTGCGTGCGCGCGGTGACGCGCGTCCGGCGCCTGCCGAGGCCCTCCTGTCGGCCTTGCCCACGCCGGTGCTGGTCGTGGACGAGGGTGGTCTGATTCTCGACGCGAACGCTGCTGCGGAGACGCTGCTCAATCTGTCGCGCTCCGCCATCATCGGCATGGGGATCGATGATGCGACCGGGCATCATCTGCGTACGATGCCGACCGAGACACCTTTCGTCGCTTATGATCTGGAGGTGCTGCTGCCGGGCCCGCGCCATGTCCGTGCGGATATGATGGCGGCACCCTTGCCCGACTGGCCGGGCTGGCGCGTGGTGGTGCTGCATGCGCACCCCAGCACCGCGCCCATCGCGCGTCGTGCGGGCGGCAATCTTGCAGCGGCGGGAGCGGCTGCGCTGTTGGCGCATGAGATCAAGAATCCATTGTCCGGCATACGGGGCGCGGCACAATTGCTGGAGGCTAATGCCGATGCGGAGTCGCGCGAACTGACCAAGCTGATCCGCGATGAGGTCGATCGCGTTGCGGCCCTGATCGACCGGATGGAAGGCTTCACCGACAAGCGCCCGCTCGAGCTGGGGCCGCAGAATATCCACGCCATCCTTGAACATGCACGTAGCGTGGCGATGCGTGGTTTCGGGGAAAATATCGTCTTCAAAGAGGTTTACGACCCCTCGCTGCCGCCGGTTCTCGGCCATCGCGATTCGCTGGTGCAGGTTGTGATCAACCTGCTCAAGAATGCTGCCGAGGCGCTTGGCGAGAAGGGAGGAACGGTCACGCTCACCACTGCCTATCGCCACGGTATGCGGATGGTGACGGAGGGCGGGGACGGACGGCGACAATTGCCGATAGAAGTGTGTGTGATCGATGACGGGCCGGGCGCGCCGGCTGAAATTGCCGAGCATCTGTTCGATCCCTTTGTCAGCTCGAAGCGTGACGGACGTGGGCTCGGCCTCGCACTGGTCGAGAAGATGATCGCCGATCAGGGCGGCATGGTCGAATATGCGCGCGAGGGGCAGCCGGAACGCACCGTTTTCCGCCTGCTGCTGCCGCGCGCGATGAGGAAGTGACGATGGGCGGGCGCGTGTTGGTGTGCGACGATGATGCGGCCATCCGCACCGTGGTGCGCGAGGCATTGCGTCGCGCTGGCCATACGGTTGAAACCGCTGCCAGCGCCGCCGAGCTCAAGCGAACGATCCGCAGCTTCCGGCCGCAGGTCTTGCTGACCGATGTCGTGCTGCCCGACGGCAACGGGCTCGATCTCGTTCCGGAATTGCTGGCCGATTACCCGCAGATGCCGATCATCGTGCTCTCGGCGCAGAATACGTTCACCACCGCCATGCGCGCGACCGAGCAGGGCGCTTTCGACTATCTGCCCAAACCGTTCGACCTCGGCGAGCTGGCCCAGGCGGTCGATGACGCGCTCGCGCGCGGGCCCGCCACCGAGGGCGAGGATGGGGCGCAAACGGGGGAGGACCTGCCGCTGATCGGGCGCTCACCGCCGATGCAAGAGGTCTATCGTACCGTCGCGCGCGTCGTATCGAACGACCTGACCGTGCTGGTGCTGGGCGAATCCGGCACGGGCAAGGAGCTGGTGGCGCGGGCGATCCATGATTTCGGCCCGCGCAAGGATGCGCCGTTCGTCGCGGTTAACATGGCGGCGATTCCCCGCGAGCTGATCGAAAGTGAATTGTTCGGACACGAGCGCGGCGCCTTCACCGGCGCGGCCCAACGTACCGCCGGCCGCTTCGAGCAGGCGCAGGGCGGCACGTTGTTCCTGGATGAGATTGGCGACATGCCGATGGAGGCACAGACGCGGCTGCTGCGTGTGCTCCAATCTGGCGAGTTCTCACCGGTCGGCGGCGCACGCGCGATCCGCGCCGACGTCCGCATCATCGCTGCGACGCACCAGGAATTGCCCAAGCTGATAGCCGAGGGGCAGTTCCGCGAGGATCTCTATTACCGTCTTAATGTCGTGCCGGTGCGGTTGCCGCCGCTGCGCGAGCGAGGCTCCGACATTGGCGAGCTAGCGCGCCATTTCCTCGATCGGGCCGCGGCGGATGGGCTGCCGCGCAAGCAGCTCGATGCGGCGGCGATTGCCCGGCTGCTGCAGCACAGTTGGCCGGGTAATGTGCGCGAGCTAGAAAATCTCATGCGTCGCCTCGCGGCGCTGACGCGCGACACTGTTATCACACCGATGCTGGTCGAACAGCAATTGAGCCGCAACGGACAACCCGCTTTGCCGGCGGTGCCTGAAGCGGCGGGGCTGGGCGAGGCAATCGAGCAACATCTCGCGCGCCATTTTGCGAGCTATGGCAATGCGCTCCCACCCGATGGTCTCTATGATCGCGTGCTGGCGGAGATCGAGCGGCCGTTGCTCCGCCTGACGCTGGCGGCGGTACGAGGCAATCAGCTGAAGGCGGCGCGGCTGCTCGGCATCAATCGCAATACGTTGCGCAAGAAGCTCACCGATCTGGGTGTCGGGCCGGTGGTGCGACGAAGCGAGTAGGCCAACGTCTCGCCGCATCCGTAGGCGACATGTGTTCCCAGGGCCACATTGATGTGGTAGCCCGGACACGATGGTGCCATCTACCGAAGGCATGTTCCGGAAAATGTCGCGTTGGCGGCGACGCTTCGGCTTGTTGTTCCGCTCGCGCCGCATCCTGGCGATTGGCGAGCCACTAGCGGTTGCGGCCCTACTCGGTGTAGCGGCGATCACCTATTCGGTCCTGAGCCACGGTAGCCCAGGCCGGCCGCTCAATCCCTTCCTCGTTGCCTTGCTTTTGGTCGGCAACCTCGTGCCAGCCATGGCATTGCTCGTGCTCATTGCGCAACGCGTCGCGCGCAGCCGCACTGAGGAGTCGCCCTTTGGTGCTCGCGGCGGGCTTCATGTTCGGCTCGTGGCCATCTTTTCCGTGTTGGCGGCCGTGCCCACGCTGCTTGTCGTCATCTTCGCTTCTTTGCTGTTCCAGTTCGGCGTGCGCTTCTGGTTTTCCGACCGCGCCAGCATTGTGCTGCAGAATAGCGACCGCGTCATTCAGGCTTACATCAATGAGCACCGTACTGACTTGTGGCGAAATGCGACGGCCATGCAGGGGGATCTGCTGCGCGCGCTCGCTGCAGCTCCCGCGGATGATCCCCGCTGGAGCCCCTATTTTGCGCAACAAGTCTATTATCGACAGCTGGATCAGGCCGCCGTCATTCGGGTCGCACCGGACAACAGTGAAAGCGTCATTTGGCTCGCGAACTTGGACGGGAGACCGCTTGATCAATTGGTCGATCCCAAGAAGCTAGCCGAATATAATTCGGGCGAACCGCATGTTCGCGTTTTGCGCGACCGCATGGAGACGGTCATTCCCCTGGACGCGGCTTCGCGAACCTACCTGTGGATCTCGCGTCGCGCTGATTCATTCGCCATTGCCCAAGCGGCGCGTGCCACGATGGCACTTGACGATTACCACGCCTTCATGGCGCGAGCGCGCGCGCTGCAACTGCAGTTCAACGCGGCGCTGCTAATCGTTTCACTGCTGATTGTCGGCATCGCCATCTGGATCGCCTTTGCGGTAGCTGATCGGCTGGTGCGCCCGATCGGCGAGCTTGTTGGCGCCGCGCGCCGGGTCGCGGGTGGTGATCTTGCCGCACGCGTGCCCGCGCCCAACAAATATGACGAGGTTGGCCGGCTTGCCGCCGCATTCAATCGCATGACACGCCGCCTTCAGGAGCAGACGGGTGCGCTCGAAAGCCGTCGCGCCCTTACCGAGGCTGTATTGTCGGGCGTGTCGGCGGGCGTGATCTCGATCAATCGCGAGCGCGAAGTGACCTTGATTAACCTTTCGGCGCAGGCGCTGCTCCGTACTGGTGATCTGAGCCCGATCGGGCAGCCGCTCCACGCGCTCGCGCCCGAACTCGATCGTCTGCTGGACGCCGGTGAGCGGCAAACGGTGGTCCAGATTGCCAGCGAGGATGACGTCCGCACGCTCGCCGTCACGGTCGTCAATGCCGGCAACGGTCATGTGCTGACCTTCGACGACATCACTCAGCAATTAGCCGATCAGCGGCACGCCGCATGGTCCGACGTCGCGCGACGTATTGCGCATGAGATCAAGAATCCTCTGACCCCCATCCAGCTCGCCGCGGAGCGACTCCAGCGCCGTTATGGCAAGGAAATTGAAGGGGACGGCGGGACTTTCGAAAAATTGGTGACGACCATTGTCCGCCAGGTCGGCGACATTCGTCGCATGATCGATGAATTCTCCGCCTTCGCGCGCATGCCCAAGCCCATGTTCCGCCGCGAGAATTTGGTGGATATCGCGCGCCAGGCGCTGTTTCTCCATGAGGTCGCGCATCCCGCGATCCGCTTCAGTCTCGATGCGCCCGATTTCCCGCTGATGATGGTGTGCGACCGTCGCCAGATCGGCCAGGCGCTTACCAATATCGTCAAGAATGCCTGTGAGGCGGTCGAGGCGCGGCTGGGTGAAGGACAAGGCGGCCAGATTGCGATGACGATCCGCGCCGCCGAGGGACGCCTGACGCTCGACCTTGCGGATGACGGCGTCGGTCTACCTGCCGAGCGCGATCGCTTGACCGAACCTTATGTGACGACGCGCACCAAGGGGACGGGGCTTGGCCTGGCGATCGTGCGGCGCATCGTCGAGGAGCATATGGGAACGATCAGCTTCGCGGACCGGGTGGGCGGGGGCGCCGTCGTTCATCTCGATTTCGATCTGCAAGCGCTCGACGCGATCATCCAGAATGAGGCGACGGTCGATCGTGCACCCGAGCAAGATTTTGTGAATGCCAGGAGCCTGTAAAGATTATGTCGCTCGATATTCTGGTGGTGGACGACGAGGCCGATATCCGCGAGCTCGTCTCGGGTGTGCTTGAGGATGAGGGCTATCGCCCGCGCAGTGCTGGCGACGCGGATTCCACCCTGGCCGCGCTGGCGGAGCGACGGCCGAGCCTGGTGCTGCTCGACGTGTGGCTGCAAGGTTCGCGCCTCGACGGGTTGCAATTGCTGGCCGAGATCAAGCGCCGCGATCCGACCCTGCCGGTGATCGTCTTCTCCGGCCACGGCAATCTCGATACCGCCGTGGCGGCGGTGCGCCAGGGCGCGGTCGACTTCATCGAGAAGCCGTTCGAAAGCTCGCGCCTGCTTCATCTCGTTGCGCGCGCAACCGAGACCGAGCGGCTGCGGCGCGAGAATGAGACCTTGCGTGCGCAGGTCGGCCAAGAGGAAGAACTGACCGGCACCAGCCAGGCGATCAACCAGGTTCGCGCGACGCTGAAGCGCGTTGCCGGGACGGGCAGCCGCGTGCTGATTGCGGGGCCTGCCGGCGCGGGCAAGGAGGTGGCGGCGCGACTGCTCCACAATTGGTCGACGCGGGTTCGCGCACCCTTTGTTGTGGTCGCGGCGGCACGCATGACCCCGGATCGCGTCGAAGAGGAATTGTTCGGAGCCGAGGAGGGCGCCGAACTCATCAAACCAGGCATGCTCGAACAGGCGCATGGTGGCACTCTCTTCCTGGATGAGATCGCTGACATGCCCATGTCGGCGCAGGCTAAGATCCTGCGGGTGCTGACCGACCAGAGCTTCACCCGCGTGGGCGGTACGCGCACCGTGAAAGTCGATGTGCGCGTTGTTTCTGCCACCGCACGAGACCTGACCGCGGAGATCGCAGCAGGGAGGTTCCGCGAGGACCTCTATTACCGATTGAATGTGGTACCCGTGATGCTGCCGCCGCTTGAGCAGCGGCGCGAGGATATCCCCATGCTCGCGATACACTTCGCCGCGCGTTACGCGGCGGAACGGCGCGTCCCCACGCCCGATATCAGCCCAGAGGCGGTCGCAGCGCTGCAGGCCTATGACTGGCCGGGCAATGTCCGCCAGCTGCGCAACGTGATCGAACGGACCATCATTCTCGCGCCCGGCGACCGGATCGGGCGGATCGATGCGGATATGCTGCCGCCGGAGCTGCTGTCCGGCCAGGCCGAGATCGTTCCTGGCAATGCCGCGCGATCGATCATGGGGACGCCGCTTAGGGAGGCGCGCGAGACGTTCGAGCGCGAATATCTACGCGTCCAGATCCGACGTTTTTCGGGCAATATCAGCCGCACCGCGAATTTCATCGGCATGGAGCGCTCCGCCCTTCATCGGAAGCTGAAGAGCCTGGGCTTGGCCGATCCGCGTGCCGAAGAGGAATGACCGCATCGACAAAAGGACAGAAATGCTGCTGCATACTTGTGCTGCAACGCAGCAGGCTGTAGGATGCGCGCGCCTCCATTCCGGGGGGTGAGCACGACGCCGTGAACGGCGCCAGAGCGGGCGCAAGGACCCGCCAAGATGAAAGAAGGCCGGCCAATATGGCAGATAAGGTCAACAATCTTCAGGACATCTTCCTGAACACGCTCCGCAAGTCCAAGACCCCCGTGACGATGTTTCTCGTTAAGGGCGTCAAGCTGCAGGGCATCATTACCTGGTTCGACAATTTCTCGGTGCTGCTCCGTCGCGACGGACAGAGCCAGCTCATCTACAAGCATGCCATTTCGACGGTCATGCCCGCGCATCCGATCGACTTGGCCGAGGTCGAAAAAGCGTTCGACGAAAAGAAATCACCTTTGCTGCAGGAGATATTCCTGGCGGCGGTGCGTAAGTCGGGCGAGCCGGTCACCATGTTCCTGGTCAACGGGGTCATGCTCCAGGGCGAGATTGCGGCTTATGACCTATTCTGCATGCTGCTGCGGCGCGATGGCATGAGCCAGCTCGTCTACAAGCATGCCATCTCGACCGTGCAGCCGCTCCATCCGCTCAATCTCATGAGCGGCGAGGAAGGCGAAGAGGAGGAGTGAGCTGGGGGTGAAAGCCCCTTCGCCACATCCTATCTCGTACGAATGAGTGTTTTCAATCGGGACGAAGCGGACGAGGTCCGTTATGGCGCGCGCGCGATAATCGCGTTGCCGGAAATGAATGCCGGCCTGCGCGATACGAACGCGCGGATCGAGGAGGCCGTCGGTCTCGCCGCGGCGATCGGCCTCAACGTGGTCGATCGGCTCGCCTTCCGCGTCCGCCAGACCAAGCCTTCCACCTTGTTCGGCTCGGGCCAGGTCGAGCAGATTGCCACCGCTGCCCGCATGCATGACGCGGAGCTGGTCGTCGTCGATGCCGCGCTTACGCCTGTTCAGCAGCAAAATCTGGAGAAGGCGACCGAAGCCAAGGTGATCGACCGCACCGGCCTGATCCTCGAAATCTTTGGCGAGCGGGCCGCCACGGCCGAGGGTCGGCTGCAGGTCGAGCTGGCCCATCTCGATTATCAAGCCGGCCGGCTCGTTCGATCCTGGACGCACCTTGAGCGTCAGCGCGGCGGCTTTGGCTTCCTGGGCGGCCCCGGCGAAACCCAGATCGAGGCTGACCGCCGCTTGATCCGCGATCGCATGGCCAAGATCCGGCGCGAGCTGGAGCAGGTGCGCAAGACGCGCGGTCTGCATCGCGCCCGGCGCGAGCGCGCGCCATGGCCGGTCGTTGCGCTCGTAGGCTACACCAATGCCGGCAAGTCGACCTTGTTCAACCGGCTGACGGGCGCCGACGTCATGGCGGAGAATCTGCTGTTCGCCACGCTCGATCCCACGATGCGGCAAGTGTCGCTGCCCGGTATCGACAAGGCGATCCTGTCGGACACGGTGGGGTTCGTCTCCGATCTACCGACGCAACTCGTCGCCGCCTTCCGCGCCACGCTGGAAGAGGTCACCGCCGCCGATCTGATCCTGCACGTTCGTGATATTGCCCATCCCGACACCGAAGCGCAGCGCGCCGACGTTCTTGCCGTTCTCGGTGAGATCGGGGTCGGACCCGAAATTGGCGAGGGCGCAGCGATCGTCGAGGTGTGGAACAAGCTCGACGCTCTCGACCCCGAAGCGCATGAGCGCGTGTTGGCCGAGGCAACGCGCGACCAGGATGTGATCGCGGTATCGGCGCTTACGGGCGAAGGGGTCGAGGATCTGCGTCGACGGGTTGCCGAATGGCTGCTCGCCGGCGCACGCGTGCACAGCATTTCGCTGCCGGCCGGCGACGGCGGCGCGATCGCCTGGCTGCACCAGCATGGCGAAGTGCTGGATCAGACAATGGAAGGCGAAACGCTGACGATGGATGTGCGGCTTTCGCCGGATGAATGGGATCGATTCCAATCGCGTCGCTGATCGGTAACGAAAACGTCATAACGGCTCGATGATCGAACCGGGGAGGTAAGCGTCACGTCCAGCGATCCGCCCCTTGCGCCCCTGATCGAACCAGGTTTGGTGTGGACCTGCTGGCAGAGCGATGGCGGGGTTGTTCTGGCCGACACCGCGCCGCCGTCGGGCGCGCCTTTCCGCTGGCTCCATCTCGACCTGTGGGATCAGCGCAGCGCGCGATGGATTGCAGGGCAATCCGCACTACCGGCGGATGTGCAGGCGCTATTCCTGTCCTCCGATGAACAGCCGCGCGTCCTTGGACAGAAGGACGCGCTGGCCCTGGTCCTGCCTGATTTCCAGCGCGAGTTCGATCGCGACGAAACCGAACGGATCGGGGCGCTGCGCGTGGCTGTGGGACCCGGGCTGTTGCTCACGGGACGCCATCATCCGCTCCACACGCCCGATATCTTCCGCCACCGCGCGGCGCATGCCCAAGAGCTAGACGTGGAAAGCGCACTCGAGCTTGTGCTGAACAGCCTGATCGATACGCTCGCCGCGCGCACGACCAGCATTCTCTCCGAACTGCTCGCGCTCGAAGACCAAATCCTGGCTGATGAGAGCGTGCCGGACACGCGCGCACTGGTTGCGCTGCGCCGCCTGAGTGCGCGGCTGCATCGCATGGCCAATGGCATGCGCTTCGTTCTGTTCCGTGCTGCCGAGGATCCGACCATTGCCGCACTCCACGGCGAGCTGTGGACCCGCATGACGCGCAAACTTCAGCCGATTGAGCGTGACGTGGTCGGAGCACAGCAGCAGCTGCGGCTGCTGCGCGAGGAACTGGACCTGCAAGCCGGCCAGCAGACCAACGAGAACGTCTATCTGCTATCGGTCATAACCGCGCTGATCATGCCGGCGACGCTTGTCACAGGCTTTTTCGGCATGAATACGGGCGGAATGCCGTTCGAGCGGGGCGGTGCCGGCACGCTTATGGCTACGGTAGTGGCCGTCGGCTGCTCGATTGCAACCTGGCTTTTGCTGCGGACCATGGGGCTGATCCGGCGATAGGTTTGGATGAGCGGTTTGGGCGGCCCTAGCGGACCCGCTGCTTCACCCTTTGCCAAAGCGCTTCCATTTGATCGAGCGAGAGTGTTGCGAAGGTGGGGCCAGCTTCCTCTTCCATAGCTCGGAAGCGGCCTTCGAACTTGCTTGTCGCCTGGTGCAGTGCGGCTTCGGGTTCCACGCCCAATTTGCGTGCCCAATTGACGATCGCGAACAGCAGGTCGCCTATTTCATCGATCCGTTCGGGCAAGCTGTCGGCGGCATCGACCTCCGCCATTTCCTCGATCACCTTGGCTCGTGCGCCGGAGGCGTCCTCCCAGTCGAAGCCCACCGTTATCGCGCGACGTGAGATGGCGTCGGCGCGGACCAAAGCGGGCTGGTCTTCGGGAACGCCGTCAAGCGCGCTCACTTGCCGAGTGCGGCAGCGGCGCGGGCGCGCGCTTCGATTTCGGCGGGATCGGGCTCACCCGCGGGTACCACCCAGCTGCCACCCACGCACAATACCGGATCGACCGCCAGCCAGTCCGGCGCGGTTTCGACCGTGATTCCCCCCGTGGGGCAGAAGCGGCATTGATAGAAAGGCGCCGCCAACGCCTTCAAGGCCTTGATTCCGCCCGACGTTTCGGCGGGGAAAAATTTGAAGCGATCGAGCCCAAGATCAAGTCCGCGCATGATGTCGGCGGCGGTGGCGATACCGGGCAGGAAAGGGATACCGCGTTCGATCGCCGCTTCGGCGAGTGGCGTGGTAAGGCCCGGACTGACGATGAACTTCGCACCCGCCTCGATCGCCTGATCGAGTTGCTTTTCGTTGAGCACGGTGCCCGCGCCGACGAATGAACCCGCGACCTTCGACATTTCGCGGATCACGTCGAGCGCGGCCTCGGTGCGTAGCGTAACCTCGAGCACAGGCAGGCCGCCCTTCACCAGCGCCTGCGCAATCGGCAGGCCGTGCGCTACGTCCTTCACCACCAGCACCGGTATGACCGGTGCCATCCGCATCACCTGATCGATCGTCACGCGTCGATTTCCTCATCTTCGATATTCTTGTCGAGCGATATGCCGTCGCCGAGCAGACCTTCGCCCAGATCGTCGCACATCGCGGAGAGTAGCGCCGAACCACCTTGCTCGGCGGTGCTGGCGCCGTGGCGCATGAAGGCGAACAATTCGCGGCCCGTGCCGATGTGTGGGCGGGGGGTGATCGCCAATTCGCGCGCCGCCCATTCGGCGCTGTCGACCAAGGCGTTTAGCGTCCCCTCATCAGCCGAGAGCCGGATGATGTCGCCATCGCGCAATTTGCCGATCGGGCCACCGCCGAGCGCTTCGGGCGACAGATGGATCGCCGCCGGCACCTTGCCCGACGCTCCCGACATGCGCCCGTCGGTGACGAGCGCGACCTTGAAGCCCTTGTCCTGCAGCGAACCGAGCGCCGGGGTGAGCTTGTGCAGCTCGGGCATGCCATTGGCGCGCGGACCCTGGAAGCGGACCACGACGACGACGTCGCGATGCAACTCACCCTTCTTATAGGCGGCAAGGACATCATCCTGATCCTGGAAGATCCGTGCCGGTGCCTCGATCGTCCAGCGGACCGGATCGACCGCGCTGGTCTTGAAGGTCGCGCGGCCGAGATTGCCCTGGACGAGCCGCATGCCGCCGTCGGGCTGGAACGGCGCCGAAGCCGGGCGAAGCATCGTGTCGTCGCGACTTTCGATCACCGGCGTCCAGACAAGCGCATCGCCATCGAGGCTCGGTTCGCGGCTATAGGCATTCAGGCCATCCTCCCAGACGGTGAGGATATCATCGTGGAGCAGCCCCGCGTCGAGCAAAGTGCGGATCACGAAGGAAATGCCGCCGGCCTGGTGGAAGTGATTCACGTCGCCCGAGCCGTTCGGATAGACGCGTGCGACCAGCGGTACAGCCGCCGAAAGCGCGTCCAGATCTTCCCAATCGAAGATCACGCCCGCGGCGCGCGCTATCGCAGGCAGATGGATCGCGTGGTTGGTCGAACCGCCTGTCGCGAGAAGGCCAACGGCCGCATTCACGATCGCCTTTTCGTCGACGCAACGCCCGAGCGGGCGGTAATCATTCCCGGCCCAGCCGACCTGCGCCAGCCGATGGACGGCGGCGCGGGTCAGCCCCTGGCGGAGCTTGGTACCGGGATTGACGAAGGCCGCGCCCGGCACGTGCAATCCCATCACTTCCATCATCATCTGATTGGAATTGGCGGTGCCATAAAAGGTGCAGGTGCCGGCCGAATGGTAGGAAGCGCTTTCGCTCTCGAGCAACTGGGCCTCGTCGGCCTTGCCCTCGGCATAGAGCTGGCGGACGCGCTGCTTTTCCTTGTTTGAAAGACCCGTCGGCATCGGCCCGCCTGGGATCAGGATGGTCGGGAGATGACCGAAGCGCAGCGCACCAATCAACAGGCCGGGCACGATCTTGTCGCAGATGCCGAGCAAAGCGGCCCCCTCGAACATGCCATGGCTGAGTGCTACGGCGGTCGAGAGCGCGATCGTGTCGCGACTGAACAGCGATAGCTCCATGCCGGGCTGTCCCTGTGTCACGCCGTCGCACATGGCAGGTACGCCACCGGCGACCTGCGCGGTCGCGCCGACCTCGCGCGCGAAGACCTTCATCTGTTCCGGATAACGGCCATAAGGCTGGTGCGCGGACAGCATGTCATTATAGCTGGTGACGATGCCGATGTTCATCGCTTTCTGAGCGATGATGGCGGACTTGTCCTCGCCCGCGGCGGCAAAGCCGTGCGCAAAATTGCCGCAGGAGAGGCGCGGCCGATCAACGCCATGCTCCCGCTCCCGATCGATCAGGTTCAGGTAGGCGCGGCGCGAGGCCGCGGATCGCTCGATCACCCGATCGGTGACGGCGGCTATTCTTCTGTCGAGCGCCATGAGTCCCAAATCGCGAGACGGAGCAGCTTTTGCAACGTCAAAGCGGCTTTTGGTGGCGAAAGATTTCAATTTTCGGACAACCGAGGGCGGCGACGTGACTGAATTGGAGGCTTGTCCGGCGATCGCCGTCGGAATTTTCCGGACATTGCGACGGATTAGGAGTGGGAGCCGCGCGACCGCTTCGTTCCGCACTTGTTGCCGTGATGCCGGGCCTGTCCCGGCATCCACTCAGCGGCTTGGCGCCAAGCCCCCGGCCAGAAACGCCACCGACCACATCGCCCCGCCGCCCGGTGGATGCCGGGACAGGCCCGGCATGACGGATGTGGGAAAGGACAGCGCAAAGCCGGCGGGTATGGGCGAGCGGGATTATCGCTTGGGCAAGCTGCGCGACCGGCGCGGGTTCATTCACCTTATCAGTGCCCGGGGCTGCGGTCGGCGTAGGGGCATTCAAGCCCGGGAACATGCGCCCGCAAGCTTGCCATGGGCGCAGTGCCGACCCGCTTTGAAATAGTGCGGCAACATCCATGCTGAAGAGCTGAAAGGATTGGTGAGGTTGCCGATGGTTCAGGAACCGAGCAGGGGTGAGGAAATTCGGCCTTGGCGGCGTCCTTCCAACTGCACGGAAAGAGGGAACGGGTCATTGATGGATGCCGACAAGCTGAACGCCTGCCTTGGCCATTTGCTTGCAGCCGAATGCCTGATGGAAGAGGCGCGCGATCTCGCCTCGCTGGCCCGGTTAGCGTTGGTGATCGATCTGCTTCACCGTGCCCATGGCTTGCCGGAGCGTGCTCTCCCGGAGTTGACGTTCGCGCCAGCATGAACTCGACGCAATAACACGAGCCGCCGCCTGCTCTGGTGAGCAATGCGGTCGATCAGTTCCACCCCCGCCTGCGGCGAGCCAAGGCGTCAAATACAATTCTTTCCGCCTGCCCGCATGCCACCGAAGAGCGATTTCGGGGACTGCGCGCGTAGCTCCTGACGGGGCCCGCGCAAATATGAAGGCGGTCAGATGCTATTGCGAATCTGTTGCATTAGCAAAAGGAGGTGCTAGGTCGTCGAGACGTCCGCAACCGCACTGGATCACCTGATGCCGCTTTCGCTTGCTTTTGCTCTTGCCGCCGCATCCGCCGACGTGGCGCTCGACCCTCAGGCAACGGATATCGTCGTTACCGGCCAACGCGAAACCGACGAGGCCGGTGCTTATGGTGTCAGATCAAGCAGCAGTGCCACGCGGCTGTCGCTCTCGCAGCGCGAAACGCCCCAGTCGGTCAGCATCGTCACCAGGACCCAATTGGACGATTTCCGGCTCAACGACGTCAACGCGGTGCTGGCCAGCACGACCGGCGTGAACGTTCAGCAGGTCGAGACCGACCGCACCTATTATTCCGCACGCGGCTTCGACATCATCAATTTCCAGGTCGACGGGATCGGTCTGCCCTTCGCCTATGGTCTCCAGAACGGGGCGCTCGACACGGCGACCTATGAGCGGGTCGAGGTGCTGCGCGGTGCCAATGGATTGCTTTCCTCGACCGGCAATCCTTCGGCGACAATCAACTTCGTCCACAAGCGACCAGGGCAGGACTTCGCGGCCTCGCTGACCGGAACCTATGGCAGCTTCGACGACAAGCGCGTGGATGGGGATGCAACAGTGCCGCTCACCGGGGACGGGCATATTCGGGCCCGCGTCGTAGGCGCCTATCTCGATGCCGGTTCCTACCTCGATCGCTATCATATGAAACGATCGGTAGCCTATGGGGTCGTCGAAGCGGACGCTACGCCCACGACCACTGTGTCGGTGGGTTATCAGCGGCAGGACAATCGCACGCGGGGCAGCCTGTGGGGGGCGCTTCCGCTTTATTATACCGACGGCACGCCGACCGATTATCGGCGGTCGACGAGTACCGGCCAATCCTGGAGCCACTGGAACATCAAGGACCAGCAGATCTTCGGGGACATCACGCAGCAGCTGGGGGGCGGCTGGATCGCAAAACTTTCCGCCTATCGCCACGTCATCGATGAGAAGGACCAATTATTCTACGTCTATGGCGCGCCGGATCGTGCCACGGGCGACGGGCTTTTCAGCTATCCAGGCGCCTTCAAGGGGCCGACCCGCGACCTGACATTGGATGCTTATGTCAGCGGACCGCTTTCGCTCTTCGGCCGTACGCATGAACTGGTGATCGGCATCAACCGGGGGGCAGCGCAGCTCAAGCAATATTCCAGCTATGCGAATGACTCGATCGGGCTGCCGCTGCCTGGTGACGCCGCCTTTGACGGCAGCTTTGGGCTGCCCGCTTTCCCGGCGTTCGACCTGTCCGCCGATTTTGACCAGCGGCGCGAGTCGGCTTATGCGCTGGTCCGGCTCAATCCCGCCGACGGCGTGAAGCTGATGCTGGGCGGTAATGTCACGCACGCGACCAGCGATGGTTATTCCTACGGCGTTCGCAGCGACTTCGATCGCACGCGTGCCTCGCCGTATGTTGGAGCGACGGTCGATTTCAGCCGCAATCTCAGCGCCTATGCAAGTTATGCCAAGATCTTCAATCCGCAGACGGAGGTGGACATCGGCCGGCGCGTCCTGCCGCCGATCGACGGCGAAAATCTGGAGGCGGGGATCAAAGGCGCCTGGTTCGAAAACCGGCTGAATGCCAGCCTCGCCATCTTCCGCGTACGCCAGGACAATCTGGCGGAAGCGGCCGGGTTCGATACGGGCACAGGCCAGACATATTACACGACGATCGACGCCAAATCGGAAGGCATCGAGTTCGATCTCGCGGGGCAGATTCTACCCGGTCTGCAGGCGAGCGCCGGTTATACCTTGCTCCGCATTCGGAACCCTGAAGGTCAGGCGGTACGCACCTATGTGCCACGCAATACGGGACGGGCGAGCCTTACCTGGACGCCTGCTGCCTTGCCCTCGCTTAAGCTGGGCGGAGCGATCAAATATCAGAGCAATATCCGGCGCGTGGCCGACGCAACCACGCCCAGCGGAGGCGCCATCCTAATCCGTCAGCCGGGTTATGCGTTGGTCGATCTGATGGCGCGTTACGACATCACGCCGCATTGGTCGTTGGGCGCCAACCTCAACAACCTGACCAACAAGAAATATCTCACCAGCCTTTACTGGGACCAAGCCTATTATGGCGCGCCGCGCACGGCATCGGTCACGATCGGGTGGAAATTCTAGCCCGTGCAGTCCGAAGCGGCAGCGCTCTCCAAAACGGAAGGAGGAGGGCGCAACTTACGCTAATTGATCCGTTTGACCGTGATGATCTTCACCGGCTGGCGGATCGTCTGGTTCATCGTGTCGATGTCCCAGCCGCCGGGGAAGGTGGGCTTGGCGAGGATGCGTTTGGCCACGTTCATGCCAGTCAGCACATGGCCGAAGGCGGCATAGCCCGCATAAGAACCGCGCGCGTCAAGATCGGGCGCGGGGCCGAGGGTGATGAAGAAGTCGCCCATCGCCGAACCGACTTCGTTGCGCGCCATCGACAGCGTTCCGTCGAGATGGCGCAGCCCCGTTTTGCTGGTCGGCTCATGCTTGATTGGCAAGAAACTCTTCGGGATATTGTGATCGATCCCGCCCTGGACTAGCCCGCGCCCGGCAAAGGACTTGCTGCGCGCGGCGCGGTAGAAGGTCGTGCCATCGAAACGATGCGCGTCGACATAACGAAGGAAATTGGCCGTGGTAATCGGCGCTTTCTTTGCTTCCAGGACCGCGGTGATGGTGCCCTCACTGGTGACGATCGCGACCTTGGGAAGCGGGGCGGGGCGGGCGGCGGAGGCGGCAGTCGCGAGTAGAGAAAGCGTAAGAACAAGTGAACGGATCATATTGAATCCAGGGAAATATTAGTCATTGGCGGAAGCGAAGGGGCTTTCTTCGACGATCGCGACCGCGGCGGCAACGGCCTCGTCGATCGACATCTCGCTCGTGTCGAGCAGTACAGCATCTTCCGCCATGCGAAGCGGCGCCGCGGCGCGGTGGGAATCGCGTTCGTCGCGCGCCCGAATGTCGTTGAGCACGGCTTCGAAATGGACATCGATGCCCATGCGCTGGAGCTCGCTATGGCGCCGCGCCGCGCGGACCTCGGGGCTTGCCGTCACGAACAGTTTCGCGTCGGCGTGCGGAGCGATCACGGTGCCGATGTCGCGGCCGTCGAGCACGGCACCGCCCGCCTGATCCGCAAAACGCTTCTGCCGGTCGAGCAACGCGCCACGGACGGCGGGATGCACGGAAACCAGCGATGCCGCTTTTCCTGCCGCTTCGGACTTGAGCCCCGGGTCGTCCAAGGCGCTACTCAAATGCAAGGCGGCCTCCAACGCATCGTCCGGCGAGGCAGGGTCGCCTCCAGCTTCCAGGACGGCCATGCCGACGGCACGATAGAGCAATCCCGTGTCCAGAAAGGGCAGGTTGAAATGCGTCGCGAGCGCCTTTGCGATTGTCCCTTTGCCCGACGCGGCGGGGCCATCCACGGCGATGATCATGCCCGTGCCTGTGCGAAGAGTGCCCTTACCAGGCCAAAAAAGGCGATTGCCGCCCACGCGATCTCCAATACCATTGAGCCAAGGTTGAAATGCACTACGAGGCTGGCGACCAGCATTAAGGCGCCCAGCAGGTTCAACAAGTTGAACAGGACGAGGTTCAGTGACTTCGTCAAATTCGAATAAGCAAAAGCCGCCAGCATGAGGGCGCCACCGGATAGACCGACGATGTTGGCGAGATCGAAGGTCATGCGTCCTGCCGCGCCAGCCACGGCCGCAGCCGCGCGAGATAGGCGGTGGGATTGTCGCTCATTACAAGGTGTGCCGCGTCGGGAATGGTCGCGAAATCCGCTCCGGGCACGCGCTGCGCGAAAGCGGCGACGGTTTCTGGCGTCGCCTCGTCATGTTCTCCTGCGACAAACATAGTGCGCCGGCCATCGAGGCGCGCGAGCAGGTCCGTCCCGTCATAATCACGCAGCGTACCGCGCGCCGTGAATTCGGCGCGGCCCCACATATAAGCGTAGATGTCCTGGCTGAAGCTCCGCGGCAATGCCGCCTTGTAGGCGGCGATCGCCGGCGTTGGATCGTTCAGGTACAGATGACGGCGGTAGAAGGCGTCGATCGCGTGATCACAATCGGGGTCATCCGCCGCTTCGGGCTGATCGCAGCGATAGAGCACGTCGCGGATTGCGGGCGGCATGGCATTGATCAGGCGATGCGCGTCGCCGAGCCACGAGGCGGTCGAGATCAGCGGCGATTGCAGGATTAGGCCGGCCAGCGCGGGCGGGCGTCTGGCACCATATTCCAGCGCGACCGTGCCGCCCCAACTGGCGCCGAGCACGTGCCAGCGTTCTATGCCCAGATGAGCGCGGATCGCCTCCAGCTCGTCGACGAAGCGAGGGATTTCCCAATTGGTCGGATCGGCCGGCTGATCGGATCGCCCGCTGTCGAGCTGGTCATAAAGAATCACCGCACGCTCGTCCGCGAGCGCGGTCGCATTCAGGAAATACCAATGCGAGCTGCCTGGTCCGCCATGGACCAGCACGATCGGCGGGCGCGGGCGCGAGAGATCGCCATTGATACGAACATAAGCCCGGCCGCCGGGGACGGGCACCATCGCCTCCCGCTCGGGACGGAGCCGAAGACCCGGTATGTCCCGTGCGGCCGCGTCGGTGTCCGCCAGCGCGTGGCGGCTCGGCATGTCAGGCGACCTCGGCGCCGAGCGTGCGCATCAAATCGGTGAAGATCGGGAAGCTGGTCGCGACGGGTGCCATATCGTCGATGGTCACCGCCTCGCGCGATACCAGGCCAGCCACCGCGAAGCTCATCGCGATGCGGTGATCGAGCCGTGCGGCGATGGTGGCGCCGCCAGGCAGCTTCACGCCGCCGGTACCCTCGATGATCAAACCGTCCTCGGTCTCCTCGACCCGGGCGCCGATGGCGCGCAGGCCTTCAGCCATCACCGCCAGCCGATCGCTTTCCTTGACGCGCAATTCCTCGAGCCCGCGCGTGACGGTCCGCCCCTGCGCCAGTGCCGCGGCAATGAACAGCACGGGAAATTCGTCGATCATGCTGGGCGCGATCTCGGCCGGCACCTCGATGCCTTTGAGGACCGAGCCGCGCACGCGCAAGTCCGCCACCGGTTCGCCGCCGACCTCGCGCGGATCCACATATTCGATATCGCCGCCCATCATGCGCAGCACTTCGAACAGGCCGGCGCGGGTTGGATTGAGGCCGACATTCTCGATCACCACGTCCGAGCCGGGCACCAGCAGCGCGGCAACCGTCGGGAATGCGGCGGATGAAGGATCGCCCGGGACGATGATCTGCTGCGGCTTCAGTTCGGCCTCACCCCGGATCGAGATGGTGCGCGTCCCGTCGGCATCCTGTTTGACCGTCAGGTCGGCGCCGAAGCCCTTTAGCATACGCTCGCTATGGTCGCGCGTGGGTACAGGCTCGATCACGCGCGTAATGCCGGGCGTATTGAGTCCGGCGAGCAGCACCGCCGATTTCACCTGGGCCGAGGCGACGGGCAGGCGATATTCGATCGGCACGGCCGGGCAGATTCCGCGCAGCATTAGCGGCAGCCGCCCGCCCGGGCTGGCCGAGAAATCCGCACCCATCTGCGACAAAGGCTCGATGACGCGGTTCATCGGTCGCTTCGAGAGCGAGGCATCACCAATGAACGTGGCGGTGATCGGGTGGCTGGCGACCAGGCCCATAAGCAGCCGCGTCGAGGTGCCGGAATTGCCCATGTCGAGCGCTTGTGCCGGCTGCAGCAAGCCGCCCACGCCCACGCCATGTATGGTCCAACGCCCATCATCGCCGCGTGCGATCTGCGCACCCATCGCGCGCATCGCGGCGGCGGTGGCGAGCACGTCCTCGCCTTCAAGCAAGCCTTCGACCGTGCTTTGGCCGACCGCGAGCGCGGACAGCATGAGCGATCGGTGAGAGATGGATTTGTCGCCGGGAACGCGCACGCGGCCGGAAAGCGGCCCCGCACACTTGAACACCGCGGGAGAGGGGGCCATGTGCTGCATCGGCGGCGGTCCTTGCCAGCGGCTCCGGCCCGTGGCAAGGCGCGCATCGTTCGGCGGGTCCGTCATTATGGCCGGATCGCCTCCCTAACTTTCTTTCGGAGCAAAAACCCGTGGTGAAACCGGAATGGGGCACCAAGCGCACCTGTCCCAAGTGCGGCACGCGCTTTTACGATCTCGGCCAGGAAGAGCCGATCACTTGTGTCGAGTGCGGCACGGTCTTTGAGGTCGAACCGATCCTGAAGTCCAAGCAGCCCCTGCCGTTCGACGCGCCGAAGCCTTCCTCCGAAAAGGAGACCGAGGACGCCGATCTGGCCGAGGAGCTGGAAGTCGACGAGGACGAGGGCGCGAGCCCGGACGACGATGTCGACCTTGGCGGCGACGACGATATCGGTGTCGACACCGGCGACCAGGAAGAAGATCACTAAGTTGTAGCGAGCGGGCATTTTGCCCGCTTGCACGGGCGCCGCGCCTGCTCTAAGGCGCGGCCCTCATCGCCGCCGGCGCCCATCCGGCGGCTTCGTCATCGGCCCTCTGGGGCTCGAAGGGCGCGGGGCCGTAGCTCAGCTGGGAGAGCGTCGCAATGGCATTGCGAAGGTCAGGGGTTCGATCCCCCTCGGCTCCACCATTCCGACAGATATTCCGCTTCATGTCAGATCGTTGGATTGGGTTGGCGAATCGATTCCACTCTGTTCCCATTGCATTGGTCGCAAAGCTCGCACGAAAGCTGCAATCGCTCACTATCGGCTAAGATGCAGCCGCGCGTAGCTTAATGATTGGCGGCCAAGCCCTCCGGGTCCAACCTGAAGCATTGACGAAGAGAGAAGTGCAGGCGACCAGTCGGAGATATGCGCATGTTTCGACTGCTGCCTGGACTACTCGTAGCTGCCATTTTTACGCTCGCTGGGCGCGCGACCGCACAATGTACGCCCGGCGTCTATCGTTCGGGAGCGCAGTTCGTAGTCCTCGGAGCAACCGATCCTGCGAAGCCTGCGGCAGGCCAGCGGTACACAATGCTCGATGGACGGCGGGGGAGCGTAGCAGATCCCGATAGGCTCGTTCGCTGCGTGAACGACAAGGCCGAGGTCCGGCAGGCAGACGAAAGCTGGCTGTCGATGCCGCGCGAAGCGACGGTCGAGACGCGCAGTCGCTTCAACAGTGACGGAACGCCTTTGTCGGGCGAGTTAATCGAGCCCGCCGGTCCACCCGACCCCACGAGGCCATTGGTGGTAATGGTCCACGGATCGGAAAAGACCAGCGCGCCTAGCCGCACCTACGGCTACTACGGCTACACGCTCGTCGGCCAGGGCGTGAGCGTCTTCGTTTATGACAAGCGCGGGACGGGTGCTTCGGAGGGTGAATATACCCAGAATTTCGAACTGCTGGCGGACGATGCTGCCGCAGCGCTGCGCGAAGCGCAGCGCCTTGGCAAAGGCCGGTTCGCGCGATCGGGTTATTATGGCGGAAGCCAGGGGGGCTGGGTGGCGCCGCTCGCGGCGACTCGCTCACGGGCGGACTTCGTGGCCATCGGCTTCGGACTTGTGGTTTCGCCGATCGATGAGGATCTCGAGCAGATGCTCCAGGAGGCGGACGAGCAGCATCTCGGCACCAACGAGAAAAGCGACATCCGGCGCCTGTCCGCGGCTACAGCAGCAATCGTCAGCTCGCATTTCGAACGGGGCTTCGACCGTCTTCAGGCGCTCCGCAGGCAGATCGGTGCCGCACCCTGGGCCAAGAAAATCGACGGCGAATATAGTGGCGAGATGCTACGCATAAGCGATGCCGATCTCCGCCGGATCGGGCGCGCGCGGTTCGATAATCTTGAGCTCATCTGGGACTATGACGCGAAAGCTGCGCTTGCGCGGCTCAGTGTGCCTTTGCTCTGGGTCCTTGCCGGAGAGGACCGCGAGGCACCGATCGAAGTTACCGAGCGAATGCTGCGCGAACTGCGCGATCGCGGGCAGGAGGTCGACATCTACTTATTCCCGCAGACCGATCACGGCATGGTGGAGTTTCGGACAAATCCCGACGGATCGCGAACCGCAACGAGAATTACTCAGGGTTATCTGCAGCTGATCGGAGACTGGATCAAAGGCAACACCCGGCCGCCCTACGGAAGAGCCCAGGAGCTCTAAATGGGTCCGACGAAGCGCAAGCTTCGCACTATGAATGGCTCCGATCCGCGGTCCACCCTGCAAATCGGCGGGCACGCGATCCATACGATGCTGATCCCATTTCCGATCGCCTTCTTCATCGGAACTTAAGTCACGGATATTGCCCTTAGCCAGAAGGGCCAGATCTTTTGGGCAACAATGGGCCAATGGCTGCTGATTGCCGGCCTGGTCATGGGGGCATTGGCGCTGTGGCGGGGCTGACCGACTTCCTGGGGGATCGCCGCATTCGCAGCCTTAATGCTGCCTGGCATCATCTGATCGGTAACGTGACTGCCGTGCTCATTGAGCTGGTCAACCTCTGGCAGCGGCTGGATAAAGGACCCGATTTCGTGCTGCCGACAGGGCTGATCCTGTCCGCGATCGTTACCCTGCTTCTGCTTTATAATGGCTGGCGGGGATGGGAGATGGTCTATCGCAGCCATGCCGGCGTGTCGGATGATACCGAGACCGGAGACTGACGCCTGGATCGCGGGATGCGCTGCTGGCCGAGCATGCGGTCGTGAACCCATCGAACTGGATTGATGCTTCGGGCGGTTCCGGTCATGAAAGGCGCATGACCGCGAAGCGACGCGCCGTTTCCCAGCAACAACGCTGCCCTCTTCTGGCGGCGTTTGTGCGCGCGTGCGGAGCAGACGGGTAAACCCTCACCCGCTGCATTTCGTAAGCTCACCACCCCGCCCAGTCGGCGGGGTTTTCTTTTGCCGGTTGGGACATGACGAAGGACTACCGGCGATGACTGCATTTTTTTCGAGCGACGACGAAATCGACCGGATCGGGATCGGGCTTCTCGACCGATCGCTGCCCAAGCCTGAATGGACGCATGCGGGCCATTTCGCCGCGGCATTATGGCTCCTGCGGCACAAACCCCACTTGGTGGAGTGCGGTGGAATTGGCGCTATCATCCGGGCTTATAATGAAGCGACGGGTACCGCGAACACGGACAATAGCGGTTATCATGAAACGATCACGATGGCCTCGATGCGCGCGGCAGCGGCATTCCTTGCAACCCATGGAGAGGATGCGCCGCTTCACCTGATCGCCAATGATCTACTCGCCTCTGCCTGTGGCGATCCGAACTGGCTTCTGGACTATTGGAGCCGATGTGCATTGTTCAGCGCGGCCGCTCGACGGGAGTGGCTTGAACCCGACGTCGCGCCTTTGCCCTATTGAGGCAATGCCGAGATTGGGTATCGTCTACGCGTTGCATATTGATCGACCGGGGATGGAACCCGGCAGCCCTACATGCGTTTATTCCTTTCCACTTGATCGAGAGAAAGAGTGGAATCGAAGACTCTTTCCGTAAAAAGAGGAGTCTTTAGGGAGCCCCGCCGCCCAAAGCGACGGGGCTTACCTGTATCTGGATCCAGCTCCAGACCTTCACCCGCGAAATTCGCTTTTCACAACCAAATCACGAAGGGTTCACGCTACTGCGCCGCCTTGGGCGCTACGCCGATCCTACCGCAGCCGGATGCTGCGGGCACAGGGAGTCGGACATGCTGTTTCATATTTCGATCGCGGCCCACGATCCGCGTCGCGTCGCGTGCGTCATTGCCGAGCTTTGGGAGGGTGAGGCTTTTGTCTTTCCACCGGTCATCGAAGGAAGCTGGGTTGCCATGGCTGGCGATGATCGGGGCACGATCCTGGAGGTTTACCCGATCGACACCGTGCTGTGCGAAGGGGAGGAGGACCACGACGCTTATGGCGAGCGGAGCGGGCATATCGGCAATACGCCGACGCATGCCGCGATCGCGACCAATCTGGATCTGGATGCCGTTCTGGCCATCGCTCGGCGCGAGGGCTGGTCCGCCAAATATCGCAAGCGCGGTGGCAAGTTCGGCGTGATCGAGCTTTGGATCGAGGGCCGGCAGATGATCGAGGTGCTGACGCCCGAGATGCAGCGTGAATATCTCGATTGCATGACGATCGATAACTGGCGCCGTATGCTTGCCGCCGCGCCTTTCCCCAACGCCCATGCAGCGGCGGCTTAGGCGGTGTCGGCGAGCAAATCGCGTTCCTCCGGATGGCGCTCGATATAACCCGCCACGAAAGGGCATTGTGCCACGATTTTGAGGCCGCGCTTGCGAACATCCGCGAGAGCGGCCTTGATCAGGATGCTGGCTAGGCCTTGCCCCTGCAGGCGCTTCGGGACGACCGTATGCGTGAAGACCAGGCTGTCCCCTTTGGGCTCATAATAAGCGACCGCGATTCCGCGCTCGACACGTAGCTCGTAACGCTGCCGTTCCTTATTGTTGATCACCTCTTGCGTCATGATCGGGCCTCCTTGCCGTAGGTATGTACCTACCTTGTAGCGTCCGCGACACAGATTGGCGGGCCGTTGCGACAAAATCGAGGCGGGCGGCGGCGACGCCGATTTTTCTCGTTGCGCGCTGTGTCTGCACCGCCATTCGTGCGCGCTGATACGAGTAGAGGCGGGGATGGAATGGGTGGGCTGAACAGCACCTTGTCGGATAGGCAGGCGGTATGGGCGTTCGCGCTGGGCTGCGTGGCGGTCACGCTCGGCGTGTGCGCGCATCTGCCGATGTTCGCGATGGCGCGGGCGATGCATTATCATCTCGCTGGCATGCCGATGGATCCGGTGATGATCGGCGGCATGGGGCTGATCATTCTTGGCGTGCTGGTCGCGGCTTATGGCCTGCTTCCTCGCGACGTCGCAGCCCAACGCGCAGCAGCCGCAAACATTGTCGTGGCGGCACCCGAAGACGCGCATCTGGGCTGGCCGCATTGGCGGCTGATGCTGGTGCTGGTGGTGGCGCTGATCATCGACGTCATGAAGCCGGCATCGCTCGGCTTCACAGTGCCGGGCATGATCAGCGAATATGGTGTGCCCAAGGCTACCGTTTCGCTCGTGCCCTTCTTCGCATTGATGGGCACCGTTGCAGGATCGGTGTTGTGGGGCATCATTGCCGACATTTACGGCCGTAAGGCCTCCATCCTGCTGTCCGCGGTGATGTTTGTCGGGACGTCGATCTGCGGTGCGATGCCCAGCCTCGCCTGGAATATCGGCATGTGCTTCATGATGGGCGCGGCGGCGGGCGGCATGCTGCCGGTCACCTATGCGCTGCTGGCCGAGATGATGCCCAATCGCCATCGCGGCTGGAGCCTGGTGCTGGTCGGCGGGCTGGGGGCGGTGGGCGGCTATTTCGCGGCGAGCGGCATTTCGGCTTTGCTGCAGCCGATTTTCGGCTGGCGCATCCTGTGGCTGGCCAATCTGCCGACGGGTTTGACCCTGGTGTTGCTCGGCGGCCTTATTCCGGAATCCGCCAAGTTCCTATTGGCGCGGGGGCGTGTCCACGAGGCGGAAGCGGTGATGCATCGCTTTGGATCGGTCGCGCGCAAGGTCCGCCCGGTGGCGCCGCTTTCTCCCCGAGGCGAGACGGTTGCGCTGTCCGGCGCGAAGCTTATCGGGAAGCTGACCGCCCTCAGCATGTGTGCGCTCGCTTGGGGCCTGATCAATTTCGGGCTGCTCCTGTGGCTGCCTGCCGATCTGGTTGCCAAAGGCTATTCGGTTGGCGTGTCGAGCAAGTTGCTGGCGGAATCCGCGCTGATCGCCTTCCCGACGGTGTTCATCGCGGCGCTCATCTACAGCCGGTGGAGTACCAAATGGTCGCTGGTGACGATGATTGTCATCACCGTGATCGGCCTGCTGGGCGTGCTCCATCTCGAGACAACCGGCAGCGGAAGCCCTGTCTTGCCCGTGGCCCTCCTGATCGTCGGGACCAACGGCCTCATCGCGATCGTGCTGCCCTATACCGCAGAGAGCTTCCCGTTGAAGGTGCGCGGTCGCGCCACCGGCTGGGTCGCGGCCTGCACCAAGGCAGGCGGGCTGTTTGCACAGGCGCTTACGATCAGCGGTATTCTGCTCTCGATGGGGTTGTCCGCAGGGCTGATCATGATTCCGACCGTGCTCGCGCTGGTGCTGGTCGCTTGGTTCGGGCGCGAGACGCGCGGAAGCGATCTACGCGACCTGGACGCCGACAGCGGTCAGATGGGGCACGCCGAGTTCGCCTAAGCCCGGCCACGCTCCATCGCCTTCACGGCACCCGGGGGGGCTTGCCTCGTTGACTCGCGTACAAGCCATAGGAGGCACGGATGCGCGACAATAGCGGCAGCGGCAAAGGCAAGAACAATATGCGCGATCCCACCATGCGGGGTCATGACGGCGAAAGCCGGGATGAAGAGCAGGAAGGTCGCGATTTCACCGAGAAATCGGCGTTCGATATTAATGGCAGAGAGCGGGCGCGGAACGAAAAGATTTTGCCCAGCGATCGGGCACGCGGCGAAACCGCAAGCACCGATGCGGAGGCCGCGGCAGACCGAAGCCATTAACTTCCCCTCATCCCTGCGAAGGCTTGCTTCCCAGGCCAGATCGCGGCTTCTTGCTTCGCAGGGATGACGGTTTGCTGGGTGGCTCGCTTAAACCGGCTCACTTGTTGGTGCGGCCCAGTCTATTCTCGTCGACCCCGCCGAAGATGTTGGGATCATTCTCCACATCGCCTTCGACGGTATTGGTACCTTCCTGCGCGTCGGGATCACTCTCACGCGCAAAGATGCCCTTGGACTGACCGATGCCAGGGTCGCGCACCAGGTCGCTGGTGAACGGGCCCTCGCCGGGGCTCTTGCCGTGCTTGCTGCTTGTCATGGCACACCTCCTGACGAAACCAACCGCATGAAGGTGTACCGTGTTCCGCGCGGGGCGACGGATGCGGCCAAGGCCGCGCTCACGCGTTCCGATCCATCCAGCGACAAAGGATTGATCATGCCTAAGCCGCCCAAGACTCCGCCCCATTCCGACATCGAAGGCGTCAATCGCGACGCGCGGGCCGGTACGCCGTCCAAGTCGCCCCACCCCGATCCGGGAGCGGCTATCGAGCATGCCAGAGACCAATCGAAAGGCCGCCCCCAGCAGACCTCGCCCCGACGTTAGGCCGGCGCGAGGGACGATTGGCTGCCGGCACAAGCCGGCCCCGGCTCGCCGGGATCAGCGCTGAACAGGCCACGGCGCGCGGCGCGTTCGCCCCAATCGGCGCGCGAGGTCCAGGCGGCAATAAAGGGCGCCCCGAGCAGCCCAATGGCGACCGGAAGCTGCCAGATGCCCGTGCCGAGATCGGCAATCGATACGATCCAAAAGGGTAGTCCGAGCACAACGTGCCAGCGATAGAATTCAAAGGCGCTGCCTAGCGGCACCCCCTGCGCTTCGCGTCGCTGCGGGTGCCAGCCGCTCGGGCGGCCGGTCAGGATCTCGACGATGGCGAGGCATTGCGACGCCATCATGATCGGCGCCACCACGATTGACAGGGGGATGTCCGCCAACATGCTGAGGCCGATGGCGCGCCAGCCGCCGAGCATCTTCACAAGCTCCCGATCGAATGTTGCCCAGATAAGCGCCAGCAGCTTCGGCCCGAACAGCAGCAGCAAGGTCATGGTGATCAGCCAGCCCGGCGTGCCGGGGCCAGCGAGAGGCCCGCCGACGCGGAAGGACTGCAATATTCCGATCACGAGCAGGAGCAGCCATAGAGGGGAGGTCAGATAGGAGGAGGCTCCCATCAGCAGCTGCAGACGGCTGACCCAGTGCAGCCCCACGGAATCGAGCAGCCGAAGGTGCTGTAAATTGCCCTGGCACCAGCGTCGGTCACGCACCGCATGATCCATCAGGGTGGGCGGGCATTCCTCATAGCTGCCGGAGCGCAGCACCATCATCCGCGTCTTCCACCCGCGGCGGCGCAGGAGGGCGGCCTCGACCATATCATGGCTCATGATGTGGCCGCCTAACGGTTCCCGGCCAGGCAAGGTCGGCAATCCGCAGCTTTCCGCGAAGGCCCGGACGCGAATGATCGCGTTGTGGCCCCAGAAAGTCGCTTCGTCGCCCGACCACCAATTCAGGCCCGCGCTGAAGATTGGGCCGTAAAAAGCCGCCACGAACTGTTGCCAACGCGCGAAAAGCGTTTGGCCCGCGGTGAGCAACGGATTGGTCTGCACCAGGCCGATCGTGGGATCGGCTTCGATCGCAGATGCGAGCCGTGCCATCGCCTCGCTGCTCATCCGGCTGTCGGCGTCCAGCACCAACATCGATTCATAGGCGCCGCCGAAGCGCCTGACCCATTCGGCGATATTCCCCGGCTTGCGCGCTTCGTTGAGCGGCCGCCTGCGATAATAGATCGGGCTGCCGCCGCGCCGGCGCAAAAGGCGGCAGGAGGCGCGCTCGGTCGGCTCCGCCTCTTCCCGGGAGTCGCTCAGGACGAAGAAGTGGAAGAGGGGGGCCATGCCGATCCGTTCCAGATCGGCAGTCATGCGGGCGATACGCCTGCCGACCGCGTCCATGTCCTCATTATAGACGGGCAACAGGACGGCGACCGCTCGCGACGGCGCAGAAACCGGTGGCGGCGGGACGTGACGATTGCGGATGGCGACGACCAGCCCCGCACAGGCATTGAGCAAGCCGAATGCGATCCAGGAGAAAAGCATGAGGCTGAGCAAGGCGAGGATCTGGTCGACCAGGTCGTAGCCATCCAGCGCGAGCATGGCGGCGATCCCAACACTGGCGGAAAATCCGATCAGGCCGCTTCCGACGATGAGGAAGCCGCGACGCCATAACCAGCGGGTCGTGAGGCGATGGGTGAGAGCGGGATAGCGCTGGAAATCCTGCACCGGCATGGCCAGCGGGGCTTCGGCAGGCAGATCCGCTGCTGACATATTGTGCCGTACCCTAGAGCCGAGGACAGAAACGCGCATACCGACTGCGTCCTCACTGCCGCCGATCAGGTGTGCTCTCCACTAACATCGAGGCCTATCGAGGCAATCGCGAACGGCCAAAAGGGTTCCCGCGGTGCCCGGAAGCTCAGAGAAACTGATACAGAAGCGTCTCGGTGAGCGCCGTATCCCCCCGTTTCAGATAAGCGCGCAAGTCGGTCGTCTGGCCGCTCTTGTGGGGGACGTCCACGATCAGGCGCCAGCGGTTCGTTGCCCCGACCACCGGATAGGCGGCGGTACTGATCGGCTTCCCCGCGGAAAGCGAGACCATTGCCTCGACCCCGCTCGACCGATCGAGGCCGGTGAGATTGGGGCCGGTAAAGTCCACGACCAAGCGGGTCGCATCGGGAATCGGTTCGGTGCCGGGACGCCCAGCGACGCCGCGCCAGCAATCGACCGCGCGCGCCACCGTTGGCTGGGGCTCGTTCGCGATCCATCGCAGACGGTAGTCGAGTTGGTAGCGCATGCCGCGCCGCGCCGGCGCGGCGGGTGTCCAGAACGCCACGATATTATCCTCGGTCTCACCGCGCGTCGGCAGTTCGAACAAGGTGACCGAGCCTTGACCCCAGGGCCCCAGTGGCTCGACCCAGAGGCTTGGGCGCTTCTCGTAGAAGACGCCGTCATCCTGATAATGGTCAAAGTTGCGGTCGCGCTGCAGCAGCGCGAAGCCCTTTGGGTCACGATCCGCGAAGCTGTTGGTGATCGGGTGCGGGGGGTTGTCGAGCGGGCGCCAGATGCGCTCGCCTGCACCTGTCAGCATTGCCAGTCCGTCGCTGTCGTGGATTTCGGGCCGCCAGTCGATCGCCTTCTCGCGATTGCCCTCGCCATACCAGAACATGCTGGTCAGCGGCGCGACACCGAGCCGTTCGACATCCTGGCGGAGCGTCGCGACGAAGCTCACATCCTGTGTGGCACCCGCGGCCGTGTGCCGGTTGATGAATCGCCATGCGCCTGCAACGCTGGGGGAATCGAGCAAGGCATAGACAGTAACCGCATTTCCGGGCCCTTGTTCGATCCAGAAATGGCTGAAGCGGGGAAATTCTTCAGGGCGGCCGAGGCCGGTATCGACCGCCAGGCCACGCGCGGACAGGCCATATTGGTCGAGGGCGCCCGAGGTACGGAAATAGGAAGCTCCCTGGAAAGCGAGCCAATCGCTCTTGCCGCCGGGCGCCATGACCCTGAAGCCCGAAAAGCCGGCGACATCCGCCGGAAGATGCCCCGCGCCGGTGAACAGGTCGCGCCGGAAATCGAAGGCGCGTGCTCGTCCATTTTCAACCAGCGAGATGGTGACCGGTGTATGGGCGTAGCGGTTGAGTGGAAAGAAGCGGATGGGGGTCGGGCTGTTCGGCCACACGGTCGCCTCAGCCTTATAGGCGATGCTGTTGAGCGCATCATAAGTGACCGCGGAGGCGCCCGACGGGGGCGGTGGCGGGGCGACATAAGGTCGGCGCGCCAGATCCAGCGCGAGCGCCTGGAGTTTCTGCCAGGAAAAGAGCTGGCCGGCGGATGCTGCCAGGACGGGCGCAGCGAGTCCGCCCGCCAAAGCGGCGGCTCCGACAAGCGCGGTCCGGCGTGTGAAGTCGATTTCATTCATGGGCGATGTGGAAAGCCGCGTAGCCGCTTCCGGTTCCGCACGCGAAACGATGATCGACGATCCGGCGCCACAGAGCGCCGGATCGAGCGATCAGAATCAATCGCGCTCGACGCAGAGCGCGATGCCCATGCCGCCGCCGATGCAAAGCGTGGCGAGGCCTTTTTTTGCGTCACGCCGCTGCATCTCATGCAGCAACGTGGTCAGGATGCGCGCGCCCGACGCGCCGATCGGGTGCCCGATCGCGATCGCGCCGCCATTGACGTTGACCTTGGCCGGATCCCAGCCGAGTTCCTGGCCGACCGCCAGCGCCTGGGCGGCGAAGGCCTCATTTGCTTCGATCAGGTCGACGTCCTTGAGTGTCCAGCCGGCCTTTTCGAGCGCTTTCTGGCTGGCGGTGACGGGCCCGATGCCCATGATTGCGGGATCGACACCGGTCGAAGCCCAGCTCTTGATCCGGGCTAGGACGGGCGAGCCGCGACGCTGCGCCTCGTCCGACGACATGACGACAATCGCTGCCGCGCCATCGTTCAGACCCGAGCTGTTGGCGGCGGTGACGGACCCCTCCTTCTTGAAGGCCGGACGCAGGCCGGCGAGGCTGGCGACAACCACGCCTTCGCGGATGAATTCGTCCTTGTCGACGATCGTGTCGCCTTTGCGTCCCTTGACCGTGACGGGCGCGATTTCCGCATCGAAACGCCCTTCGCGGCGGGCGGATTCCGCCTTGTTCTGGCTGGCGCAGGCGAATTCGTCCTGCGCCTCGCGCGTGATTTGATATTTTTCCGCAAGATTTTCCGCGGTGACTCCCATGTGATAGCCATTGAAGACGTCGGTCAGGCCGTCTTTGATCATCGTATCGACCAGATCGAGATTGCCCATCTTCTGGCCCGTGCGCAGCGCCTGCGCGTGCGGGCTCATGGTCATATTTTCCTGCCCGCCCGCGACGATGATCTTGGCATCGCCTGCAAGGATCGACTGTGCCGCGACCGCGACCGAGCGCAAACCCGAGCCGCAGACTTGCTGCACGCTCCAGGCGGGCACCTCCTTCGGAATGCCCGCGCTGATGGAGGCCTGCCGAGCGGGATTTTGCCCCTGCGCAGCGGTGAGCACCTGACCGAGGATAACCTCATCCACATCGGCGGCGTCGACGCCGGCGTCCTTGAGCGCGGCTTCGATCGCGACCCGGCCAAGTTCATGCGCCGGCGTGCCCGCGAAATGGCCGAGGAAGCTGCCGACCGGGGTGCGCTTGGCGGCGGTGATGACGACGTCGGTCATGGAAACTCCTCTGGACAGCGTTTTGCAGGCGCCTAGCGCCGGATTGTGACGCGGGAAAGCCACTGGCCAAGCGGTTCCCACAGGCTCGACTTGGCGCGGCTGCCCACGATCATCCCGACATGGCCGAGCGCGAGATCGACGCGCTCGCCCACCCCCGGCGTGGTGGCCGCGGGAACGATATGGTCTGTGGTGGATGCGATCTCAAGCATGGGTATCGCCAGCGTGGTGGGATCGATCGCCTTGCCGCCGACCTGCCAGCGGCCCTGCCCGGGAAGATCCTCCCGGAACATGGCCAAAAACAGTTCTCGCGCGGCGCCGCGGGTGAGGGGAGGGCCGTCATTCGCCCAATCCTCGAGCCTGATGAAGGCGCGTGATTGGGGGGCGGCGGGATCACGGCCGCTGTGCGCTTCATATTTGGCGATGGTGCGCGCGGGGTCGAGCCGCCAGAAGGCAGCCTGCAATATTTCCATGGGCAGCACGCCGAGAGCCTCGGTGGCGGGCTCGGCGGTGCGCCACAGATCGTCGAGCGCGGCCAGCGTATCGTCGGGATAGCGGCCGAAGCGCCAGGGTGTGGCGATCAGCCCCAGCGCGCTCACGGGCCGCAGCGCAGCAGCCGCTACCGCCATCGTGCCACCCAGGCAATAGCCGACCAGCGCCACCGGTTCACCGATCGCGTCGATCAGGGGCAAGAGCATCGTTTCGACATGGCCGGCGACAGTGAGGTCGCTCTCGTGGCGCTCCGGCGCGCCCCAATCGAGCAGCAGTGGCCGCACGCCTTGGGTAGCCAGCCACCGAAGCAACGAGCGCTCCTCATCAATATCGAGCACGTCGGGCGGATTGATCAGCGACGGCACGAACAGCACGGCAGGGCCTGCGCCGCCAAAGTCGCGGATCGCGGCGCGCCCAGCACGGGCGATCATCGGCATGGGCGCGGGCCCGGCGGTGCGATTCGCTTGCTGGTAAAGCCGCAAGCCCTTGAGCGCTGCTGCGGTGCGGTCGGGCGAGTTTGCGGTTTCGCTGCGCAACATACTCAAGAATAGCGGTAATGGACGCGGTCTGTGTTGCGCTGCATCAAGCATCGATGCTACGCCATCGTCACAATAGGGAGGTGATTGCGGCATGGCGAAGTCGTCCGAAGGGACCGGAACGGTCATCATTAAAAAGTACGCCAACCGCCGGCTCTACAACACCGAATCCTCGAGCTACATCACGCTCGATCACCTCGCCCAGATGACGCGCGAAGGCCGCGACTTCAAGGTCATCGACGCGAAGACCGAAGAGGATATCACGCACAACATCCTCACGCAGATCATCATGGAGGAGGAGAATCGCGGGCAGACGATGCTGCCGGTGAATTTCCTGCGCCAGCTCATTTCCATGTACGGCGATTCGATGCAGGCGATGGTGCCGCAATATCTGGAGGCCTCGATGGAGGCGTTCCGCCGTAACCAAAATCAATTTCGGCAGGCGATCGAGGGGACCTTCGCCGGCGGCCCGTTCGCCGAGCTGGCGCGCCGCAACATGGACATGTTCGAAGCCGCTGCGAATGCTTTCAAGGCGGGAAATGTAGGTGCGCCGGGAGCGCCCGCCACGCCCGCTTCCTCCAGCAAGGAGGATGATATTGCTGCGCTCAAGGAGCAGCTGGCGGGGCTGCAGGAGAAGCTGAATAAGCTGGGGAGTTGAGCCCCAACCTCCCTTCTGAGTGCATTCACGCCATCGGCGCAGCAGTCAGCCTAGGAGGCTGCCACTAAGCTGGGATAAAAGAAAAACGCAGTAACTACCCGGGGTGCGGGCAGAAGCGCACAGGGCAGCCAACATCTGCCTATTTCAAACGGTCACGCACAAGTTCGATGAGCCATTGATGCAATAGCCGGTCCTCTCGGTCGGGTGGATAATGAGGCTATTGGACCAGGCCAGGTCTCATTGTCGGCTCGGGAACAAAGGACCAGCGTGGGGACTTCCACGATTGTGAATAGCAGGCCCCCCCCCCGCGGCGGCACAAAGATTAACGATTTGGGTTGCATGGGGTTCGGCAGCGCCGATGGTCGGGCGAGGTAGGTGTTGACGCTCTCGTGCCAATATCCAGCCAAATTACAATTGCCTGGTGGCGCCGGTTTGTAGATGACCGCGCGATAAAGTTCCCGGCTCGGCGTTATCGCACCGATTGCGAGGACGACGAGGAGCCAACGTCGCGGCGGTTGGGAGCGGCTCTCAGCAAGACGCTCGGCTGCGATTACCGCAAGGATAAGCAGGGCCGGAATCGAAGCCCGCATGACAAAATCCACGTTCTCTCCCACCATTACGAATGGGAAGAGGAGGAGGCAGGCGGCGATTAGCCACAGGGGCGCGCGACCGAAACTACTTCTTCCGTCGAGCATCACCACGCAGGTCAGTATTGGCACGACCTCGGTAAGCTCCAGCAGAATGTAGATGAGGGGGCTCATCGAGGCGAGATGCATCCCGACTTTTCCTGCATCCGCGCCCAGATAGATTAGCACCGGGATGACGAGTACGGTGGCGCATGCCGGCAAAATAAGGTCGGGCCATCGAACCGATCGTGCGGCCATCGCTTGCACGAATGCTAGTAAGGCGAATGGGACCGTCCCCATAACCCCGAGCGGCGACCACAGCATGCAGAACGGTATTATCGCTAAGAACGTGCCAAGAGACACCAGGTCGCGTCGCCACAACATGTAGAACAGCGCACCGATCCAGCCACTGATCGCATGCTGCGGCACCCAAAAGGCAAGCGTCAAAATTGACGAATATTGGGGCCCAAGAATCCCCTCGATATGGATATCGAATGGCCAAAGCACATCGGGGCGGAAAATAAGCGCGGCGCACGCATCCATCCCGCTGAACAGGAGCAACACGGTAAGCACGATCTGACGCGTGCGCGTTGTCCGGAAGAGCAACGAACCCATCGCCATTAAATTGCCGAGTACGATCATGTTCTGAAGGAGGAGGGCAAGTTCCGCGCCCCTCGGGCCCAGCGACTTTCCCGCGACAGCGGGCAGAAGATACATGCCAAGCGGGGCGCGGAGAATTTTGGGCGGGTCCATCCCCAAGTAAGCGTATGGCCAAGGGTAGCGGATCATGTCGGACAGGAGGGTGTAACGCACCTGCCAGTCGACATTGGAGTAGAATAGCCGCCCTTCCCCCCCGAGAAGCAATACTAACCCGGCGACTCCGTAGCAAATTAGTAAGCGCCTGAGCGGGACACTGCCTTTGATTGCGCCGCTCATGACCGCAGTAAGTGCGGCGATCGCTGCGCCGTAGCCGAGATAAAAAACCGGCGTCCCCAAGCCAAGAAATCGGATCAGCAGAAGGTGATCAAGTCCAAACAACAGCAGGACGCTTGAGAAGAGCAAGCCTGACGGAACGGAGTGCTTCCGTAAAGGTATTTCCACTGATGACTCGGCCAAATTAGAGGCCTTTTCCTTGCGAGCTATATCAACAGCGTCCATCTCTTTAGCTGCCTAAATGACGTGAATAGTGCAAGGAAACACTGCTAGCACCTAACGTCCCAACTGGATAATGCGTCGATTAATCTCAGTCTGCCTTATCACTCCAAGACAGCCTCCTGGCCTGCGATAGACGCAAATTGGCGGTCCACCTTCTCCTAAGAAACAACGTTCGGGAGCAAAGCCCGGAGCGGGTGCCAGAGTCGCCGGCTGGATAATGCGGTTGAACGCCGGCGTATCGCGCATCACGGCATTACGCTGGTTCAAATTATAGACGTAAAGCGGTACCGGGCGGTGAAGATAGGTGTAGCCGGCCGTTTCGGTCCAGTCGAAGCCGTATATTGAAATGCCGCATGCTTCTGTCGCGTCGCGTAACGCAGCGAATGCGGCGAGCTGCGCCTGCTGCTGAGACCACCATGGGCGTACCGGTGGAGCTGCGGCGATGGAGGCCGAAGCCAAAAGCCAGCCGCCTGCGGCGATCCACGTGAATTGCCGCGCGCGATCGGTGGCCGATCGTCGAACCAACCATTGCACTGCGTCGACGGTGCCGATGGCGGCAAGGATCGAGATCAATGTCGTCGTCAGCAATATGAAACGGTATTCCTTATGCCCGATGAGGCTGTGCACGGCGAAGTTGGCCAGGGCGGCCAGCATCAGTCCGGGATAACGCCGGGCACCAATCCAGCAGAGCAGCAGCATTGGCATCAGCCACAGCTTCCAGACGCCGATCAAAGCCATCGGATAGAGCCAGGTCGACACACCATAGAGGCTTGATCGGCCGAGTAGAATATTCTGGCGGATATTCTCGACGAGCCAACCGAACGGGGCGGCCCCCATCGCTAGATCGATGACGGCCGATAGAAGCAAGATCGGTGCGGCGCCGGCCAGAAGATAGACGATCTGCGGCGGTTTTCGCGCTGTCTCGATCAGGACGAACACGGCAGCGGCAGGCGCGTATTGGAAGCGGATAAGGCATGCCGCTGTAAAAAGGCTGCCCGCGGCCACGAGGAAATGCGCGCCGCGGTTGTCCCGCGCGCGATAGAACAACGCAGCCCCTGCAAGGAAGGCGGTCGTCGCCACCGGCTCGGTCAACGCCACGGTCGAGAAATAGACCGGCTCATACCAGGTCGCCGCTATGAGTAAGGCGAACAGCCCATGGAGCGGCGAAAAGCGGCGTCCGAGCGAATGTGCTGCCCAGATTGCCACCGTCGAAAAGGCGAGCAGACATAGCTTGGGCAGAAGAAGATAGGCTCCGCTAGCGGGAGCGACGCTGCCTCCCAACCACATCGGTCCGGCAAGCATCAGGGGAAACAGCCAGCTTCGGATATGCTCGCGATATTCCCACGGCACCACGCCGGGGCCGAATACTAGCCGGTGTGCCGCCTCCAGATACTGGAAGATTTCGTCGGGATAGAAAACGTGGGGCGTCGACAGCGTGGCGAGGCGGAGACCCATCCCGATCGCCACGATTAGATAGAGAAGGCCTTTCGAATAAGGGACTGCGACTGGAACGCCGTCCCTATCGGAAATCTGCTGCGGCAGTGCCGCAGCAGATGCCGTCACAGGCACGATTCCAGGAACGGCTGATCGAAGCCGAACTGCTTGGCCTTTTCCAGCGTGTAGGGGCGGAGGCCCATCGAACGATATTCGCCGATGATCTTACCATCGGACGATTCGTCGAGATATTCGAACTTGAACAGTTCCTGCGTGACGATGACATTGCCTTCCATGCCGATCACCTCGGTCACGTTGGTAACGCGGCGGCTACCGTCGCGCAGGCGCTTCACCTGGACGATCAGATCGACCGAATCGGCGATCTGACGGCTGATCGCCTCCTTTGGCACCTTGATGTCCGACATCATCACCATGTTCTCCATACGGGCGAGCGCCTCGCGTGGAGAGTTGGAGTGGAGCGTACACATAGAGCCGTCATGGCCCGTGTTCATCGCGGCGAGCATGTCGAAACATTCGGGGCCGCGAATTTCGCCCAGGATGATGCGGTCAGGACGCATACGCAGCGCGTTGACGACCAGATCGCGGATGGTAATCGCGCCTTGGCCCTCTAGGTTGGCGGGGCGGGTTTCTAGCGGGAGCCAGTGCGGCTGCTGCAGCCGAAGCTCGGCCGCGTCTTCGATCGTGATCACGCGCTCGCCCGGGTCGATCATCTTCGACAAAGCGTTGAGCATCGTTGTCTTGCCCGAGCCGGTGCCGCCCGAGATAACGATATTGAAGCGACTGGCGCCTGCAATCTTGAGCGCTGTCGCCATCTTGTCCGACATCGAGCCGCCCTTGGCCATCATGTCGAGCGTGATGGGTTTGGCGGAGAATTTACGAATCGAGATGGCCGTGCCGCGCAGCGACAACGGCGGAACGATGACGTTGACACGGCTGCCGTCCTGAAGACGCGCGTCGGCGAGCGGGGTGGTCTGGTCGACGCGGCGGCCGACCTTGGAAACGATCCGCTGCGCAATCTGGAACAGGTGCTCTTCATCGCGGAACTGGATGTTGGAGATTTCGAGCTTGCCCTTGCGCTCGATATAGGTCTGCTCCGGACCGTTGACCATGATGTCGGTGATCAGCGGATCGCTCAGCAGCTCCTCGAGCGGTCCGAGGCCGAGCAGCTCGTCGACCAGCACCTTTTCGAGCGCGAATTGCTCACGACGATTGAGCGTGATCTTGAGTTCGGCCAGAACCTCCGTGACGATCGGGCGGAATTCCTCGGCCAGCTCGTCCTTGGTGAGGGTGGCCGCGGCTTCGGGATCGATTCGTTCCAGCAGGCGCGGCAGCACCTGCTCCTTGATCTTGTGGACCGAGGCTTCGAAGCCTTCACTCTTGGAAACGCCGGCCTCGCCTGATGCTGCGACGCGATCGGCAAGGCGGGCGAGTGCATCCTGTGAGGCGGCGGAAGAGGAGGAGGGTGCCGTTTCAGCAGGTGCGGCGACGCTCTCAACGGGCGGGAATTGATCCCCACCCTGGATGGCTCCATTGACCTGCATCGGCTTGGCGATACCGAAAGACGGGCGATTGCCCCCGCCAAGCCCACCACGCCGTCCGAACGCGCTCATCGATCACCCCACACACAGCCGAAAGCCAGCTGGCGTTGGTGAATAGAACGGAAACCTTGCGAAGATTTTAAAGGTGCGGCTGGTGCACCTTGCGCGTCACGCGACTTCCTGCGCCGCCTCGGCAAGGACGGTGAGGCCCTTTTCGTTGACCTCGGCAAAGCCGCCTTCGACGTGGATGCGCTGCGCGATCGTGCTCGGCGCCGAATAGACGGTCAACTCGCCGGGGCGAATCACCGACATGACCGGCGCATGGCCCTC
>Ga0207647_10000194_pt1 | contig 49626 bp, 52 predicted proteins | sample KBSCornC2_FD_184295 | JGI IMG/M metagenome (GOLD analysis project Ga0207647, IMG submission 184295) | Corn rhizosphere microbial communities from Kellogg Biological Station, Michigan, USA - C2 (SPAdes) (version 2) | ecosystem: Host-associated > Plants > Roots > Rhizosphere ... | reverse complement strand
ACTGTCGGCGGCGTGAGCCGCGGGGCGGGGCGCCAAAGGCGATCGATGTCGCTCTAGCGCCCCGACACGTGCCGCGTCTCGCCAGCACTCTCGCCGAGCGCCACGCGCGCGCACGCTTCATCGGTCACCAGCCCCGAGAGCCAGCCGCCTTTGAGCGCGGCCAGCACCGCGCGATGCTTGCGCGGGCCGCCCGCAAAACCGATCGTCGGGCGTTTGGGCGGCGCATCGAGCTGCAGGCTCGTCACGCGCCGCCCTGTCGACGATTCGACGCGCGCGCCTGCGTCATTGATCGGCAGCCCTAACATTTCCGCCCTGGCGCCGAGGCGCGTGAGTTCTTGCACTTCGTCCGCGGTGATGAAGCCGTCGACATGAAGCGGGCATTGCGGCCCGATGTCGCCGATGCCGACGAATGCCACGTCCGCTTGCGCGGACAGCCCTTCGACGATGCGATAAAGACGGTGGTTGCACCACTGCGCCCGCTCGGCTTCACTATCGGCAAGCAGCGGCGCCGGCAGCAGAAAGTGCTTGCCGCCCGTCTTCTCCGAGATATGCAGCGCGACGTCGTAACGGTTCGACGATCCGTCTTGCGCGATCGCACCGACCATCGAGACGAGCCGATGCTGCGGCCGCTCGATCTGCCCGAGTTGATCGACGGCAGCCTTGAGCGTACGACCGCTGCTGACGGCGACGATCATCGGCTTTTCTTCGCTCAGATAGCGTTCCATGACCTGCGCGCCCGCGACGGCAAGCTTGCGGCCGATGGCTTCGGGGCTGTCGTCGTCGACGGGTGCGATTTCGCACATCGACAAGCCGTATCGCTCCGACAGGCGCGCGGCCAGCGCGAGGCAATCGGCCAAGCGATGCTCGACGCGCACACGAATCAGATTCTTTTCGACAGCGAATGCCACGAGCCGCTGCGCAACGGGGCGCGAGACTTGCAACTTCTCGGCGATCTCGTTTTGCGTATCGCCGGCCACGTAGTAGAGCCAGGCCGCGCGGGTTGCAAGTTCGAGCTTGTCGTTGGATTTGGACACGGATGCGATGCCGGTAGGACTCAGAAACGTTTTGGGCCGCTTACATGCAGGCGACTTGCCGATGGGCCGGATCGAACAGAGGCCGCACGTGACGATAGAGCGCCCGGTACGAATCGAGCCGCCTGCGCAATCGAGCATGCCGCTCGGCGTTCGGCGCGAACTCCGCGACGATGGGCGGCTTGGCCAATGCCTGCGCCGGGTCGCCGCCCGCCGCCAGCCATCCGAGCCGCGCCGCGCCGAGCGCCGCGCCGGTTTCTCCGCCGCCATGCTGGCGTGTCGGAGTCGATAGCGCATCGGCGAGCAACTGCGCCCAGTAGGCGCTGCGCGCACCGCCGCCCAACAGCGAGAGCGCGTTCGGCTTGGTCCCGGCGGCAGCCAAGGCGTCGAGCCCGTCGGCCAGCGCGAGCGTCACGCCTTCGAGCACGGCGTAGCCGAGCAGTGCGCGATCGGTCGCATGCGTCATGCCGAAGAAAACGCCCTGCGCGAACGGATCGTTGTGAGGCGTGCGCTCGCCCGACAGATAGGGCAGAAAAATCGGCGCATCGGCGAGCGCCTCCGTCGGCAGCGCGGCAGCCTCTGCGACGAGCGTCGGCTCGTCCGTGCCGGTCAGCTTGCAGACCCAGCGCAAACAGCTCGCCGCGGACAGCACCACACTCATCTGATGCCAGCGGTCGGGAATGGCATGGCAAAACGCATGAACGGCCGAGGCCGGATTCGGCAGGAACCGATCTCCGACGACGCATAGCACCCCGGACGTACCGAGCGAGACGAAACCGTCGCCCGGCTCCGTCGCACCGATGCCGATGGCGCTCGTGGCGTTGTCGCCGCCACCGGCCGCAACGACGATCTCGTTCGAGGCAAGCCCCCATTCATGCGCGAGCTCGCGCCGCAGCACGCCGGACGGGGCGCTGCCCTCGGCCAAGCGAGGCATTTGCGCGCGTTTCATATCGCATGCGTCGAGCAGTTCGTCGGACCAGTCGCGCCGTGCGACATCGAGCCAGAGCGTCCCAGCGGCGTCCGATGGATCCGAGACCTTGTCGCCCGTCATCATGAGGCGCAAATAATCTTTCGGCAGCAGTACGGTAGCGGTACGGCGAAAGAGCTCGGGTTCGTGGCGCGCGACCCACAGCAGCTTCGGCGCCGTAAAACCGGGCATGGCCAGGTTCCCGGCGATTTCATGCAGCCGCGGCGCGCGCGCGGTCAGCGCTTCGCATTCGTCGACGCTGCGCATGTCGTTCCAGAGAATCGCGGGGCGCAGCACGCGGTCCTGCTCGTCGAGCAAGACGGCGCCATGCATCTGACCGGAGAGTCCAATGCCGCGCACCTGCGAAAACGCTTCGCGGTGCGACTCGCGCAGCTTCGCGAGCGCAATGCAGGTGCCTTCCCACCAGTCGGCGGGGTTCTGCTCGGACCAGCGCGGATGCGGCCGCGAGACGGAAAACGGCGAGCCGGCCGTGCCGAGCACGTGCCCGTTCGGGTCCAGCAGCAAGACCTTCACTTCGGACGTGCCGAGATCGATGCCGAGATACATGGCGGTGAGCCCTTCAGATTCGGAGTCGAAAAGCGCGATGCGCTACTTTAGCCGGGCGCAATGATGCACTGCAATGGGGGTGAGCCCTGCCGATATCGATTCAGCGACCCGAGGCGAGCCAGCCGTCGACACGTTCGAGCGCGCTTCGCAGCGCGGCCAGGAGGGCCGGGGTGTCGGCCAGCCCACCCCACAGGAGCCGGGATGCGCAAAAAGCGGCCAGTGGATCGGGCGCGTCGAACATGCCGCGCGCGGCGGCCTCGTCCATCACGCCATCCTGATAGGTATAGGGCAACGCGCCTTGCCGCCAGCGATCGAGAAAGCGGAAAAAGAGCGCGGGCAGGACCGCCGTGGCGTTGGGCTCGACGCCGCGCGCAAAGGATTCGGACAGCGTCGGCGCGATGAAGCCTGGAATCTTCGAAAAGCCATCGGCGGCCACGCGTTGATTCGTGTCCTGGATATACGGGTTGCCGAAGCGGTCGAGCACGACGTCGCGATAGCGGGCGAGATCGAGCGGACTCGGCGTGAGACAGGGGATCACGTCCTCGGTCACATAGTCGTACGCGAACCGGCGGATCTGTGCGTCGTGCGTGCCTTCATGAATGAACGTCAGCCCCGCGAGCGTGCCGGCCCATGCGATGCAGCTGTGGCTCGCGTTCAGGATGCGGATTTTCGCTTCCTCGTAGGGCAGCACCGATTCGACGAGTTCCGCGCCGACGCGCTCCCATGCCGGACGCCCGGCGCAAAAGCGATCTTCGATGACCCACTGGATGAAGGCCTCGCCCATGACAGGACAGGCATCGTCGACACCGGTCGCCGCCTTTACGCGTTCGCGAACTTCGGGTGTCGGGCGAGGGGTGATGCGATCGACCATCGAATTGGGGCAGGAGGTGTTCGCCTCGAACCACTCGGCGAGCGCGGTGCGACCGCTCAACTCGAGAAACGCGCGCATGCCCGCTTCGAACCTCTCGCCATTGCTGCGCAGGTTGTCGCAGCTTTGCAGCGTGACGGGGCCGGCATTGCGGGATTGGCGGGCTTCGAGAATGGCAGCGAGCGCACCGTAGATCGTGGTTCGCCCGCCGCGCAGATCCCCGGCGAGGTCCGCATTGGCCGTATCGAGCCGGTCGTGTTCGTCGAGGTAATAGCCGCCCTCGGTCACCGTGAACGAGACGATCTTGCACGCCGGATCGGCACCCGCTTCGATGAGCGCCTCGAGCCCGGGCGACCACGGCAGCACGCGGCCGATCGAGCCGACCGTTTCATAGGCGCGCTCGCCTTGCGGCGTGACGGTCTCGAGCGTGTAGCGCCCGTGTTGCGCCGCCAGCGCGTCGAGCACGTCATTCATGTCGCCGCGGATATTGCCGACCGTGAGCGACCACTGAGGCTCGCCCGGCGCGCTGGCCTGCTGCAGCCGATGCAGATACCACGCCTGATGGGCGCGGTGAAACGATCCCGCGCCGAGGTGGACGATTACATTTGAAGCGCCGCGCTGCGCATTGTCCATCGCTTGTCTCCGATCCAGTCAGATATGACCCCACTCGCCGATTCGATGGGGTCGATCTTTTGTTCTGTCGATGAGCGAATGATCGGTTTGCGCGGAGTGAAAGTCAAGATCGGCGTCGCGCGAGCAGACTCGCCAGATAGACGAGTGCGGCGAGGGCGGTGATCCAGAAGCTCGTGGGCCAATCGGTATAGAACGCGAGTGTCACGCCGAGCCACGCCTGCGCCAGCGCAAACGCCGCGGCGAGCGCGATCCCGCTGCGAAGGCGCGTCGAGATGTTCTGCGCCGCCGCGGCAGGGCCGACCATCAGCGTGAAGACGAGCAACACGCCGACGATCTGCGTACAGGCCGCCACGGCGAGCGCGGCGATCGTCAGGAACAGCATCGATACGACGCGCAGCGAGACCCCCTTCGCTTCGGCGAGCTCGGGTTGCAGCGTCGCAAAAACGAGCGGGCGCATGATTGCGCCGAGCGCGACGAGGCTCGCCACCGCGATGCCGGCCAGTATGGCGAGCGTCGTATGCGTGACGCCGAGCACGTTGCCGAACAGCAGTGCCGTGATTTGCGTGGCGTACGCCGTGAAGAAGTGCAGGAACAGCAGTCCGCAGCCAAGCGAAAGCGAGAGCACGACGCCGATGGCGACATCGCGTCCGGCCAGCCGCTCGCCGAGCGCGCCCATCGAAAGCCCCGCGGCCAGCGTGAACGCAATCATCCCCCAGAGCGGCGAGACGCCGATCAGCGCGGCGCCCGTCGCGCCCGTGAAGCCGACGTGCGACAGGGCATGCCCCGCGAATGTCTGCTCGCGCATGACGAGGAAGTAGCCGACGATCCCGGCCAGCACCGCGATGATGCCCGATGCCGCGAACGCGTTGACCATGAAGTCGTATTCAAACATCGTGCGTATGCCCGTGAGAATGGACGTGCCCGTTGCCGGCTCCTGGCTCGCCCTCGTGCGCGTGATCGTGTTTTTCGACTTCGACGTCGCCTGACATGACGAAAATGCGGCCGTTCACGCGCATGACGTCGATCGGCGAGCCATAGAGCCGGGACAGCACTGGACGAGTGATGACTTCGTCGACGGTGCCGAGCGCAGCGGAACCGTTGCCGAGATACAGCACGCGATCGAGCGCGCTCAACAGCGGGTTCAGCTCGTGTGCGGAAAAGAGCACGGTGATGCCCAGCTCGCGCTGCACGCGGCGCACCAGTTCCACCACGCCGCGTTGATGGTTCGGATCGAGGCTGATGAGCGGCTCGTCGAGCAGCAGCAGGCGCGGCTGGCCGAGCAGGCATTGCGCCAGCAAAAGCCGCTGCCGCTCGCCACCTGAGAGCTCGGACAAGGGGCGCTCGGCCAACGCGTGGCCGTCGACGAGATCCAGGACCCGCTCGACTTCGGCGCGCGTGGCCGCATCGGTACGCGGCAAGCCCCAACGATGTCCGTCCGCCGCCATGGCGATGAAGTCGCGCCCGCGCAGCCGCCGGCCGGCAAGCGCGCTGCGCACTTGCGGCATGTAGCCGATGCCCGGGTTGCCGCGGGCGATCGGCTCGCCCGCGATGCGGATCGTTCCGTGCGCGAGCGGCACGAGCCCGAGAATCGCGCGCAGCAGTGTGGTTTTGCCCGCGCCATTGGGGCCGAGCACGCCGACGAATTCCCCCGCGCCAACGGTGAGATCGGTATCGGCAAGGATCGTGCGCCCGCCCAGCGCGATCGTGACGCGCTCGAGTTCGAGTGCGCAGCCGCCGCGGGCCGACGCCATTGCCGGTGCCATTGCCTCGATCATGGGTGTTTGGCGCCGAGTGCAGCCTCGAGCGCGCCGAGCTGAGCGAGCATCCATTGCTGGAAGGTCTTGCCCGCCGGTTGCGTTTCGGTGACGCTCACCGTCGGCACGCCCGAGCGCTTCGCGAGCTCGAGCATCCTCTTGGTCAGCGCTTCCGTTGCCTGGCTGTTGTAGATCAGCACACGGACTTTCCGCTCGCGCAGATCGCGCTCGAACGCCGCGATATCGCTGGCGCTCGGTTCCGTGTCGTTCATGGCGGCCAACTGAAAGCGCATGTTGCGCATATCGAGGCCTATCGCGTCCGACAGATAGCCAAACACGGGCTCCGTTGCGGTCACCGGCGTGCCGCGATAGCGCTCGCGCAACTGTGCGACCTTCTGGTCGATCGGCTTCAGCGCATCGATGACGGCCGACAGATGCCGGTCGTAGTCGGCCTCGTGCGTCGGGTCGGCCGTAACCAGTGCCGCCTCGATCTTGCGGGCGACGGCCGGCATCGTCTGCGGGGCGTACCAGAGATGCGGGTTGTCGCCGCTCTTCTTGTCGACGAGTTCGGCTGCGACGATGGTCGTGCGCTGGCCGCCCTTGGACGCGGCGAGCAGTTTTTCCATCCACGGATCGTACGCGGCGCCGTTGTAGACGACGATCGCGGCGTGCTGCAGCGCCCGCGCCGTTTTCGGACTGGCCTCGAACAGATGGGGATCCTGATCGGGATTGCTGAGAATGCTCGTCACGTCGACATGCTCGCCGCCGATTTGCCTCGCGATATCGCCATAGAAATTCTCGGCCGCCACAATGTTGACTTTGACGTCGCCGGCCGCGAACGCGGCTGCGCTCATCGACAACGCGGCGAACCCCGCAGCGACGGCTTTCGCGATGGCGACGGTACGGCTATTGCGGTGGATGCACCGAATCTTGGCAATCGAATTCATCAATGTTTTTTCCTTGGTATCGACGTTACGAAGAGCGCGGCGCCGCGGACCGGGACCCGCCCTCCGCCTTGCATTCGCCGCACAGTCCGCTCAACTCGACGACTTGCTTGTGGACTTCGAACCCGTGCGCGGGCGGCGTCGCGGACAGGCGCTCGGCGAGCTCGTCGCCGGGAATCTCGACGGTTTCGCCGCAACGCTCGCAAATCAGGAATTGGCTCTGATGCGGTTTGCCGACCTCGCAGCAGGCGACGAACGCATTGCGCGATTCGATTCGATGCACGAAGCCGTGCTCGACGAGAAAGTCGAGTGCGCGATAGACCGTGGTGGGCGGGACCCGTCCGCGCTCGGGTTCGAGCGCCGCGAGGAGGTCGTAGGCGCCGATCGGCTTGCCCGCACCCGCAACGAGTGCATAGACCTGCCGACGCAGCGGTGTCAGCGCGAGGCCGTTCTCGGCCGCGAACGCATCGGCGCGCGCGAGTCGATCGGCGACGGAATGGGAGTGAGCGGCAGCGGACATGACGTCGGTCCCGATTGAGTGTGGATGACATGATATAACATATCATCTGCTCCGTCGGAAAACCGCTTCGCTACGCGGGGGTATCGGCAAGGCGCCGCGGCAGCAACGGCGCTTCCTCGTTTCAAAGCACGGTGCGCACGTGCCAAAGCTCGGGGAAAAGCACGACGTCGAGCATCTTGCGCAGATACGGGGCGCCCGCTGTGCCGCCGGTACCCTGCTTATAGCCGATGATGCGCTCCACCGTCGTGACGTGACGAAAGCGCCACTGGCGAAACGCGTCCTCGAGATCGACGAGTTCCTCGGCCATCTCGTAGAGCTCCCAGTGCTGCGACGGGTTGCGATAGACCTCGAGCCATGCCGCTTCGACGGAAGCGTCGTAGGCGGTGGGCGAGGTCCAGTCGCGCTCGAGCCGCTCGGGTGCGATCGCGAAGCCGCGTCGCGCAAGCAGCTTGACCACTTCGTCGTAAAACGAGGGGGCCTCGAGCGCCGCGCGCACGGCCGCCAGGATGTCCGGCCGATGCTCGTGCGGCTTGAGCATCTGCGCGTTCTTGTTGCCGAGCATGAATTCGATTTGCCGGTATTGATACGACTGAAAGCCCGACGACCGGCCGAGATACGGGCGCATGGCGGTGTATTCGGACGGTGTCATCGTGGCCAGGACATTCCACGCCTGAACGAGCTGTTCGAGAATGCGCGACACGCGCGCGAGCATCTTGAAGGCGGGCGGCAGGGCGTCGCCCTTCACGCAATCGAGCGCCGCGTGCAGCTCGTACAGCCCGAGCTTCATCCAGAGTTCGCTCGTCTGATGCTGAATGATGAACAGCATCTCGTTGTGATCGGGCGACAGCGGATGCTGCGCGGACAGCAGCGACTCGAGCGACAAGTAATCGCCATAGCTCATCGATTGTGAAAAATCGAGCTTGGCGTCATGCCAGCCTTCGCCGTTGCGCGCGCTTGCGTTGCCGGCCTTCGCCGTACCGGCACCGGAAACGTCCGGCAACTCGGGTAATTCCATGTGATCGGTCATGTCGAATTCCTCTCCATCCTCTGCAATGCGGCTGATCGTCGATCCGCACCGCACCGGCGAACATCGGTTCAAGTCACGGTATGGCGCGCGGCGAATTCGGGCGCCCTCCACGTTTGGCGCTCGAGAATGTCGCGCAGGGTTTCGACGGCATCCCAGACGTCGACGAAGCGCGTATAGAGCGGCGTGAACCCGAAGCGCAGCACGGACGGTTCGCGATAGTCGCCGATCACGCCGCGCGCGATGAGCGCTTGCATCACTTCATAGCCGTGCCGATGTTCGAAACTCACGTGCGAGCCGCGCTGCGCATGCGCGCGCGGCGTGACGAGCGAAAGCGCCTGGCCCGCGCAGCGCGATTCGACGAGCGCAATGAATTGATCGGTGAGGGCGAGCGACTTGCGGCGCACGGCGTGCATGTCCGTCTCGAGAAAAACGTCGAGCCCGCTTTCGACGAGCGCCATCGAAACGATGGGCTGCGTGCCGCAAAGGAACCGTCCGATGCCGTCGTCGGGCGTATAACGCGGGTCCATCGCGAACGGGGCGCGATGTCCCCACCATCCGGAGAGCGGCTGCGAGAGCCGCGCCTGATGGCGCTTGGGCACCCACGCGAAAGCGGGCGAGCCCGGGCCGCCGTTCAGATACTTGTACGTGCAGCCGACCGCGAAATCGGCATTGACGCCGTTCAGATCGACGGGCACCGCGCCGGCCGAATGCGCGAGGTCCCAGAGCGCGAGCGCGCCGGCACGATGAGCGATCTGCGTCAGGGCGCCCATGTCGTGCATGTGGCCGGTGCGATAGTTGACGTGCGTGAGCATGACGACGGCCGCTTCGTCGTCGATCGCGGCGGGCAGATCCGCGGGGTCGTCGACGAGCCGCAGCGTGTAGCCGCGATCGAGTTGTTCGATGAGCCCCTGTGCGATGTAGAGATCGGTCGGGAAATTCGCGCGCTCGGAGACGATCACGCGGCGGCTCGCATCGCGCGCGTCGGCTTCGCGTAGCGCCGCCGAGAGCAGTTTGAACAGATTGATCGAGATCGTGTCGGTCACGACGGTCTCGCCCGCCGCGGCGCCCACGAGTGGCGCGAGTTTATCCCCGAGCCTGCGCGGCAACGCGAACCAGCCTGCGCCGTTCCAACTGCGTATGAGCCCGCCGCGCCATTCATCGTCGATGACCGCGCGTGCGCGCGCCGCCGCGGCGACAGGCGGCACGCCGAGCGAATTGCCGTCGAGATAGATCGTCTGCGCGTCGAGCGCGAAACGGCTGCGCAGGTGCGCGAGAGGGTCGCTGCGGTCTAGCGCAAGCGCTTCGTCACGGGTTTTCATGGTGTGTGGGCAGCAGGAAACGAACGGGTCGGAAGGCGGATCGATCGATAGACTTTAGCCGCGCTTGTCGGGCAACGCGCGCAAGACCGCGCGCACGGGGCTTGCGTCGAGCGTCGTCAATTTGAGCGGCAGCGCGATGAGTTCGTAATCGCCGGGCTCGATCGCGTCCAGCACGAGACCTTCGAGAATCGCCATCCCGTGGGCCCGCACGCGTCCATGAGCGTCCATTGTTTTGGATGTCTGAGGGTCGAGCGACGGCGTATCGATACCGATCAGCATCACGCCGCTTTGCGCGAGCAGATCGAGCGTCTCGGGCGCCACAGCGCAAAACGCATCGTCCCATGCGTCGACAGGGGCCTGCTCGTAGGTTCGCAGCAGCACGCGCGGGGGCGTGCCGTCGAGTTGCGCCGCCACATGAGCCGGCGTCACGAGCGGCGCGGCGCCTATGCAATGGATCACCCGGCAAGCGCCGAGGTATGGCGCAAGGCCGACAGCCCCGATCGGGGCCCCGTGAGCGTCATAGTGCAGCGGCGCGTCCGCGTGCGCGCCCGTATGCGGTGAGAGGGTCATCCGTGCGACATTGACCGGCGAACCAGCGTCCATTTTCCAGACACGTTCAATCGTGACCGGCGTATCGCCCGGCCAGACCGGTGTGTGTGCTTCGACGGGCGGTGAAATATCCCAGAGCCTGCGATTGTCCATTTTGGCGGGTGGTGAATAAGAACGGATGCTTCGATGATAAGCGCCCAGGCGCGCAAGGTGCTTGCGAAATCGTCGCGCCAAGCGCGCTAGACTAGAAGATAATTCGATATAAGCATCGAAATGGGGGCAAAAATGAACGCGATCTCGCTCGACGCCACGGATTGCCGCATTCTGAGTGTGCTGCAAAACGAGGGCCGCATCAGCAATCTCGACCTCGCGGAAAGAATTTCGCTATCGCCGTCGGCGTGTTTGCGGCGGTTGCGTCTGCTGGAGGAGCAGGGCGTCATCGAGCGTTACCGGGCGTGTCTGAACCGCGAGGCGCTCGGGCTCGAGCTCGAGGCATTCGTGCAGGTTTCGATGCGCAACGATCAGGAGAACTGGCATGAGCGCTTCGCCACGGCCGTGCGCGAGTGGCCCGAAGTCGTTGCGGCCTTCGTCGTGACGGGCGAAAGCCATTATCTGCTGCGCGTGCTCGCGCATAGCCTCAAGCATTACTCCGATTTCGTGCTTTCGAAGCTCTATAAGGCGCCCGGCGTGATGGATATCCGGTCGAACATCGTGCTGCAAACGCTCAAGGAAGACTCCGGCGTGCCGGTGACGCTGACGCCGGCGCCGACGCCGCACTGAGCGAGGTCGCTCCCGCGGAACGGAGCGCTCATTATTCGCGCCGATATCCGCTCCTCACCGACGTTCGAGGGCGTTGTCGCGCCGTGTTTTAACGCGGCTTCAATCCGTGGAATGCACCGCCGTGGAAAACGAGCGGGGCCATGCTTTCGGCGTCCGGATGGACGCCGCAGCGCTCGACTTCTCCGACGAAAATCACGTGGTCCCCTTCGTCGTAACGGCTTCGGTTATGGCATTCGAACCAGGCGAGCGCACCGTCTAGCACGGGCATGCCGGTGCCGCCCGCCGCGTGCGACACACCCGCGAACCGGTCGCCCTTGACCGTGGCAAAGCGCTGACAGAGATCGTATTGCGTTTCCGATAGCACGTTGACCACGTAATGGCTATTGCTGCGAAACACCGGCATCGATGCGGATCGGGTCGCGAGACTCCAGAGCACGAGGGGCGGATCGAGCGATACCGAATTGAACGAACTCGCCGTGATACCGATCAACTGGCCGGATGGGGCGCGCGTGGTGATGACGGTGACGCCCGTGGCGAACTGGCCAAGCGCGCGGCGGAACATTCCCGAATCGAAGTCGGGTGGGCTCGCATGCTTCATCGGCGTGACTCCCGGCGGCGGGATCGTGGACGAGCTTGTGGCGTGGACAGGCGGGGAAGGAACAGCTGGATTGGAGAGTCGAAGGTCATGGTGCGAAAAGGCGAATAGGCGAAATTCTAATGGAATCCGGACATTTCGCCGCGCATTCGGGTCAGCCGGGGGGCGCGAGCGCTCCGCCGCACATAAAACGCACTAAGCTTTTAGAATCCGTTTGTGAGCGAATACACCGAAGCGCAAACGCTCGTCGACAGGGAGACAGTCATGACTGAGCCGATGGAAACCGCTACGTTGGGCGGAGGTTGTTTCTGGTGTCTTGAAGCGGTTTATGTCGATCTCGACGGCGTCGTATCCGTCGAATCGGGGTATGCGGGCGGCAACGTCCCGCGTCCGAGCTACGAGCAGGTGTGCGACGGCGGGACGGGTCACGCCGAAGTGGTCAAGGTTCAATTCGACCCCAGGAAGATCAGCTACCGCGAGATCCTCCAGGTATTTTTTTCGATCCACGATCCGACGCAGCTCAACAGACAGGGCAACGACGTGGGGACGCAATATCGATCGATCATCTTCACGCACTCCGATACGCAACGCGACATTGCGCGGGAGGTCATGGACGAACTCGAGCAGGAGCACGTGTATGACAAACCGATCGTGACCGAAGTCCGCTCCCTCGACGACAATTATTGGCCCGCCGAGGCCTATCACCAGAATTACTTTGCGCAACATCCCGAGCAAGGCTACTGCGCGTTCGTCGTGGCCCCGAAAGTGGCCAAGTTCCGGGCCAAGTTCGCCAGCTGGACACGCTCCGGCGCTTGACGACAACGGCTTGGAGGTACGAACGGTTCGTGCCGGCGCTGACGCCGCCGTCAGCGCTCGCTTTGCTCGACGCCCGCGTTCCCACCAGTCCTTTCCTCGCGCAGTCGCTCGCAAGCCGCTGCTATCTCTCGAGCAAGCGCAGCGCACGAAAGCGGGGCTGAGCCCTCCGCCTTGTTGTTGACGATGATGAGTACCGGCTGGCCGGCCAACGCATAACGCGCGGCCAGCTCCGCGAGCGAATGCCGCGTGGCGGGGTCTTCATCGACGAGTCGATTGAACGGCTCGTACTTCGCCTTCGCCTGCTCGTATTTGAACCCGCTGTGCAGACTCCAGCGAACGACGAGCGGGCCGGCTGGCTCGTCGCCGTCCATGAGGGCGAGGGCTGCGGCCTGGCGCAACGCCTCGGGCATGCGCGCGTGCAGCCCGACGCAATAACGCACACCGCGCTCGCGCAGCATGCGGATGAGCCGCGGCGTCAACAGGCACGCATCGCGTATCTCCAGCGCATAGCAAGGGCCCGGTGCTTCATCGGTGCCGCTGGGCAGCGGCGGCAACGCGGCGAAGAAGGCGGCGAGCCGTTCGACCCATGCCGCCGGCTCGGCGAGCATGCGTTCGGGCATCGGCGAAAACTGAAAAACTAGCACACCGGCTTTGGCGCCGAGGCCGGCCAGACACGGCTCCACGAATTCGCGAGCGGCCAGGCTCGCATCGAGAAAACAGGGATTGTCGGCGACGGGCTCGCCGCGTTCGCCCCGCACCGTCGCATCCGTCACCGATGCCGGTGCCTTGACGATGAAACGAAAATCGTCGGGTACTTGCTGCGCGTAACGCAGATAGTCGGCGATGGAAAGCGGCGCGTAAAACGATCGATCGAGGCTGACCGTGCGTAGCAGCGGATGGATGCCGTAGGCGGCGAGCCCGGCGCGGGAGAGCTTCGAATCGCTGTAGGCTTCGCCGTAGACGATGCCTTCCCAGCCCGGAAACGACCACGAAGATGTTCCAAGGCGAATCTGCGGCGGCAAGCTGCCAGCCAGCTCGCCGAGCTCGGGCGGCAGCTCGGCCGGCAGCACGGGCCGCGCGCGGCGCCCGCCCTTCGCGGGAGTCGCGGCGCCGGCGCGGGCCGGTTCGGTATGGTCAGGCTCCCCCGAGGTTCGCGGCGCGTCATCGGGCGCCGGCAGTGCACCAAAGAGATCGAATTGTGGGTCGTCTTTGCTATCGTCCATCGATGGCCGCAACGGGCGCGGTACTCGTACGCGTTTCTCCAAGCGGCCGATCGTACATGTAGCGGCGGGACCACGGCAACGTCTGCGCGCTGCGTCCGGCTCGGCGGCAGACGATTTGATAGATCGATACGTCGTCGTGCTCGAACGCGTAGGCGCAGCCGGCGAGATAGAGCCGCCAGATGCGGAATTTCTCGTCATCGACGAGCTTGCGCGCTTCGTCCGCGTGGGCCTCGAAATTTTCGGTCCAGATGTTGAGCGTGCGTGCGTAGTGCCGGCGCAGGCTTTCGATGTCGACGGCTTCGAGGCCGCCGCGCTGCAGCGATTCGAGCGCGAGGCTGATATGAGGCAACTCGCCGTCGGGGAACACGTAGCGATCGATGAATTCGCCGCCCCCGAGTGCGGTTTCGCCGCTATCGTAGTCCGTCGACGTAATGCCGTGATTCATGGCGATGCCGTCTTCGGCGAGCAGCTCCCGAACCTTCGAGAAATAGGTCGGAAGATTCTTGCGCCCGACGTGCTCGAACATCCCGACGCTCGTCACGCGATCGAACTGTCCCGGGATATCGCGGTAGTCCTGCAGACGAATTTCGATGCGATCGCCGAGGCCCGCCGCTTTGACCCGTTCCGTCGCCAGATCGAACTGGTTTTGCGACAGCGTCACGCCGACGCACTTCGCGCCGAACTTGCTGGCCGCGCGCAGCACGAGGGCCCCCCATCCGCAGCCGATGTCGAGCAGCCGCTGCCCTGGCTGCAATTGAATCTTGGTGAGGATATGGTCGATCTTCTTTAACTGTGCCGTGGCGAGATCCTCCTCGCCGTTTTCGAAGTAGGCGCACGAATAGACCATGTTCTCGTCGAGCCAGAGCTGATAGAACGCGTTCGAAACGTCGTAATGATATTGAATGGCTTTTTTGTCCGACGATTTCGTGTGATTGAAATAACGCCGCACGCGAGCGAGCTTACTGGCGCCCGTAATGGTGTTTTTTGCGAGCGAATAGCCGATCGAAATGATGTCCGAGAGTTTGCCCTCGATATCGATCTTGCCCTTCACATACGCTTCGCCGAGGTTGTCGAGACTCGGTTCGAGGAGGAGCGGCAATGCCGAGGCGTGGTTCACCTTCAGCGTAACTTGCGGCGCGGCGAAACTGCCGAAGTCGTGCTGCTGCCCATCCCAAAGAACGAGGCGCGCGGGCAGATTCGTCGTCGCCCGCACGTCTTCCACCCACTGAGCCAGCTTCTTTTCCCAGAACATGCGAGATTCTCCGTGTCCGTTGAAATGAATAGCAAAGCTAAGCAAAACAACCATGTCCGGCGCTCGGAGCATCGGCATGGTCTGGACTTCGAAAACACTCCGTTTCAATCTTCTGTCATGGCGACAGGCGTGAGATCTGCCAGCTCGCGTCGGCATTGCGCGTGTACACAATGCGGTCGTGCAAACGAGACGGTCGACCTTGCCAAAATTCCATCCTCGCCGGCACGACGCGGTAGCCTCCCCACTGCGGCGGGCGCGGGGGATTGTCGCCGAATCGCTCGGCAAACGCTTGTTCACGCTCCTCGAGCACTGCCCGGCCGGCGATTTCGCGGCTTTGGTCGGAGGCCCATGCACCGATGCGCGATCCGAGCGGGCGCGACGCGAAATAGGCATCGCTCTCCTGCGCGCTCGTTTTCTCGATCGTGCCTTCGATGCGCACCTGACGCTCGAGCTCGATCCAGTAAAAAAGCAGACTTGCCCGCGGATTGATCGCCAGATCGTGGCCCTTGCGGCTTTCGTAATTCGTGAAAAAGACGAAGCCTCGCTCGTCGGCACCCTTCACAAGCACGATACGGGCCGACGGCTGCCCCTGCTCGTCCACGGTGGCAAGCGTCATCGCGTTCGGCTCGGGCACCTGGGCGTCGAGGGCCTGTTGGAACCAGAGCTGGAACTGGCGGATCGGATCGGGCTCGACATCGTGTTCGTCGAGCGACCCGCGCGCGTATTCGTTGCGAAGTTCAGCAAGAGTGATCATCTTCTTATGTGACCGCTTCAGTCGACTCAAGTATAGCCAAGGCCGAAAAAACGTGCGCGACCGTGCTCGTGTCGTCTTTTCGAAAGCGACGGCCGGGGCACGCTATCGGGCACAATAGACCCCTCGAGCGCAGTCTTTCTCCGTAATTTCAACCGCGGTTTTCACGCAGCTTTCACTTTACGCATCATGTCCGCCACTCAGGGAACGAGCCCCGATCTTATCCATCCCCCGCGCACCGAGCATGATCTCGATCACGCGGACCGTGCACGGCGCTTCGGCGGGGTGGGGCGGCTCTACGGCGCTCCCGCCCTGGCCGCATTCGAGCGGGCGCATGTGGCCGTCATCGGGATCGGCGGCGTGGGCTCGTGGGTGGCGGAGGCGCTTGCTCGCAGCGCGATCGGCACGCTTACGCTAGTCGATCTCGATAACGTGGCCGAGAGCAACACGAACCGCCAGATCCATGCACTCGACGGCAATTTCGGCAAGCCGAAAGTCGAGGCGATGGCCGAACGCATCCGCCTCATCGACCGGGCTTGCGACGTACGCCTCGTCGAGGACTTCGCCGAACCGGACAACTTCGAGACGCTCTTCGGCGGCAGGCTCGATTACATCGTCGATGCCATCGACAGCGTGCGCACCAAGACGGCGCTCATCGCCTGGTGCGTGGCCCGCGGACAACCGCTCATCACCGTGGGCGGCGCGGGCGGCCAGCTCGATCCGACGCGCATTCGCATCGACGATCTCGCATCGACGGTTCAAGATCCGCTGCTCTCGAAAGTGCGCGCGCAATTGCGCAAGCACCACGGTTTCCCGCGCGGACCGAAGGCGAAGTTCAAGGTCAGTGCCGTCTATTCGGACGAGCCGCTCATCTATCCCGAGGCGGCGGTATGCGACATGGACGATGTCGCCCAGCATCTGGAAGCGTCGCCCGGGCATGCGGGGCCGATCGGCCTGAATTGCGCCGGGTTCGGATCGAGCGTGTGCGTGACCGCGAGCTTCGGTTTTGCGGCGGCCGCGCACGTGCTGGCGGCGCTTGCGAAGGCCGCTGGATAGGCAAAGCGGCGGCGGCTGCCAAAGGGCGTTCCCGCGCCGTGCCGCCGCAGCGCCATTCGTTAATGGAGGGCCGCGCTGAGCTTACGCCGCCATTCGGCCACGAGCTCGGGCTGGTGCGCAGCGAGATCGAAGACCGAGAGCATCGTCTTGCGTCCGATGTCGTCGCGGAACGTGCGGTCCCGCTTGACGATCTCGAGCAAGTGCGCGAGCGCCCCACCGTAATCCCGACGCGCGATCAGCGCGCTCGCCAGGTCGAAGCGGGCTTCGAGATCGCCCGGATTCGTCGCGATGCGCGCCTCCAGTGCATCGGTCGGCGGCAGCTCGGCCGCCGCGTCGAGCGCGTCCAGCCGCGTTTTCACCGTGTTATACCGCACGTCGATGCCTTGCTTCGTCTTGTCCGAAAGGCGCTCGACTTCGGTACGCGCCTCGTCGATGCGCTCCTCGTCGAGCAGTACCTGGATCAAGTCCAGCCGGGCGGAGTCGTTGCCGGGCTCGAGTGCCAGTGCGGTTTGCAGGTGATCGATCGCCACGTCGCGCTGAGCGTTGCGCAGCGCGGCGAGCGCGCGCTTATGCTCGGTTTGCGCCGCATCGGGCACGAGCCGATCGAGAAATGCGCGCAACTGACTTTCGGGCAATACGCCGATGAATTGGTCGACAGGCTGACCATCGGCGAATGCCACGACATGCGGAATGCTGCGCACTTGAAAGTGGGCCGCCAGTTGCGGGTTTTCGTCGACATTGACCTGCACGAGGCGCCATTTGCCGGCGTAGTCCTGCTCGAGCTTTTCGAGCAGCGGGCCGAGCGTCTTGCACGGACCGCACCACGGCGCCCAAAAATCGACGAGGACCGGGACGAGCTTGGACGCCTCGATCACATCCTGTTCGAAAGTGGCCAAAGTGGTGTTCATCGCATCCTCGTTTGCAGTGGACCTGCGGCTCAGATTGGGACCGGCCCCCCGCATTTCAACCCTGCGCCCACCGCCTCACCGGTGCGGGCGCTCGGGAAGCGGGATCCACTCCGTCTCGCCTTCGATGCGGCCCATCGTCTGCTCGCTCCAGGCGCGCTTGGCGGCCTCGATCTTTTCGCGCGAGCTGGCCACGAAGTTCCATTCGATGAAACGCTCGCCCGTCAGTTTCTCGCCGCCAAGCAGCATCGCGGTGGCCCCGCCGGTACTGGCAAGCGTCGCCGTCTCGCCGGGGCTCAGCACCGCCATATGGCCCAGCGGCAGCGGCATGCCGTCGATCGCGAGATCGCCGTCGACGAGATAGACGCCGCGCTCGTCGTGCTCGGCGTCGAGCGCCAGTGCGCTTGCGGGCGCGAAGCGCGCCGCCGCGTACAGCGTGGGCGAGAACGTACGCACGGGCGAGCGTGCGCCGAAGGCAGAGCCCGCGATCACATCGAGCGTGACGCCGCCGCGCTCGATGCGCGGCAGTGTCGCGGCCGCGTGATGCTCGAATGCTGGCTCGATCGTTTCATGCTCGAGCGGCAGCGCCACCCAGGTCTGAATACCGTGCATGCGCGGTCCGCGGGCTCGCTCGTCGGGCGGGGTCCGCTCGGAGTGGACGATGCCGCGTCCCGCCGTCATCCAGTTGACGTCGCCCGGCACGATCGTCTGCACGGAACCGATGCTGTCGCGATGAACGATGGCGCCTTCGAACAGGTAGGTCACCGTCGCAAGACCGATATGCGGGTGCGGGCGCACATCGAGGCCCGCGCCGGGCGCAAGCGCGGCAGGGCCCATGTGATCGAAGAAGATGAAGGGACCCACGAGCCGCGCGGCGAGCGCGGGCAGCACGCGCCGTACGGCGAAACCGCCGATGTCGCGCTGCGAAGGCTTGAGGACCGCTCTGACCGACTCGGGCAGCGGTGACGATTCCGGTACAGGCGACATGGCAGGCTCCGTGGCGACACGCCGTTGCGCGACGACGTCATTGTACCGGGGCGTCCGTGTCGACCTGTGTCGATCAGGTCATGCGGCTCTTGGCGAGCGGCGGATTGGCCGCGAAATAGCGTTTGATGCCTTTCAGGATCGCGCTCGCCATTTGATTGCGATAGTTCTCGTCGTTCAGGCGCGCTTCTTCCTCGGGATTGCTGATGAAAGCCGTTTCGACGAGGATCGAGGGGATATCGGGCGCCTTCAGTACCGCGAAGCCGGCTTGCTCGACGGAACCCTTGTGCAGCTTGTTGATGTCGCCGATTTCGCGCAGCACGAAGGACCCATAGCGCAGCGAATCGCGGATCTGCGCCGTGGTCGACATATCGAACAGCGCGCGATTCACGGTTTCGTCCGCTGTCTTGACGTTGATCCCGCCGATCAGATCGGACGCGTTTTCCTTGTTCGCCATCCAGCGTGCCGCCGCGCTCGAGGCGCCGTGCTCCGAGAGCGCGAACACGGACGAGCCGCGCGCCGCCGGGGTCGTGAATGCGTCGGCGTGGATGGAGACGAAAAGATCCGCGCTGACGCGCCGTGCTTTTTGCACGCGAACGTTCAGGGGCACGAAAAAGTCCGCATCGCGCGTCATCATCGCGCGCATGTTGGGCTGCGCGTCGATCAGCGCGCGCAGCTTCTTCGCGACATCGAGCGCAATGTGTTTTTCGTAGGTGCCTGCGCTGCCGATCGCGCCCGGGTCCTCGCCGCCATGGCCCGGGTCGATGGCGACGGTCAGCAGCCGAACCGTGCGTCCGGGTTTCGGCGTCGAAAACGGGTAGGCTTCGTCCCCCAATCCGTCATCGCCATTGCGCGCAAGCGCGCTGTCCGAGCCATCGCCAGTCGCCTGGCCGCCGCCGGGTTCCTTGCCGCTCTTGCCGTGGGTGAAGCTACCCGGCTTGCGCCCGGACGGTGCGTTGCCGCTGCCGGCATGTCCTTCCGGCGGCAGGTTCTGAGCGTAGCGCTCGAAGAACGCATCGCTGTTGTCGCCGGGCGCGGGCGGCGCGCTGGGCCCGCCGAGCGGAGCCGGCGCGAGCGGCTCGTTGCCGGGCTGGTTTTCGCCCAGTTGCTTTTCCTTGCGCTCCGTCTGCGCGAGCAGGTCCATGAGCGGATCGGGGGCGACGGTCGGGTACAGGTCGAGCACGAGCCGGTAGCGATACGTCCCTACGGGCGGCAGCGAAAACACTTGCGGCTTGACCGAGCCCTTGAGGTCGAACACGAGTCGCACGACGTGGGGCTGAAACTGGCCGACGCGTACCGAGCGGATCTGCGGATCGTTCGGTGCGATCTTCGAGACGAGATCGCGCAACGCCTGATCGAGATCGAGCCCCGAGAGATCGACGACGAGCCGGTCCGGCCCCTGCAGCAGTTGCTGCGTGTTTTGCAGCGGCTGGTCCGATTCGATCGTCACGCGCGTGTAATCGCGCGCGGGCCAGACGCGCACGCCGAGCACCGAGCTCGCAAGCGCGTTGGTCGGCGCGAGCAACGGCGCGGCAAGCCCGAGGAGCAGCGTCGAGGCGCCGGCGCGCAGCACCTTGCGCCGGCGCCAGCTCGGCGCCGCCGTGGCGGCCGATTCGATCGAATGGAACGGCTTGATCAACATCTTTCTAGACATGCTTTTCCTGATTCGCTGTAGGCGCGCGCATCGAGCCGACGGCGCTCACCCTCGGTTTCGAGCGCGAAGACCAGATCGGGCACGCCCAACAACTCGCCGGCCTTTTCCGGCCATTCGACGAGGCAGACCGCACCCGAATCGAAATACTCGCGAAAGCCGGCGTCGGCCCATTCGGCCGGGTCGGCAAACCGATAAAGATCGAAGTGATAGACGTCGAACTGGCCCCCGTCGCGCGGCAGCGCATACGGTTCGACGAGTGTGTAGGTGGGACTCCGCACGCGGCCCCGGTGTCCGAGCCCTGCAAGGGTGGCACGCACGAGCGTCGTTTTGCCGGCGCCGAGGTCGCCGAGCAGTTGCACATGCAGGCCCTCGAATGCAGGCCTCGCGCGCACCGCTTCGATCGCCGTAGCAAAACGTGCGCCGAATGCTTCGGTGGCGGCGAGGTTCTCGAGCGCGAAAGTGCGCTCGAGCAGGACGCTCGCGGGCGGATGAAGCGACGAATCGGGCGCCACGGGCATTCTCGTAAAATAGCGTGATGAACGATGTACGGAACACGCCGCCATGAGCAGGAAGACGTCCGAAGCGGCAGGCGCTTCGCGGGACGCTTCGCGTCGCGAAGAGAGGGTCGCCCTTGGCTCGCGTCTCGACGATGCGGCGCTGGCGGCGCTCGCCCAGCGGATCAAGGCATGGGGCAGCGAGCTTGGCTTCGGTGCGATCGGTATCAGCGATATCGATTTGTCCGAGGCCGAGGCTGGGCTCTTCGCCTGGCTCGAGGCGGGGTGCCACGGCGAGATGGATTATATGGCCAAACATGGGGTGAAACGCGCGCGGCCGGCCGAGCTTGTGGCCGGAACGCGACGGGTGATCACCGCGCGCATCGCATACATGCCGGCCGCCGTGCTCGAATCGCGCAAGGTTGAAAGCAGCTCGTCAGGCGAGGTGCCGGGCAGGCCGACCGATTCGAGCGTCAAATCGTTCAGATCGTCCCGATCGGCCATTGCGCCCGAAGACGCACCGGCCGACTGGCGCGCGCGCGAGCAAGCGCGGCTCGCCGACCCGTCGGCGGCCGTCGTGTCGATCTACGCGCGTGGCCGCGACTATCACAAGGTCATGCGCCAGCGGCTGCAGCAGTTGGCGGAGCGCATCGAGCGGGAGATCGGCGAATACGGTTACCGTGTGTTCACCGATTCCGCGCCGGTGCTCGAAGTCGAGCTCGCGCACAAGTCGCGCATCGGCTGGCGCGGCAAACACACGCTGCTGCTCGAACGCGATGCGGGCTCGCTCTTCTTTCTCGGCGAGATCTATGTGGATATTCCGCTGCCCGTCGATACCAGCGAACCGTCCCGGCCGGCCGGAGCGCATTGCGGACATTGCACGCGCTGCATCGATGCCTGCCCGACCGGGGCGATCGTCGCGCCGTATCGGGTCGATGCGCGCCGCTGCATCTCTTACTTGACGATCGAGCTGAAGGGCAGCATCCCCGTCGAAATGCGACCGTTGATCGGCAATCGCGTCTACGGTTGCGACGATTGCCAACTCGTGTGTCCGTGGAACAAGTTCGCGCAGGCCGCGCCCGTGGACGACTTCGACGTGCGCCACGGGCTCGATCGAGCGACGCTCGTCGAGCTGTTCGCCTGGAGCGCCGATGACTTCGATCTGCGCTTGCAAGGCAGTGCGATTCGGCGTATCGGTTACGAATGCTGGCTGCGCAACCTGGCCGTCGCGCTCGGCAACGCGCTGCGTGTCGAAGGCGACACGGCGCTCGATGCGGCCGCTCGCGAGCGCATCGTCGCGGCATTGCGCGCGCGCGCCGGCGACGCGTCGGCGCTCGTGCGAGAGCACGTCGAATGGGCGCTCGAGGCGGCATGAGCAAAGGAGGGGGACTATGTTGAGCGCCGTGATGGACGCGCCTTTCGGCAAGGTGGGCATTCGCGTGAACGATGCGGCCGGCGTCGTCGAGCTGATCGAATATCTGCCCGCGTCGGCCGAGCCGCGTGCAGCGGTCTCGCCGCTCGCCCAACGCGCCGTGGCGCAAATCGCGCATTATTTCGAAACGGCCGATGCGTCGTTCGATCTGCCGCTTGCGGATGTCGGCACGCCTTTTCAGCGGCGCGTCTGGCAGGCGATGTGCGCGATTGCCCCGGGCGAGACGCGCACGTATGGCGACCTTGCGCGCGAGATCGATGGCGTGCCGCGTGCCGTCGGCCAAGCCTGCGGCGACAACCCGTTTCCTATCGTGATTCCGTGCCATCGCGTGGTGGCGGCGAACGGCCTCGGCGGCTTCAATCATCATGCCGGCGATGGTTTCTACCTGCGCGTCAAGCGCTGGCTCCTCGCGCATGAAAGCGCACAGCAGGCGCTCGCGCTATGAGCGAGCTTGCCGATTTCGACGCGGCGCTTCCCGCGGACGACGCGCCGGCGCCCGAAGCCGTGGCGAGCACGCAGTCGATCGACGCATTTTGCGATGCGCTCTGGCTGGAGCAAGGGCTGGCCCGCAATACGCTCGAAGCCTACCGGCGCGATTTGCGCCTGTTCGCGCAGTGGCTGGGCCGAGCGCATCGGCTGCGCATCGACGAGGCGGCCGAGCTTCATGTCAACGGCTATCTCGCCGCGCGCAGCGACGGCAAGGCGACATCGGCGAACCGGCGCCTTTCCGTGTTCCGCCGTTTTTATGCGTGGGCCATGCGCGAGCATCGCGCGACGGCCGATCCCACACTGCGAATCCGCTCGGCCAAACAGCCGCCGCGGTTCCCGTCGACGCTGACGGAAAAGCAGGTCGAGGCCCTGCTGGCCGCGCCGCAGATCGATACGCCGCTCGGCCTGCGCGATCGCACGATGCTCGAGCTCATGTATGCGAGCGGATTGCGTGTGAGCGAGCTGGTGACGCTCAAGACTGTCGAGGTGGGGCTGAACGAAGGTGTCGTGCGCGTGATGGGCAAGGGCTCGAAAGAGCGGCTCGTTCCGTTCGGGGAAGAGGCGCACGGCTGGATCACGCGTTATCTGCGCGATGCGCGGCCTGCCTTGCTCGCGGCGCGCGGCGCCGACGCCCTTTTTGTGACCGCGCGCGCCGAGGGCATGACGCGCCAGCAGTTCTGGAACATCATCAAGCGCCACGCGCGCGCGGCCGATATTCGCGCCCCGTTGTCACCGCACACGCTGCGGCACGCGTTCGCGACGCATCTGCTGAACCACGGCGCCGATCTGCGCGTGGTGCAACTCCTGCTCGGCCACGCCGATATTTCGACGACGCAAATCTACACGCATGTGGCGCGCGAGCGACTGAAGACGTTGCACGCGGCCCACCACCCGCGCGGTTGAACCGCGTGCGTGTCGGTCGCCGTACAATGCGCCGATGAACAAAACGAAACATGTGTCCGAGACCCTCGCGACGCAGCTGCTGCGCCGCCATGGCATCCGTTTCGGCGAGCACCCTTACGATTATGTCGAGCATGGCGGCACCGCCGAATCGGCGCGCCAGCTCGGCATCGACGAACACCACGTCGTCAAGACGCTCGTCATGGAGGACGAGCAGGCCAAGCCGCTCATCGTCCTGATGCACGGAGACCGCACGGTATCGACCAAGAATCTCGCCCGGCAGATCGGCGCGAAACGTGTCGAACCGTGCAAGCCCGAGGTGGCGAGCCGGCATTCGGGTTATCTCGTCGGCGGTACATCGCCGTTCGGCACGAAAAAGTCGATGCCGGTCTATGTCGAAGCCTCGATCCTCGAACTCGATTCGATCTATCTGAATGGAGGCCGCCGCGGCTATCTGGTGAGCCTCGAGCCCCGCGTGCTGACCGCATTGCTCGATGCAAAACCGGTCCACTGCGCGAGCGTCGATTGAACGGGCGGCCGTGTTCGGTAGAATGTGCGCCGCACTCGGCCTTACGCGCACGTCACTGTTGAAAGAGCCTCTCCATGGAAATTCTCGTTGCCGCCGTTCTTGCCTATCTGATCGGCTCCATTTCGTTTGCCGTCGTCGTCAGCGCCGCGATGGGCCTGGCCGATCCGCGCTCCTATGGCTCGAAGAACCCCGGTGCGACGAACGTGCTGCGCAGCGGCAACAAGGTCGCGGCCGTGCTGACGCTGGCAGGCGATGCGTTCAAAGGCTGGCTCGCCGTCTGGCTCGCAGCGCATGTGGGTCCGCGCTACGGCCTCGATGACAATGCGGTCGCCGCCGTGGCGCTAGCGGTCTTCCTCGGCCATCTGTACCCGGTGTTTTTCAGGTTCAAGGGTGGGAAAGGCGTCGCCACGGCCGCTGGTGTTCTGCTTGCGATCAACCCGGTGCTCGGGCTCGCGACGGTGCTGACCTGGCTCATCGTTGCGTTCTTTTTTCGCTACTCGTCGCTGGCCGCGCTCGTGGCCGCCGTGTTCGCCCCGCTTTTCGACGTCTTCCTGTTTGGCCCCAACGTCGTGGCCTGGGCCGTTTTTGCGATGAGCGCGCTGCTGATCTGGCGCCATCGCGGCAATATCGGCAAGCTGATTGCCGGCAAGGAAAGCCGTATCGGCGAAAAGAAGACGCCGGCGGCGCCTGGCTCGCACGCGCACCCGCGCAAGCACTGACGCGTGCTCGCGCGGCTGGCGAGCGCGAGCGGGTTCAGTCGCGGAAGTTGTTGAAGTCGAGCGGCGTATCGGTCACGTCCTTGCGCAGCATCGCGATCACGCTTTGCAGATCGTCGCGTTTGGTGCCCGATACGCGCACCGCATCGCCCTGAATGCTCGCCTGGGCCTTGATCTTGCTGTCCTTGACGAGTTTGACGATCTTTTTCGCCAGATCGCCCGAGACGCCCTTTTTGATCGTGACGATCTGCTTGACCTTGTCGCCGCCGATTTTCTCGATCTTGCCGTAATCGAGAAAGCGCACGTCGACATTGCGCTTGGCCATCTTCGCGATGAGCACGTCTTTGAGCTGGCCGAGCTTGAACTCGTCATCGGCGAACATCGTCAGCTCGCGCTCTTTTTGCTCGACTCTCGAGTCGGAGCCCTTGAAATCGAAGCGCGTCGAAATTTCCTTGTTCGACTGTTCGACCGCGTTTTTCACTTCGACCATGTTGGCTTCGCAAACGACATCGAACGACGGCATAGAGTTTTCTCCCAGGGTTTGAAGCATCGGCGACGCGAACCGCGTGGCGCGGGCGTCACTCGCTATAATCACGGACCGACCGCCATTTTACCGATCCCATTCTCATTTGCCCAAGCTGCGGCGTGTCGCCGCCGCCAGGGGCCCTGCCGATGTCCGCTACCGATCCCGTCGCCTTTCTCGCGAACTACCCGCTGCGCGCGCACAACACGTTTGGCTTCGACGTCCGCGCGCGGCTAGCCTGCCGCATCGAACGCCCGGAGCAGTTCGCGCTTGCCGCGCGCGATCCCCGTGCGGCCGGCATGCGCACGCTCGTGCTTGGCAGCGGCAGCAACATCGTCTTCACGGACGATTTCGACGGACTCGCGATGATCGTCGAGCTGACCGGCAAGCGGCTCGTGCGTGAGGACGACGAGGCCTGGTACGTCCAGGCGCATGCGGGCGAAAACTGGCACGCGTTCGTCGCGTGGACGTTGTCGATGGGCTGGCCGGGGCTCGAGAATCTCGCGTTGATTCCTGGCACCGTCGGCGCCGCGCCGATCCAGAATATCGGCGCTTACGGGCTCGAGATGTGCGAGCGGTTCGCCGCGCTGGAAGCGGTGGAACTCGCGACAGGGGCTTGCGCCGAATTCGATGCGAACGCGTGCCGTTTCGGCTATCGCGACAGCGTGTTCAAGCGCGAGGGGCGCGAGCGTTTCGCGATCGCCTCGGTCACGTTCCGTTTGCCGAAGGCATGGACGCCGCGCGTCGACTACGCGGATCTCGCGCGCGAGCTCGACGCTCGTGGGGCTGCCCCGACTCCCCAGGCGGTGTTCGATGCCGTGGTGGCGGTGCGTCGCGCGAAACTGCCGGATCCGCTCGTACTCGGCAACGCGGGCAGTTTTTTCAAAAACCCGGTCGTCGACGCTTCGACCTTGGAAGCCCTGCGGGAGAAGGCGCCCGATATCGTGGCCTACCGCCAGGCTGACGGCCGGGCGAAGCTTGCGGCCGGCTGGCTCATCGACCGATGCGGCTGGAAAGGCAGGGCGATTGGGGCAGCGGCCGTACACGAGCGCCAGGCGCTCGTGCTCGTCAATCGCGGCGGGGCCACCGGTGCCGACGTGCTGGCGCTCGCTCGTGCGATTCAAGCCGATGTGCGCGAGCGATTCGGCGTCGAACTCGAGCCCGAGCCGCTCGTGATTTGAGCATTTGAAGGCGGCGGCCCTTCATCGGGCCGGCGCGTGAGGCTCAGTGATTGAGCTTGCCGAGCAGCAGGAACTCCATGAGCGCTTTTTGAACGTGCAGCCGGTTTTCGGCCTCGTCCCAGACGACGCTTTGCGGGCCGTCGATGACTTCCGCGCTGACTTCCTCGCCGCGGTGAGCCGGCAGGCAATGCATGAAGAGGGCATCGGCTTTCGCGCGACCCATCATGTCCGTGTCGACGCACCACTGCGCGAATGCGGCCTTGCGCACCTCGTTCTCCGCTTCGAAGCCCATGCTCGTCCAGACATCGGTCGTGACGAGATCCGCGCCGCTGCACGCTTCGTTCGGATCGTCGAACTCCTCGTAAAACGGTGCGCTTTCAGGCGCGACGAGCGAGCGCTCGAGCTTATAGCCGGCCGGCGTCGAAACGCGTAGCTTGAAGCCGAGAATCTGGGCCGCCTCGATCCACGTATAGAGCATGTTGTTCGCATCGCCCACCCATGCGACGACCTTGCCGGCGATCGGCCCGCGGTGCTCATAGAACGTGAAGATATCGGCCAGCACCTGACACGGGTGGTATTCGTTCGTCAGCCCGTTGATGACGGGCACCCGCGAGTTTTCGGCGAAGCGGTGGAGGATGTCCTGTCCGAACGTGCGAATCATGATGATGTCGACCATCCGGGAAATGACCTGCGCCGCATCCTCGAGCGGCTCGCCGCGGCCCAGTTGGGTATCGCGCGTGCTCATGAATACCGCGTGACCGCCGAGCTGGAAGATGCCGGCTTCGAACGAGAGCCGCGTGCGCGTCGAATGCTTCTCGAAGATCATCGCGAGCGTGCGGTCGTGCAGCGGGTGATAGGTCTCGTAGTTCTTGAACTTGCGCTTGAGAATGCGAGCACGTTCCAGCACGTATTCGTACTCGTCCAGCGAGAAATCCTTGAACTGCAGATAGTGGCGGACTTTTTTGTCAGACATAAAGCAAATACGGCGGACTGGGCCGGCCGGAAGGGGCCGGGCGGTGCCGCCGTGCAATGGATAACTTGATGCAGCATAAAGGATTTCCCGCCGTTTGACGAGTCGGCGGCAGCGTCACGGTACGCGCTTTGCTTCTTGTGTGCGGTGCGCAAGAAAGTCCGTTCCGGTATAATCGGCACGTTTCTTCAAGCCCGGCGGGCATGCCAGCTTCGGGCGCCTCACATGGGTTTCTTGCATGGTCGAAGCACCCTTCACCGAGTATTTCATTCAGGGCATCACCCGTGACGGGAAGAAGTTTCGGCCGAGCGACTGGTCGGAGCGTCTGGCCGGCGTCATGGCCTGCTACGGTCCGGGCGTGCGGGGTCCCAATGCCCGGCTTCAATATTCGCGTTATGTGCGTCCGACGTTGCTCGGTGATCTCAAATGCGTCATTCTCGACTCGCGCCTGCGCGAACTCGAACCTATGGCGTTCGATTTCGTCATGAACTTCGCGAAAGATAACAACCTCGTCGTCACCGAAGCCTGCGAATTGCCGGAAGACCATGGCGCGATGAAGCGCGGCGGCTGAAACGTCGCGCCCGAAGGTCGCCTAAGGCCGTCCTCGGGTGCGCGACGAGGGAAGCGCCGGGGAAAGAAAGGTGCACAGCAAAAAGCCCGCAACGTTCGTTCGCGGGCTTTTTTCGTCCTTACATGCACTCGATCATTCCGCGCCATTCGAGATGGCCAAGCGCGAAAGCGCCGCTTGCGGCGCTCGAGCGGGACGGCTGACTGCGAGGTTACTGCGCAGCGGGCTGCAATGCCTTGAGGGCAGCGGCCAGGCGGCTCTTGTGGCGAGCGGCCTTGTTCTTATGCACGATTTTCTTGTCGGCGATGACGTCGAGCGTCTTGGCCGAGAGGCGGAAGACTTCGGCAGCCTTGGCTTGATCGCCGGCTTCGATCGCCTTGCGGACAGCCTTGACCGCCGTGCGGTACTTCGAGCGAAGCGCCGAGTTGTGCGAGTTCGCTTTCGCGGCTTGGCGGGCGCGCTTGCGTGCTTGTGCAGAGTTAGCCATGAGAGTTCCTTGTCCTGTGCTGTTTTGCCGGTGCCCGGCCGACTCTTCGTTCGGGCACCGTTTTTCGATTCAACCGCCGGGAACGGTTGCCCGGGGCGCAAAAACCGTTGGCGAAGCGAGACAGAGCTTCGAAACGCGCGAGTATAGCAACAAAATCAGGCACCTGGCAAATTTCACGCCGCAGCGGAGAGAACATCGGCTGTCCGTATAATAGGCGCCCCATGAATCTCTTCCGAGCCCTGCTGACGGTCAGCGGCTTCACGCTGCTCTCCCGCGTGACCGGCCTGATCCGCGAAACGCTGATTGCCCGAGCCTTCGGTGCAAGCCAGTTCACCGACGCCTTTTATGTCGCTTTCCGCATTCCGAACCTGCTACGGCGCCTCTCGGCCGAGGGGGCATTTTCGCAAGCGTTCGTGCCGATTCTCGCCGAATTCAAGAACAGCGAGGGGCACGATGCGACGAAGCGGCTAGTCGACGCCATGTCGACCGTGCTCGCCTGGGCACTCGCGGCCATCTCGCTCGCGGGCGTGGCGGGAGCCTCGTGGGTGGTGTTCGTCGTCGCGTCCGGGCTGAAGAACGATGGCCAGGCATTCTTCTTCGCCGTCTCGATGACGCGGATCATGTTCCCGTACATCATCTTCATCTCGCTGACGACGCTGGCTTCCGGTGTGCTCAACACCTACGGAAACTTTTCGCTGCCGGCGTTCGCACCCGTGCTGCTAAATATTTCGTTCATCGTGGCGGCCCTGGCCGTCGCGCCGCATCTGAAAGTACCCGTGTTCGCGCTCGCGTGGGCCGTCATCGTGGGCGGCGTGCTGCAATTCGCCGTGCAATGGCCTGGGCTGCGCAGAATCGACATGATGCCGCGCATCGGGCTCAATCCGATCGCAGCGCTCGCCCATCGCGGCGTCAAGCGTGTGCTCGTCAAAATGGTGCCGGCCACTTTCGCGGTATCCGTGGCCCAGCTGAGCCTCATCATCAACACGAACATCGCATCGCGGCTCGGGCCCGGCGCCGTGTCCTGGATCAACTACGCCGACCGCCTGATGGAGTTCCCGACCGCGCTGCTCGGGGTTGCGCTCGGGACGATCCTGCTGCCGAGCCTCTCGAAGGCCCACGTCGACGCCGATACCCACGAGTATTCGGCGTTGCTCGATTGGGGATTGCGCGTGACGTTTCTACTCGCGGCGCCGAGTGCGCTCGCGCTCTTCTTTTTCGCCGAGCCGCTGACCGCGACGCTATTCAACTATGGCCGGTTCGACGGTTTTTCGGTCGTGATGGTCGGGCGCGCGCTGGCCGCTTACGGGGTCGGGCTCGTCGGGCTCATTCTGATCAAGATTCTCGCGCCCGGCTTCTATGCGAAGCAGGATATCAAGACGCCGGTGAAGATCGGGGTGGGTGTGTTGATTGCGACCCAGATCGGCAATCTCGTGTTCGTGCCGATCTTCGCGCACGCCGGGCTGACGCTGAGCGTCGGGCTCGGTGCTTGCGTCAATGCGTTGTTGTTGTTCGCCGGGCTGCGCCGGCGCGGCATTTATACGCCGTCGAGCGGATGGACGTTGTTCCTGGCTCAGTTGGCCGGTGCGTCGCTCGTGCTGGCCGGCGCGATGCACTGGTGCGCGGCGAACTTCGACTGGATCGGCATGCACGCGCGGCCGCTCGAGCGCATCGGCTTGCTCGCCGCCTGCAGTGTGCTCTTTGCCGCGCTATATTTCAGCATGCTGTGGCTGATGGGTTTCAAATACGCGTACTTCAGAAGGCGAGCCAAGTGACGATCATGACATCGGTTCTCGATTACTTCGCCAGCCTGGTTGCGGAGGACGACGGCCTGCCGCTCACCGAGACCGCGCTTGCGATCGCGCAGGATGCTTATCCCGACGTCGATTTGCAGGCCACGCTGGCCGAACTCGACGAACTCGCGTTGCGGCTCAAGCGCCGCTTGCCCGCCGAGGCGGGGCTGACCGAAAAAATTGGCGCGCTGAACCGATTCTTTTTCCGCGACCTTGGGTTCGCCGGCAATCTGAACGACTACTACGACCCCGACAACAGCCATCTCAATACGGTGCTCAAACGGCGCCGCGGCATTCCGATCACGCTGGCCGTGCTCTATATGGAGCTGGGCGAGCAGATCGGCGTGCCCGTTCATGGCGTTTCGTTTCCGGGTCACTTCCTGATGCGCGTGACGTTGCCGGAGGGCGATGTCATGCTCGATCCGACAACGGGCCAGTCGCTCTCCGAGGCGCAGATGGTGGAGATGCTCGAGCCCTATCTTTCGCACGTGACCGAATCGCTCGGCAGTGCGCTGCGCATGCTGCTTCAGCCCGCTACCAGCCGCGAGATCATTGCGCGCATGCTGCGCAACCTGAAGGCAATTTATCTACAAACGGAGCGCTGGCAGCGCTTGCTTGCCGTGCAGCAGCGGCTCGTCATCTTGCTGCCCGAGGACATCGAAGAGGTGCGCGATCGCGGTTTCGCCTACGCGCGGCTGGACTACCTGCGGCCCGCGCTCGAAGATCTGGAGCGCTACCTGAACGATCGCCCCGATGCGGAAGACGCGATGACCGTGGAAACGCAACTCCAGGAGTTGCGTCAACGGACCGATCAGGGCAACGGCTGAGCGCATCAGCCGCGGCGTCGGCGCTCTGCCGCGTGACCGAGCACGGAGCGCCACGAACAATCTGGAAACGCCCGCAAGCACGATGCACGCTGCGGGCGTTTTGCCGTTCGGCCCCCGTTATTTCGGCTGCATCCGGATGGCACCGTCGAGCCGAATGACCTCGCCGTTCAACATCGGATTGTCGAGAATCTGCTTGACCAGCATCGCGTATTCGTCCGGTTTGCCGAGGCGCGATGGGAACGGCACCATGGCGCCGAGCGAGTCCTGCACTTCTTTCGGCATGCCGAGCAGCATCGGCGTCTCGAAGATGCCCGGCGCAATCGTCATCACACGAATACCGTTGCGCGCCAAGTCGCGCGCGATCGGCAACGTCATGCCGGCCACACCGCTTTTCGATGCGGCATAGGCGGCTTGGCCGACTTGACCGTCGAACGCGGCGACCGAGGCCGTATTCACGATCACGCCGCGCTCACCGCCTTCATTGGGTTCGTTTTTCGCCATTGCGGCCGCGGCGAGGCGCAAGACGTTGAACGTACCGATCAGGTTGATCTCGACCGTGCGGCGAAATGCCTCGAGCGGGTGGGGGCCGTCCTTGCCGACCGTCTTGACGGCCGGCGCCACGCCGGCGCAATTCACGAGGCCGACGAGCTTGCCGAGTCCGAGCGCGGCATCCACGGCGCGCTGCGCATCTTCTTCTCGGCTCACGTCGCACTTGACGAAGGTGCCGCCGAGTTCGCCCGCAAGCGCATTGCCCGCCGCTTCGTTCAAATCGGCGAGGGCCACCTTGCCGCCTTCTCGTGCGATCAGGCGTGCCGTTGCGGCGCCGAGCCCCGATGCGCCCCCGGTGATCAAAAATGCGTTGCCGCGAATTTCCATGCTGTGACTCCTTGGCGTGTTGACTGGATGGCGGCCCGCGCCGGCGCGGCTCGTGACCGCGGGGCGATGGACCGCAGCAGATTGTAATCGCTTGTCGCGGGCGCAAAAAAACCCGCCGGCGAGGGCGGGTCTTGCGCGGTTGCCGAGCGCTTGTCGCGCGACGAGATCGGGAGTGCGCGTTATACGAGCGCTTCGAACACGCGTTGGCGAATGTCGTCGACGGAGCCGAGTCCCGAAATGCGGCGATATTGCGGCGCTTGAAGTCCGTTCTCCGCTCCGCGCTGTGCCCACTGCTGGTAGTACTCGATGAGCGGCTTCGTTTGCGATACGTAGACATCGAGACGTCTTTTCACGGTCTCTTCCTTGTCGTCCTCACGCTGGATCAGCGGCTCGCCCGTCACGTCGTCCTTGCCTTCCACTTTCGGCGGATTGAATTTCACGTGATAGGTACGGCCCGAGCCCGGATGGGTGCGTCGGCCGCTCATGCGCACGATGATTTCGTCGAACGGCACATCGATCTCGAGAACATAGTCGATGGCAACGCCGGCCTGTTTCATCGCTTCGGCCTGCGGCAGCGTGCGCGGAAAACCGTCGAACAGATAGCCCTTCGCACAATCGGGCTCGCGCAGCCGTTCCTTGACGAGATCGATGATGAGCGCATCGGGGACGAGTTCGCCCGCATCCATGAAGCGCTTGGCTTCGACGCCGAGCGGCGAGCCGGCTTTCACCGCCGCCCGCAGCATATCGCCGGTCGAAATCTGCGGAATCCCGAATTTTTCCTTGATGAAGTTGGCTTGGGTACCCTTTCCGGCGCCGGGCGCACCCAACAGGATCAAACGCATGGTGATATCTCCGAATTGTATGGAATGCTGCGGCGCGAAATTCGAGCGAATCGGCCATCCCCGCGGACACCCAGCGGCGGTGTCCCGCCGGCGGCACGGCCCATCGGGCAACGTGTTCGCGAAGGCGGGCGGCGAAGCAGGCGGGAACCGGAAGCCGAGTGTTGCGAATGCTCGCGCTTTTCGGGCCTGATTATGCCACGCCGATCAACGCTCCAAGCTAAAAAGCAGGCGCACGCGCTCGAGGTCGGCCGGCGTATCGACACCGGGCGCGGGCGCATCGGGCGTCACGAGCACGGCGATGCGTTCGCCGTGCCACATCGCGCGCAGTTGCTCGAGCATTTCGGTCTGCTCGATCGGCGCTTGCGCGAGCGTCGGGTACGTGCGCAGAAAGCGCGCGCGGTAAGCGTAGAGCCCGATGTGGCGAAAGACGGTATCGGGCGGCGGCGACGGCATCGCCGCCACGTCGAGTGCGGCTGTCGAGCAATGCGGCTGATAGGCGTCGCGCATCCACGGAATCGGCGCGCGCGAGAAGTAGAGCGCCCGGCCGCGCGCGTCGAGCACGACCTTGACGACGTTCGGGCTGAAGACCTCCGCGGGTTCTTCGATCGGGTGGGCCGCCGTCGCGATCGCACAGTCGGGATGGGCTGCAAGATGCGACGCCACGGCGCGGATCAACGCGGGATCGATGAGCGGTTCGTCGCCTTGCACATTGACGACGATGGTGTCGTCGCTCCAATTGAAATGCGTGGCGACTTCGGCGAGCCGGTCCGTACCGGACGGGTGATCGGCACGCGTCAACAGCGCGTCGATCCCCCACACGCGGGCGGCGTCGATGACGCGCGCATCATCGGAGGCGATCAACACCTGTGACGCGCCCGCTGCGCGCGCGCGTTCGGCCACACGCACGACCATCGGTCTGCCGGCGATATCGGCGAGCGGCTTCTCGGGCAAGCGCGTCGAAGCGAGGCGCGCGGGCACCACTGCGACGAAAGACGCAGAGTCGGGCGTTGGGGAGTCGATCATCGAAGGAGGTGCTGCTGCGGATGGGAAGGGATGCTCTCGGTCTCGGCGGCCTTTCGCGGCCTCACGCGCTGCCTGCGGGATCGAGCGGTTCGACGGGGGTGCCCTCGACCGTTTGCCGGGCTTCGTCGACGAGCATCACAGGGATGCCGTCGCGAATCGGATAGGCGAGCTTGTCGGCCTGACAAATCAATTCCTCGTGGGCGCGATCGTAGCGCAGCGGCCCCTTGCAAATCGGGCAGACGAGAATTTCAAGCAGGCGAGCGTCCACGGAGTTTCTCCACAACGAGTGCGATAAGGCGGCCAGGTAGCGTGGCTTCGACAGGAACGACCCAGATTCGCGCGTCGTGCCGGGAGCGCAATTTTACCGCATCCTTTTCGGTGATCAGAATGATGTCGGCGCGCGTGTGCGCAAATGGATCGTCGCGAAAGGCGTAGTGATCGGGCAGCGCGAGCGTTTCGGGGGCAAGGCCCGCGGCGCGCAGCGTCGCGAAAAAGCGCTCGGGCGAGCCGATGCCTGCCGCGGCGAGCACCCGCTCGCCGGCGAACTGCGAAACTGGTCTGCGCAGCGCCGGATCGGCCAGATGCCAGGCGTCGCCGGGCGCGATCGCGAGGGCGAACGTGTCGGGCCAGGGCGGCAGCGTCCGGTTGAATGGATCGTTGACGAGCGTGGCGTCGCGCCTGCGCGAGAGCGGCTCGCGCAATGGGCCCGCGGGCAGCGGCAAGCCGTTGCCCGCCAAGCGCTGATCGAACACGACGATCTCGATGTCGCGCGCGAGCCGGTAGTGCTGCAAGCCATCGTCACTGACGATCACGTCGACATCGCGGTGCGCTGCGACGAGTGCATGGGCCGCCGCGACGCGATCGGGGCACACCCAGACCGGTGCGCCGGTGCGACGCGCAATGAGCAGCGGCTCGTCGCCGGCTTCGTCCGGGCGTGAGGCCGAGGTAACCGCCCGGGGGCGGCGAAGCTTCGCGCCGTAGCCGCGCGAAACTACGCCCGGGGTGAATCCGGCTGAGCGCAGCGCGTCGACGAGTGCGATGACGGTCGGCGTTTTCCCCGTTCCCCCCACCGTCAGATTGCCGACGATGACGACGGGCACGCCGACGTGCACGCGCTCCCGCCAGCCGAGCGAGAAAGCGATGCGGCGCAGGGCGGCGACGGCGCTGAAGACGCAGGCCAATGGTATGCATGCGATCGCGAAAATGCCGCGGCGTTGCCATTGGCGGGCGACGTACGCTTCGAGTCGCGCTAGGGTTCTCTCGGCGAATCGGGTAAGAACGCGCATATCGTCGGTCGATTGGGCTCGCATCGCTGCAATGGGAACCCGGCACTCTAGCGCGCCCGGACGGCGCCGGGCAAGGCCCGGCTGGAGCGGGGGCGCCAGGCGCAACGCGCGACGGCTGTGGATAACTCTGTGAAGAACCCCCGTCACAAACGACGCAAAGGCCGATAAATCAAGCATCTCATCGGCGACCGTGTTTGTGTGATCAAATAAAATTCATTATTAATCAATGACTTGCGACGCCGGGCCGCGCTCGCGCGCCATGCGCGCGCCGCGAGACCCGCACTGCTCGATATGTGGGAAACCTTGCATCGCGTGGCCCAATTTCGGCTGGACGTAGGCCAGGCGGCGGACTATCGTCTGTCCAGGAAAAAACGGGACTTCGAATGCATTCATTTTCTTCATCCGGATTGCCGGGCGGCGGGCTCGACGGCGAGCTGGCCATCCCCGTGTCGGTGCTCAACCGGGCTGTCAGCACGATGCTCGAACGTTCGTTTCCGCTGACGTGGGTGGCGGGGGAGGTATCGAACTTCACGCGGGCGGCGAGCGGACATTGGTATTTCTCGATCAAGGATGCGCAGGCGCAGATGCGCTGCGTGATGTTCCGGGGCCGCGCGCAGTACGCCGAGTTCACGCCGCGCGAGGGTGACAAGATCGAGGTTCGCGCGCTCGTGACGATGTACGAGCCGCGCGGCGAACTTCAGCTCAATGTCGAGGCGGTGCGCCGCACGGGCGTCGGCCGGCTCTACGAAGCGTTTCTGCGATTGAAGACGCAGCTCGAAGCGGAAGGGCTTTTCGCCGCCGAGCGCAAGCGTGCGTTGCCGACGCACCCGCGGGCCATCGGCATCGTGACATCGCTACAGGCGGCCGCCCTGCGCGATGTGCTGACGACGCTGGCGCGGCGCGCGCCTCACGTGGCGGTCATCGTGTACCCGGCGCCCGTGCAAGGCGCGGGCGCTGGCGACAAGCTCGCGGCGATGGTCCGGCAGGCCAACGCGCGGCGCGAGGTCGACGTACTGATCGTGTGCCGCGGCGGCGGCTCCATCGAAGATCTCTGGGCTTTCAACGAAGAAGTGCTTGCCCGTGCGATCGCGGCAAGCGATCTTCCCGTGGTGAGCGGCGTGGGCCATGAGACGGACGTGACGATTGCCGATTTTGCCGCCGACGTGCGCGCGCCGACGCCGACAGGGGCGGCCGAGCTCGTCAGCCCGCAGCGTACCGTGCTGCTGCGCGAACTCGATCAGCGCGTCGCCGCGCTGGCGCGCGGCTTCGGCCGCCTGATGGAGCGGCGCGCGCAGCAACTGGATTGGCTTGCACGCCGGCTCGTGAGTCCGGCCGAGCGCTTGCGGCGACAGCGCGCGCATCTCGAGCAATTGCAGGCGCGACTCGCCGCGGCGGGAGGACGGCCCGTGCGCGATGCGCAAGCACGCTTTGCCGTCGTGCGTCTTCGCTGGCAGCGGTGGCGGCCCGATTTGGCGGCCGAGCGCGCTGCGCTGACCGGATATGCGCGCCGCCTCGATGTCGCGCTCGCGCGCCTGGCCGAGCGGCAGGAAGCGAAACTGGGCACGCTTTGCGCTCGCCTCGAAGTACTGAGCCCGCAACGCACGCTCGAGCGCGGCTATGCGGCACTGCTCGACGGCGAGACGGGGCGGGCGATCCGCAGCCCGACCGCGGTGAAACCCGCGCGTCGCTACACGGTCCACCTCGCGCAAGGGGCGGCGGATGTTTCGTTCGCCGATGTGCAGCCGCGCCTGACCGATGGTTTCTGAAGGACCGTGGCGAAGATGCCCGGGCAGGTAGCGGGCTTTCGAAAGATGCGACCATAGGCCGCGATCTCAGCATTTTTTACGTCGTTGCGTCGAGGCTGCGGTCAATGCTGCGGAAAAAGGGCTACTGATTTGTGGGGTTATTCCAAGTCGCCTACAATCCAAGCCTCGGAAGCGTCACCTGCGACAAAGTACCCCACACTCGATCAATCGATAGAAGGAACTGCACCATGGAACATAAGCTCCCGCCGTTGCCGTTCGACAAGAAAGCGCTTGCGCCGCATATGTCGGAAGAGACGCTCGAATTCCACTACGGCAAGCATCACCAGGCCTACGTCACGAATCTGAACAATCTGATCAAGGGCACGGAGTTCGAGAATCTCTCGCTCGAAGAGATCGTCAAGAAGTCGTCGGGCGGCATCTTCAACAATTCCGCACAAGTCTGGAACCACACGTTCTTCTGGAATGGCCTGACGCCGCAAGGCGGTGGTGCGCCGAAGGGCGCGCTGGCCGACGCGATCAACGCCAAGTGGGGCTCGTACGATGCCTTCAAGGAGGCCTTCACGAAGGCGGCCGTGGGTAACTTCGGCTCGGGCTGGACGTGGCTCGTGAAGAAGGCGGACGGCTCGCTCGATATCGTCTCGACGAGCAACGCGGCTACGCCGCTCACGACGGATGCAAAGGCGCTCCTGACGATCGACGTCTGGGAACACGCCTACTACATCGACTACCGCAATGCGCGTCCGAAGTTCGTCGAAGCGTTCTGGAACATCGTGAACTGGGATTTCGCCGCGAAGAACTTCGCGTAAAGACGTACATCGTCTCCTCGGAAAACCCCCGTTCTCGGGGGTTTTCTTTTTGGGGCGCGTGAACGGCGAGGGCATCGACCGAACCCGATTGCGCTGGGCAAACCGAGAATTTTCCAAATAGCTATGTCGATATAGCTATGTTATCGTAGCTACATGGAAAATTCGGACGAACTGTTGACGCAGGCCACGCGCTTGCGTGGGCAAATATCGGGATTGGCGCGGCGTCTGCGCCAGGAAGCGCAGGTGGACCCCGTCCAATTTTCGCAGTTGGTCGTCATGGGCGCGATCGATCGTCTGGGCGACGGCGTGAGCCCCACGGAGATCTGTGCGGCCGAGCGCATCCGTTCCTCGAATCTGGCCGTGCTGTTGCGGGAACTCGAAGCGGCCGGCTACATCAAGCGTCAGGCCGATACGCTCGACCGGCGGCGCACCCGGTTGTCGCTGACCGCGAAGGGGCGGCGCGTCCTGCACGGCAACCGCACGCTACGAGGGAAATGGCTCGCGCAGGCCATGCTCCAAAGCCTCGACGCCCGGGAGCGCAGCGTCGTGCTCGAGGCGGGCGAACTGCTCGAGCGGCTCGCCCGCTTCGATCGAGAAGGGGCCGCACCCGAAAGAGGTTCTGCGCGGAAGGCACCCGCTTGAACTTCGTACGGATGGCGCCGCGCGCCGCATTCAAGCATTGCGTGCATCGAATGCATTGATCGCATTGATCGTATCGGCGAGGAGGAGGGCAGCAGATGGCAACGGATTCTCGAGTGTCGGCAGCAGACGGGCGCGAAGTCGGCGTGGGCGAATTGTTCGTCGGCTTTCTCCGTCTCGGTCTGATCTCGTTCGGCGGCGCACTGCCTTTCGTACGCCGTGCCGTGGTGGAGCAGCGGCGCTGGCTGTCGTCCGAAGAGTTCATCGATCTGCTCGGCCTGTGCCAGTTTCTACCGGGCGGCAATGTCATCAATCTGTCCGTTGCGATCGGCATGCGTTTTCGCGGAGCCATGGGTGCGCTTGCCGCGATAACAGGCTTCATCGCGGTGCCTTCGTTGATCGTCATCGCGCTCGGCGTCGTCTACGCGAAAACGCAGCACGATCCCATCGTTCACCACATGTTCGGCGGCCTCGCCGCAGCGGCCGCGGGCCTGTTGGTCGCGATGGCGATGAAGGTGGCCAAGCCGATTGTCCGCTCGCCCGAGGGCATTTTCGTCGCGGCGGTCATATTCGCGGCGATTGCGCTCGTGCGGCTGCCGCTTTTGCCGACCATGCTCGTGCTGACACCACTGAGCATCGCGCTGGCATGGCGCCGGCAGCGCCGCGCACTGAGCGCGCACAAGGACACAGTGAAATGAGCGCGACGCTCGTCGCATTGGCGACCATCTTCTCCCAGCTCTCGCTGCTCGCTTTCGGCGGCGGCAACACGATCCTTCCCGAGATGCAGCGTCAGGTCGTCCAGGTGCATCACTGGATGAGCGCGGAACAGTTCACGGCACTCTTCGCGCTCGCCCAGGCTGCACCGGGCCCCAATATGATGATCGTGACGATGATCGGCTGGCATGTGGCCGGTTGGCCCGGTTTTATCGTTTCCACGCTGGCCAAGTTCGGGCCGTCGTCGCTCGTCACGGCCGCATCGCTGCATGCTTGGGAGCGCTTCAAGGACCGCCCCTGGCGCCGGTATGTACAGTCCGGTATGACACCGGTGACGGTCGGGCTCGTCGCGGCCAGCGCGGCATTGATCTCGCATGCGTCGAATCAGGCGGCGATTCAATGGGCGATAACGGCGGCGTGTGCCGCGCTTGCGTTTCGTACGCGCATCCATCCGTTGTGGCTGCTCGCCGCGGGCGCCGCGATCGGTGCCACGGGCTTCGGCCAGATATGAACGCACGGCATCGCGCACCGCGCGCCGGCGACAGCGTCATCGCACGGTGCGTCGCGCGATGTCGTCGAGCACCGATCGCTCGGCGAGCACCTCGTCGATCAACCCATACGCCTTGGCCGCATCCGCCGACATGAAGTTGTCGCGATCGGTGTCTTTCGCGATCTGCTCGATAGATTGACCTGTCCGCTCGGCGAGAACCTGATTGAGCCGTTCGCGCAGGAACAGTACTTCCTTCGCCTGGATTTCGATATCGGCGGCCGTTCCCTGGCTGCCCCCCGAGGGCTGATGAATCATGATGCGTGCGTTCGGTAGCGCGTAGCGCTTTCCTTTGGCGCCCGCGGCCAGCAAGAACGTACCCATGCTGGCTGCGAACCCGGTGCAAAGCGTCGAGACTTGCGGCTTGATGAACTGCATGGTGTCGTAGATGGCGAGGCCGTCGTAGACCGAGCCGCCAGGCGAGTTGATGTAGAACGAGATATCCTTGTCCGGGTTCTCCGATTCGAGAAACAGCAACTGCGCGACGATGAGGCTTGCGGTGTCCTCGTTGACGGGTCCCACGAGAAAAACGATGCGCTCGCGCAAAAGGCGCGAATAGATGTCGTAGGCGCGCTCGCCGCGGCCCGTCGTTTCGATGACGGTCGGCACGAGCTGGCTGTAAGGGTAAGGGGGACGATGTCCGGGCATGGCGTTCCTCGCACGAATGATGTCGCGGGCATGCGCAGCATGCCCTTCGATCCTGTTGACGCACGGCGTGTCTCTATTGTGACAAGTCGGCCCGGCTCGTGCAGCCGCCTGCCGAATAAAAATCGGTCGGCAGTTGTCACGTTTGCTCCCGGTCGATCGTCAATGAATAGGGGACACGGTGCGGACGGGCGCCAACGGCGGCGCCCGAGCGTTGTCGGCGCGAAGGCGCGCGAACGCACACCATTGCTGGAGCATGGACTCATGACGCATTCATCCATCGACAAGACCGCTGAATTCCAGCGCATGCGTGCGCGGCTCACCTCGATCGTGGCCCGCATGCTCGCAAGCCGGGCGGAAGCTGAGGATGTCGTGCAGGAAGTGTGGCTCAAATGGCAGGCGGCGGATGCGGCGGCACTGCATACACCGCCCGCGTGGTTGACGACGGTCGCCACGCGTCTCGCGCTCGACCGGTTGCGGCGCCTGGCTGCCGAGCGCGCCGCGCGCGAGAGCGAATGGATCGCCGAGCCGTGGCGCGACGAGTTCGCGCCATCGGCGGAGGAAGCGGCGTTGAAGGCTTCGTCGCTCGATGCGGGGTTGATGCTGCTCGTCGAGCGGCTTTCACCTGACGAGCGGGCTGCCTTCGTTCTTCACGAGGCGTTCGATTGCGACTATGCGTCCATTGCCGATGTCGTTGGCAAGACGCCCGCGCATTGCCGGCAGCTCGTGCACCGCGCGCGCGAGCGTCTGCATCGTGAACCGGATCGCGCGGGGCGAAGGGGGGCGGACGAGCCGCGGCGCGGCACGCTCGATCGCCTGTCCGAAGCGCTCGAAACGGGCGATGTGGCGCTGGCAATGCAGGTTTTCACCGCAACCGCAACTTTGTCGATCGATGGGCGCGAGGCCTTGCGCGCGAACGCCGAAACGCCGATCGCTGCGGCCGCAACGACGGCGATGGCGCTCGTCGAGGAGAGCCGGGCGCTTGGCGGTGGCACCGTCTGTGCGCATCCATTGGCGATCGACGGTGCGGGCTACCTTGCGCTGTCGGCGCAAGGCGAGATCGTCGCGCTCGTTGCCGTTTCGTTCGCGGACATGGCGATCGGCCATGTGGAAATCACCACCGATGGCGCAATCGTTGCAGCGATGAACCGCGCCTTCGGGCGGCATGCCGTCGAAGCATTGCTGGCTGCCGTCCGGCAGCAGGCGTTTGCTGCTTTGCCCGTTGCTTGAACCGTCCGGCGACGGCAATCCGTCAGAGTCCGGTCGCTTCCCAGTTGATGTCGACGCACAGCACTTGCAAACCCTGCGCCGTTTGCGCGGCAATCGATGCGGTCACGCACAGGTGCGCTTCATTGATGGACAGATAAGGTGCGGTCAGGTGCGCGTGCCCGGGCGAGCGCACCGCCGCCGTGAAATAAGGCCGGCGTTCCCAACTGGCGCCCTCCGAGTGCAGTAGCGGACTGAACCGCTTGGCACGGCGCGAAATGCGTCGCCCGAGCGGCACGAGGTTGTCTCCGATTTGCCGGCCCTGCGCATCGAGCAAAAACGTGCGAGCCGTTTCGGGCAACGCGAGTAGCGGCTGGGTGGCCGCCTCGAGCATCTCCCCCGCGACCAGGCGCGCGCACGCTTGGTCGAGCGCGGCTACGTAAGGCGCGAGGCGTTCGGCTTGCAACCGCTCGCGGGCGCTGACGCGTTCGCGCAACGCGGCCGACAGCGCATCCATCGCGCTGGCGGCGATGCGCGGGTCCACGGGTTTCGTGCTCGGACCGGCGAAGTAGGCGCCCTGCATGAAGTCGACGTTGCATTCGAGCGCGATCAAGGCTTCGCGCTCGGTCGACAGTCCGCCCATCAGAACGAGTTGCCCCGATTCATGCAGCAGCGAGACCAGCCCCGGCAAGACGCGTTCGATATGCGAATGCTCGCTCGCCTGCGCGAGGATCACGCGATCGAGCGTGACGATGTCGGGGCGCAGATGCCAGACGCGATCGATATTCGAATGTTTGGCGCCGAAGCCGCCCAGTGCGATCAGAAAGCCCGACTTGCGCAGCGAATCGACGATCTCCGCGAAGCGGCCCGTTTCGCCACCGGCCTGCTCGGGCACCTCGAGCACCACGCGTTGAGGCGGCAGGCCAAGTGCCTTCAGCCCGGCAAGCATCGCGTCGCCGTAGCTCGTATCCATCAGCGCGGCGGGATGCAGGCTGAGAAACAGCCATTCGTCATTGGAGTCGAAGGCGCTAAAGTTGCCCAGGTGCAGCGATTCGGCGAGCCGTCCGAGTTCGAGCAGATCGCCTCGCCGCGCTGCCTGCGTGAACACTTCGTGCGAGGGCACGTGCCGTTCGTCTTCGTCGTGCGCGCGCAGCGACGCGTGATAGCCGATCGCGCGGCGATGCGAGACGGAGAACACCGGTTGAAACACGCTGAACACGGTGTAGCTGCCGTATACGACTGTGTGCCGCGTGCCTGCATCGCCCGCGACGGGGCGCGGCGGATGAAAGCCGGGAGGATCGAGATCGATCATGCTGTTTAGGAGAGCGTAACGGGGGCCACTGGGCGGCGGCGCGATGCCAAAAGCATATGGATTCTACTGTACGGCATGTGTCAGCAAGAACTATGCGCAATGTCGAACGTCCGGCATACGCGGCTGGAGCGTGTGCTGGGGACGCGGCACCGGCCGGATTGCACTGGCGCGGTGCGGCGCATGCCCCGACGTGGGTCGCGCCGGGCGCGCTCGTTCAAGGCAGCGACGCGCGCTCGGCCTCGCTCTCGGCCTCGCTTTCAGCCTCGCGATCGGACGCCAGTGTCATTGCGCGCTCGAAAAAAGCCTGCGCGCGCGGGTCATCGGCATAGGCGGCGTTGATGCGCAGCCACGGGCTCGTCTGGCCGTGCGGCCGAAAGTAGCTGCCGGGCGCGACCGTAACGCCGCACGACGATGCGCATTCGACGAGCCGCTGTGAATCCTTGATATGGGGTGTGCGTGCCCAGACGAACTTCCCGCCCACGGGCGCGGTAAAAAGCTGCCAGCCGGACGATTCGAGCGTGCGCGCCGCGGCGCCTAGCGCATCGGTCATGCGCCGGCGCAAGCGCTCGAGGAACTTGTGATACGCGCCGCGCTCGAGCATCGCGAGCGCGACGGCCTCCGCAAAGAGCGAACCGCCGACACTCGTCAGCACCTTGATGTCGGCCAGGTCTTTCACGGTCGCGCGATCGGCCACGATATAGCCGATGCGCAGCGAAGACGAAAGCGTCTTGGACAGTCCGCCGATATAGACGACCTGCTCCAGCCTGTCGAGCGCGGCGAGCCGGTCGCTCGGGCTGGATTGGAAGTCCGCGTAGATATCGTCTTCAATGATTTTGAAGTCGTACTCGCGAGCCAACTGCAGGAGCCGGAATGCGACCGACGGCGCGACGACGGTGCCGGTCGGATTGTGGAACACGGAGTTCACGAAGAACGCACGCGGCCGATGACGGGCGAGCTCTTTTTCCAGCGTATCGAGATCGGGGCCGGTAGCCGTGCGTGGAATGCCGACCATGTTGACGCCGTGCAACTTGAGGAGTCCGAACAAATTGTAGTAACCCGGGTCCTCGACGAACATCGTGTCGCCGGCTTTCAGCAGGTAGCGCACGAGCAGATCGACGGCCTGACTCGCCCCGGAGGTGATGAGCAATTGCGATGCATCGGCGTGAATGCCGAGTTGAGCGATCCGCGCTTGCAGATGTTCGCGCAGCGCGGCGTTGCCGAGCGGCGTGGCATAGTCGACCGTCGCAAGGCGATCGGTGCGCGTGACGTGGCGGATCGCTTGCGCGATCCCTTCCATGTCGCGCCAGGCTTCGGGGATGAAGCCGCTCGCGAGTTTGAGCGTCCCTCCAGGATGGTGGAACTGCTCCATGATGTAGTGCGATTCGTCTTCGGCGCGACGCGGATCCGAGGCACCGCCACGCTCGAGCGCGGCATGACCGCGCGCGCTCACATAAAACCCGGATCCATGCCGCGACTCGACATGGCCGAGCGAGACGAGCCTGTCATACGCCTCGATGACAGGAAAGCGGCTGATGCCGTAGTCGGCCGCGAACGCGCGGATCGACGGTAGCTTCGCACCCGCATGCGCTTCGCCCGACCGAATCCACGATTCCATGCCAGCGACGATCTGATCCGTGAGCGGCACGCCGTTACCGCGATCGAGTTCGAGTTTCATCAGCGTTCCTTTTGTCGCCTGCCGTGTGTCCGATAACAGCGACTGTTCGGTAATTCGACTGCACAGTTTTGTCAAAACTGTTCAGAACTGTGCATGTGATTGCCCTGACGTTATCGCAATAATGCAGTGACGGCAATGCTTGATGAAAGGGAGGCTGCGATGCGTGAAATCCGTATGTTCGAAATGGAAGAACACGAACCCGCGACCGTCTGGCGGGCCAGCCGCCCGCTCGTGATCAACGTGACGTCCGGGCAGCTTTGGCTGACCGTCGAGCACGATAGTGAGGACTACTGGCTCGAAGCGGGGCAGTCGTTCACGTTGGCGGCAGGCATGCGTGCCTGGGTCGGACCCAGTCGCGGAACGGTCCGCATGACGGTGACCGAGGCGAACCCCCATCGGCTGTCGGGCGAGCGTTCAGGGCGTAGCTGGCGGCCGCGGTGGTTGCAGGCCGCATAGCGGGCGCGATCTCGGCGCTGCGGCCGTTCGCCGTTATCCAGCCGGGGACGGCTCGGGGCCTACGTAGCGCGCACGAGGACGAATGAGTCGCCCGTCGTCGATTTGCTCCATCGCGTGCGCGATCCATCCGGCTGCGCGGCCTAGCGCGAACAGTGCGAACGCCGAGCCTGCAGGCAGCGCCAGCACGCGTTCGATCGACGAAAGGGCGAAGTCGATCGTTGGCGCGAGGCCGGTGGTGCGGCCGGCGACATCGACGACAGCCTCGATGCTGCGCAGTCTCGCCCGCTCGGCGGTGCGCACACCGGTGCAGGCGTCGAGCATCGTCATCAAAAGCGCCGCGCGCGGGTCGCCGTCGGGATACAGCGGATGGCCGAAGCCTGGCAACACTGTACGCGCGCGAGGATCGTCGTATGTCATGTGGCTCATGACATAGTGCTCGACGTCTCCGGCTTGGGCGGCCTCGGCAAGCATGGTTGAGACGCGTACCGTCTCTCCGCAATGACGCGGGCCGGCGAGTGCGGCCAGACCGCCCGTGACGGCGCCGAAGAGATGCATGCCCGTCGAGGCAATGCATCGCACTGTGAACGCGGATGCGTTCAGCTCGTGGTCCGCACAGACGACGAGCGACGCGCGCAGGAGGTCGAGGGTACGCCGGCGCGTGATGCCCCACGCTTTCGCCAGTTGCCGATGCAGGGGTTCGCGCGAGGGAGCCGATGCGGTCAACGCCGCCGCGAGCACACGTAACAATGCGCCGGCGGTTTCGATGCGGCCTTGCCGATCGAGCGCCCAAATGCCGGGCAAGTGCGCGGCGGCGATGGGGAGCATGACGAGCGCGCGCTGGTGCGGGGCCTGCCGGCGCGTCAGCTTCAGGGCCGCGTTCCACTGAGTTGCCGGGAGCGGAACATCGGGCGTCTCGTCGATCAACTCGCGCTCGCACTCCCATAACAGCGCAGCGGTATCTTCGAGCGTGGCGGTTGCCGCCCACGCGAGCGCATCGTGGCCTCGATAAAAAAGCCGGCCGTTCGCGATCGATGTAATGCGCGATTCCAAAACCGGAACACCCCAGTCCAGGACCTTTTGTGCGACTTTGCCGGCTCGCTTGCCGTCGGCCTTGCGGCGAGCGAGGCGACGTACTTCGTCGGCCGCGTAGCCATGCCGCTTCCCATCCATGTCGGGCGTCGAATTGAGCAAGCCCCGGCTCACGTAGGAATACAGTGTCGGCACGCTGATGCCGAGCGTCGATGCGGCTTCGGTGGCGGTCAGATAAGTGGGCATCGCAACAATATACGTTGATTATTGCAATCAAGATTGATCGATATGGCTGCTGATTCTAGACTCGTTTTCACCATCAACACCGGTCTCGCCGATCATGACACCGCATCTCGCACTCGAGCACCTTTGGTCGCTGGCCGCCTGTGCGCCGGACGCATTGGGCGATATTCATTTCGAAGGTCAGGATCCGGGACTGCCCTCCGTTTATCGCGTGGGGACGCTGGCCTGCGCGACGATCGGCGCCGCGGCGCTTGCCGCCGCCGAATGCCATGCGCTGCGCACGGGGCGGCGTCAGCGCATCGACGTCTCGATGCGGCGTGCCCTTGCGGTGTTCCGCAGCGAGCGCTATCTGCGGATCGACGACGGCCCCGCGCCTGAGTTGCGCGATCCGTTGATGGGTTTTTACGAAACGCGGGACGGACGCTGGATTCAGCTGCATACGAACTTCCCTCATCACCGCCTGGGCGTCGTGAACGTGCTCGGCTGTGCGAACGATCGCGATGCCGTGGCCGCGGCGATTCGCGGATGGGAGGGGGCCGAGCTCGATCGCGCGCTCGCCGATGCCGGCTTGTGCGCGGCACTGATCCGCTCGCCTCGTGAGTGGCAGGACAACGAGCAGGCTGCCGCCGTGGCCGCGCTGCCGCACTTCGCGATCGAGCGCATCGGACCCGCCGCGCCGATGCCGATCGGCAGCGATGCGAACCCGGTGGCCGACCGGCCGCTCGCCGGCACGCGCGTGCTGGATCTGAGCCGCATCATCGCGGGCCCTGTCGCTGGCCGCACGCTTGCGCAGCACGGCGCGCAAGTGCTTCTGATCAACGGTCCGCATCTGCCGAACATCGCGCCGCTCGTCATCGATAACGGCCGCGGCAAACGCTCCGCGCTACTCGATCTGCGCGAGCCGACCGACGCCGATCGGCTACGCGAGTTGGCGGCCGGTGCGGACGTATTTCTGCAAGCCTACCGGCCCGGCGCACTCGCGGCGCGCGGCTTCGCGCCCGAGGATCTCGCACGGATCCGCCCGGGCATCGTCTACGTGTCGGTGAGCGCCTACGGACATCAGGGGCCTTGGGCCCAGCGCCGGGGCTTCGACAGTCTCGTTCAGTCGGCGAGCGGGATCGCATGGACCGAGCGCGAGGCCGTCGGCGGCACGGCGCCGAAACACTTGCCCTGCCAAGCGCTCGATCATGCGACGGGGTATCTGGCCGCCTTCGGGGCAATGGTCGCACTGCTGCGCCGAGCGCGCGAGGGAGGCAGCTGGCACGTGCGTGTCTCGCTCGCGCAAACGGGGCGCTGGCTGCAATCGTTGGGCTTGCTGGAGGACGGATGGCGTGCACCCGATGTCGGTCTCGACGATGTGCGCGACCTGATGCAGACGATGGCATCGCCGTTCGGTACGGTTCTCGCGGCCGCGCCGGCTGAATCGATGTCGCTCACGCCAGCGCGCTTTGCGTCGCCGCCTCATCCGATCGGCGCCGACGAGCCGTGCTGGGTCGAATCGTAGCGTGACGCGCTGCGTGCGCTACCGCGCTACTTGCGCAACTCGGCGACGAAGTCGTAGTAATCGTTGCGGCAGTAGGTATCGGTGAGTTCGATGGCGCGCTGGTCGGCCGTATAGCCGATACGAGTAATGAGGAGCAGCGCGTCGTGCGGTGCGATGCTCATTTGGCGCGCGATTTCGTCGCTCGCATTGACCGCGCGGAAGTGCTGCAGCGCGCGTACGATCGCGAGACCTCGCTGTTCGAGATAGCTGTAGAGCGAATCGCCGATCGCATTGGGATCAGGTATGACGGATGCCGGCAGCGTCGAATTCTCGACCGCCATGACGATGCCATCGGCAAGACGCAGCCGTTTCAAGCGCGTAACGGCCGCCGCCGGAGACAACCCCAACTGGATCACCTCGTCGCGGCTTGCGGGCTGAATATCGCGCGAGAGCCATTGCGAGCTCGGCGTGAAGCCTCTGCGCCGCAGCATCTCGCTGAAGCTCGACAACTGCGAAAGCCGTACGTCGTAGCGCGGCGTGATGAAGCTGCCGGCGCCTTGCGAGCGACGAATGAGACCTTGCTCGACGAGCAGCGCGATGGCTTTGCGCGCGGTGATGCGCGAAACGCCAAGCGCGTCGGACAACACGCGTTCGGACGGCAGTGCTTCGCCTGCGTTCCAGCGGCTTTCGTGGATGGCCTGCCCGAGCTTGCGGGCGAGCTGGAGGTAAAGCGGCGTATCGTTTTCCGGGTCCGGACGCAGATCGCGCCAGCGGTCTTCCGAGGGTGCATTCATGGCCTGTACGCGGCGAGGGGCAAGCGGTGATTTTATGTCATCGCCGCGTCGCGGGCCATGTTATGCGAAGCGAGCACACGTTTTTCGGCTCGGGGCTACACTCCCGTTGATCTTCGAAAGCGTTGGGGAGAGGGCAATGGAACGTAACGATGCGTGGGTGACGCTGCCGGACGGCGAGCGTATCGCGAAGCTGGGACTCGGCACATGGGAGATGGGCGAGCGGCGTTCCGCGCGGGAGGCGGAAATCGCCGCGTTGCGGGAAGGCATCGAACTCGGCATGACAGTCGTCGACACGGCGGAAATGTACGGAGACGGTGCGACCGAGACGCTCTTGGGCGCGGCGCTCGCCGGGTTGCGTGAAAAGGTATTCCTTGTCAGCAAGGTCTATCCGCACAACGCGAGCCGACGCGGCGTGATCGCCTCATGCGATGCGAGTCTCGCACGGCTGAAGACGGACCGCCTCGACCTGTATTTGCTGCACTGGCCCGGTGCCGTTCCGTTGGAAGAAACGGTGGAAGGTTTCGAATCGCTGTGGCGTGCAGGCAAGATCCGGCATTGGGGCGTGAGTAATTTCGATGTCGATGAAATGGACGCGCTTTTCGCGGCGGGCGGTACCGCATGCGCCGCAAACCAGATTCTCTATAACGTCGCGCGGCGCGGGCCCGAATTCGATCTTCTGCCATGGATGCGCGCGAGAAAGATGCCGGCGATGGCCTACAGCCCGATCGATCATATGCGCTTGCCGCAGGGATCGGTGCTCGACGATATCGCGCATGCGCGCGGCGTCTCGTCTGTCGGCATCGCGCTTGCATGGGTGCTCGAACAACCCGGCGTTTGTGCGATTCCCAAAGCGGGGAACGTCGAGCATGTGCGAGAGAATCGCCGGGCGCTCGATATTCGGCTCACCGACGACGAGCGCGCGCGCATCGATGCGCGGTTCAAGCCGCCGCGATCGAAGCGCGCGCTGGAGATGTTGTAACGCAGTCCGAGGCCGCACATCTCGACGCGGCGGAGCACCCGCCGCGTCGATTGGTGGATATCAGTGATTGCCGCCGTGCCCGCCGCCGTTGCTTCCGTTGCCTCCGCCGTTGCCGTGGCCGTTGCCGCCGTTGCCACTGCCTTGCCCGCTGCCGTTACCGCCGCCGTTGCCGACACCGTTACCGCCGTTGCCACTGCCGTTGCC
>Ga0207647_10000192_pt1 | contig 49640 bp, 49 predicted proteins | sample KBSCornC2_FD_184295 | JGI IMG/M metagenome (GOLD analysis project Ga0207647, IMG submission 184295) | Corn rhizosphere microbial communities from Kellogg Biological Station, Michigan, USA - C2 (SPAdes) (version 2) | ecosystem: Host-associated > Plants > Roots > Rhizosphere ... | reverse complement strand
TCAAGCTGCCTTGGGAGCGGATTCCAGGACGGACTGATCGACATGATCGGCAAATTCCGAGAAATTCTCAATGAACAGGCCAACCAGCTTCTTGGCCGTCGCGTCGTAGGCAGCCTTGTCAGCCCAGGTTTCGCGCGGATCGAGGATCGTGCTGTCCACGCCTGCCACCGCGACCGGAACCTTGAAACCGAAGTTCGGATCGGTGCGGAATTCCGCTGAATTGAGGCTGCCATCCAAGGCGGCGTTGAGCAGCGCGCGGGTTACCTTGATCGGCATGCGATGGCCGGTACCATAGCTGCCGCCCGTCCAGCCCGTGTTGACCAACCAGCAATCGACCCCACCCTTGGCGATGCGCTCCTTCAGCAGATTGCCATAGACCGAGGGATGCCGCGGCATGAAGGGAGCGCCGAAACAGGTCGAGAAGGTCGCAGACGGCTCCGTGACTCCGATCTCGGTCCCAGCGACACGCGCCGTGTAGCCCGAAAGGAAATGATACATTGCCTGATCCGGCGTCAGCTTCGCGATGGGGGGCAGCACGCCATAAGCGTCGGCAGTGAGAAAGATGATGTTCTTGGGAACCGGCCCCAAATTGTCCTTGCTGGTATTCGGGATGAAATCCAGCGGATAAGAGCCACGACTGTTCTCGGCGAGGCTATCGTCGTCCAGATCGATCTCGCGGGTCTCCGGATCGATCACGACATTCTCCAAGACTGTGCCGAAACGCTTGGTCGTCGCGTAGATCTCCGGCTCCGCCTCCGGCGAGAGGCGGATCATCTTGGCATAACAGCCGCCTTCGAAGTTGAAGACGGCTTCATCGGACCAGCCATGCTCGTCGTCGCCAATCAGTGTCCGGCTTGAGTCCGCAGACAAGGTTGTCTTGCCCGTGCCCGAAAGTCCGAAGAACACGGCCGTGTCGCCTTGCGGTCCGATATTGGCGGAGCAGTGCATCGGCATCACCCCAGCCGGAGGCAGCTGGTAATTGAGCAGGCCGAACACCGATTTTTTCATCTCGCCCGCATAGCGCGTTCCGCCGATGAGGATCAGCTTCTCGGAGAAATTGACCGCGATGACGGTTTCGGACCTGCTGCCATGCCGCGCGGGATCGGCCGAAAAGCTTGGCAGGTCGATGATGGTGAACTCCGGCACGAAGCTGGCCAGCGCCGACAGCTCCGGGCGAACCAGCAACGTGCGGATGAACATGCTGTGCCATGCGAATTCCGTGACCACCCGGACCTGCACGCGATGCGAAGGCTGAGACCCGCCGTACAGATCCTGGACGAACAATTCATCCTTGGTGTCCAGATGGGCCAGGAAATCGGCTTTCAGCGCCGCGAAATGCTCCGGAGACATCGGCTTGTTGACTTTGCCCCACCATACCGTGTTCTCGGTCTCGGCATCGCGAACGATGAATTTGTCCTGTGCTGATCGGCCAGTGTGCTTGCCGGTTTCCACCACCAACGGCCCGTCCTTGGCCAGCAGCCCCTCTCCGCGTGCCACCGCGAATTCCACAAGCGGGGCCGGCGGCAAATTCCAATGGAGCTTCGCTTTCACATCGAAGCCTTGGGCAGCAAGATCATGGCTGGGAACACGGACGGACACTATACTCACCTCCCTGAAAAGGGCTAAAATGCGGCATCCGGGAAGAGAACTCCCGGAGCGCTTGATTCCATTCGCGCATATCGCGCGGCAGAGATGACGTCAAACTAGGAAGGTTAAGATCGCCGGAGGGTCGGCGGATTTGCCCTGAAGCGGGACATCCGCTAGGCCAACTGTAAAGAATTAAGGAGTTGCAGCCGCACATGTCGGCTTCCATCGCGCTCGTCGACGACGATAGAAACATTCTCACATCTGTATCGATTGCGCTGCAAGCGGAAGGCTTCAGCGTGCGCATTTACACCGACAGCGAGGCCGCGCTCAAAGCGCTCGTCGAAAATTCTCCCGATCTGGCGGTGCTCGACGTCAAAATGCCGCGTCTCGACGGGATGGAACTGCTTCGCCGCCTGCGCGAAAAGCTGCCGCTGCTGCCCGCAATCTTTCTCACCTCGAAGGATGACGAGCTCGACGAGGCGCTCGGCTTGGCCATGGGTGCGGACGATTATATCACCAAGCCATTCTCCCAAAGGCTACTGATCGCCCGCATCAAAGCTATTCTGCGTAGGACCGACGCGCGCGCAGGCAGTGCGCAAGGCATGGCCGAGGATGAAAGCCCGCGGGAAACGATCGAGCGAGGCCGGCTGGCAATGGACCCGGCGCGCCATCGCGTGCAATGGAATGGGCGGGACGTCACGCTGACCGTGACTGAATTTCTAATCCTTGAAGCTCTTGCCCAGCGGCCAGGCTTCGTTAAATCGCGCGATCAGCTCATGGATACGGCTTATCAGGATGACGTCTATGTCGACGATCGCACGATCGACAGCCATATCAAGCGGCTGCGGCGCAAGTTCCGCGAGGTCGATCCAACCTTCAAGGCGATCGAAACGCTTTATGGCGTAGGATATCGTTTTGCTGAGGAATGAAGCCGATGACCTGGCGGTGAGCTGGTCGTCTCGATGGTCGCTTACTGCCCGGATTCTTGCCGTCAACATCATCGCGCTGGCGCTGCTGGCCGGCGGCTTCTTCTACCTCGACAGTTTTCGCGTGCGAGTACTCGACCAGCGATCGACCATGGTGGTGAACCAAACGCTGCTGACCGCGGTTGGGCTGAACCGCGCCGTGCCGAATACGCAACGCGATCTGCTGCGGCAGGCGGGATCGGCGACAGGCCAGCGCTTCCGCATTTACGCCGCGGACGGATCGCTCCTCATGGACAGCTGGCGGCTGGGCAGCCCGACTTACGAACTCCGCGACCCAGCGTCGGAAGCATGGGAACGCCATGTCGCACGCTTTCTCGATCGAATGGTCGATCATGTAGTCGATGCCGAGCGCTATCCGCCCTATATCGAGCCATCGATCGATCGGGTGCCGGCCTGGCCCGAAGCGCTCGCAGCGTTAAGGGACAAGCGCTTCGTTTCGACGGTGCGGCGCGCTCCTGACCGAACGCCGATGATCTCCGCCGCCATCCCGCTTTCCCAACCGGCGGGAGGCGTATTGCTTTCCACCATCAACGCCCGCGATGTCGTCCGCAGCGTCCGCGCCGAGCGCTTCTGGCTCGGCATGGTTCTCGCGGCTGCGATTTGCTTCTCGGTGCTGCTCTCATTGTTTCTGGCGCGTACGATCGTCCGGCCGTTGCGGCGGCTGGCGCGAGCCGCTCACCGGGTCCGTCTCGGTCGCGATCGCGAGGTACAGGTGCCCCGGCTTCCCTCTCGCAGCGACGAAATCGGACAGCTTGCCAGGGCCGTATCCGACATGAGTCTGGCGCTTCGCCAGCGGATCGATGCGACCGAGGCTTTCGCAGCCGATGTCGCCCATGAACTGAAGAACCCGCTGGCATCGCTACGTTCGGCGGTCGACACGATGACGACGGTGAAAGATCCCGATCTGCAGCGGAAGCTGATCGCGGTCATCCATGACGACGTGATCCGGCTCGATCGCCTCATCACGGACATTTCGGATGCCTCCCGCCTCGATGCCGAACTTTCGCGGGCGCGGTTCGAGCCGATCGATCTCGGGATCATGATCCAGAACCTTGTGCGTGCGCGGGACGAGCGTGGCCGCAACAAGGGCATCCGCATGGCTTTCGCGCGCCCGCGCCGGGGGACGGCGATCGTTGCTGGCGACGGCTCGCGTCTGACCCGTGCGATCGAAAATCTGATCGACAATGCGGTATCCTTTTCTCCACCAGGCGGCTTGGTCGAGATCGTCGCGACGCGGGTCGGAGATGAAGTGCTGGTTCGCATCGAAGATGAAGGTCCCGGCGTGCCCCCGGATGTACGCGAGGAAATCTTTAACCGTTTTCACAGCCTTCGCCCCGATAATGAAGCGTTCGGCAAGCATAGCGGGCTTGGTCTCGCCATCGCGCGGACGATCATTGAAGGCCATGGAGGAACGATCACCGTGCAGGATAAGGAGGACGGAGCCGCGGGCGCCTGTTTCCTGATCCGCCTTCCCTGGAAGGCTACATCGTGATCGAACCTTCGAAACTGACGGTGCACGCATCCTGCGTGGCAATCGATCAGCGTGGCGTGCTGTTACGTGGCCCATCCGGATCGGGAAAATCCGATCTCGCACTGCGTCTGCTCGATCGCGGCGCCGAACTGGTCAGCGATGACTATACCGATCTGAGGCGCGAGGGAGACCACATCGTCGCCACCGCACCGGCACGGATCAGTGGCAAGATCGAGGTGCGCAACGTCGGCATCATTTCGTGGCCGGCCCTGGAGCTTGCCACGGTTGCCCTGTGCGTGAGGCTCGATGAAGATCCAGTCCGCATGCCTGAATTAGGGGACATGGTCGATTTCCTTGGAATTCAAATAGCTGCGATCAACCTGCGGCCCTTCGAGGCATCAGCGCCACTGAAAGTGGAACTGGCCTTGCGTGCTGTCGTTGATGCACCGCACAATAAGAGCGAGGAACGGTAAGATCGTGCCGCATCGCCCGCGTCAGCTACTGATCGTTACCGGCATGTCGGGAGCGGGCAAGTCGACGACGCTGCGGACGTTGGAGGATCTTGGCTGGGAGGTCGTCGACAATTTACCGCTGCGGTTGCTCGAACGACTGCTGGCGGTACCCCCGGGGGAGGCGAGCGAAGGCCGGGACCGGCCGCTGGCGATCGGCATCGATAGCCGCACCCGCGACTTCAACAGCGACACCATCACCCGCTACGTCGAAAATTTTCGGGCGCAACAACATGGCCCCGACGGCAGCCTGCTTTTCCTCGATTGCAGCGGGGCGGAGCTTTCGCGGCGCTTCTCGGAAACGCGACGCCGTCATCCGCTCGCGCTCGATCGGCCGGTTGCCGATGGAATTGCACGCGAACGCGAATTGCTTGGCCCATTACGGAAGGCAGCCACCTATCTGATCGATACGACCGACATCAACACCAACGAATTGCAGCAGGAGATCCGATCACGTTTCGGAACGCCGGGCGATGCGCCGGTGCTGCGCATGATGTCCTTCGGCTTTGCTCGCGGCCTGCCGCGTAATGCCGACCTCGTGTTCGACATGCGTTTCCTGCGCAACCCGCACTGGGTGCCGGCGCTCAAACCGCTGAGCGGGTTGGACCAAGCAGTGGCGGACCATATCGCGCAGGATCCTGCGTACGCCGAAGCGGTCGAACGCGTCGGCGGACTGCTGGAGCTTTTGCTGCCGCGCTATGCGCAGGAAGGAAAAGCCTATGTAACGGTTGCGTTCGGCTGTACAGGCGGCCAGCATCGTTCTGTTCATATCTGTGAGTGTATAGCGAATCGAATGCGCGCGGCAGGTTTCTCGCCGACCGTTGCGCATAGAGATCTGGGGCAAACATCAGAGAACGAGTATCGGGAGAGCGAGCGCGAGGAGGGCTTGGGATGATCCGGGGGGATTGAGGTCCAAATGATCGGGTTGGTTTTGGTGACGCACGGAAAACTGGCGTCAGAATTTGTAACGGCGATGGAGCATGTGGTCGGCTCTCAACAGGCGATCGCGGCGATCTGCATCGGGCCGGACGATGACATGGAAGCGCGGCGGGCTGACATCGCCGCGGCGATCAAGGCGGTTGATGACGGGTCGGGCGTGATCCTGCTCACCGATCTGTTCGGCGGGACTCCCTCCAATCTTGCGATCTCACTGATGGAGCCGGGACGAGTCGAGGTGATCGCGGGAATCAACCTTCCCATGCTGATCCGGCTTGAAGGCGCGCGAAAAATGATGAAGGTAACCCAAGCCGTGGCCGCCGCGCGCGAGGCGGGACGGAAATATATATCGGTCGCGAGCGAGGTTCTGGGAGAAGCAGCTGCGTGAATGGGATTGAGCGGACGGTCCTCATTACCAACAAGCGTGGGCTGCATGCCCGCGCCAGCGCCAAGTTCGTAACGCTCGCCAGCACCCAATCCGCGATCATCGAGGTATCCAAGGATGGTTCCAGCGTTGCTGGTACGTCAATCATGGGCCTGATGATGCTGGGTGCCGCCATGGGAGACAGCGTTACCATCAGCGCCACAGGCGACGGCGCGCATGAGGCGGTAATGAAACTGGCAGAGCTGGTCGAGGCCAAGTTCGGCGAGGACTGACCGCTGCCTCGTTCGATCACGGGATTTTCCAATCCGCTCATCAAGCAGATAAAATCGCTGCGCGACAAAAAGCACCGTCGCGCCGAAGGTCTGTTCCTGGCGGAAGGACTGCGGATCCTGACCGAAGCCTCCGACGCGGGCATTTTCCCGGAATTGGTGATCTCGACGGCCGAGGCTGCGGCCCATCCGCTGGCATCAAGACTTATCACGGCCACCGAGGCGCACGGCGGTGAAGCGATCGAAACCAGTCGCGACATCCTGGCGAAGCTCTCGGGTAAGGACAATCCGCAGACCGTGCTCGGCGTTTTCCGCCAATTCGATACCAGCCTTTCGCTGATCGACCGCAGTGTTTCCGATATCTGGCTCGTTGCGCAGGCGCTTCGCGATCCGGGTAACCTGGGTACGATGCTGCGTACCGGCGATGCGGTCGGCGCGGGCGGGCTCATCCTGATCGATGACAGCGTCGATCCCTTTTCGGTGGAGTCGGTTCGCGCCTCGATGGGAGCGCTGTTTACCCAGCGAATCGCCCAAGCCCGCTGGGCGGAGTTCATCTTATGGCTGCGGCAGGGACCGGGCCAACTCGTCGGCACCAGCTTGCGCACCGATATCGATTATCAATCGGTGCGCTATGCAGCGCCGACGTTCATCCTGGCGGGCAATGAAGCCCAGGGGTTGCCCGCCGACTATGAGCTGGCGTGCGACTTGCTGGTAAAAATGCCGATGCGGGGAAAGGCCGACAGCCTCAACGTCGCGGTGGCGACGGCGGTAATGGCTTATGAAGTCCTGAACCAGCGGCGTTAGCCTCGCTGTTTCAAGCTCCTGCTCTGTGCATGCGCGCCTTGATGAGGAGATGGCGTGCAAGCAGCAACGGCGGCATGCGGATCCAGTGCGAACGGATGTAGAAGGCCTGACGAATGAACCAGTGCGTTGGCCGTGCCCAGCCGTCGCGGGCGAGCAGGCGCCGCCGATGAAGGCGGTCTGCCGTGCTCAGCCGCCCAATCTGCGGCAAGGGTGTTCCATAGAGATGTTTTGAAAGACGTAAGGCTCTACGAACAGCTTTCTCGAGATCGTGATGTCGGGCACGATCAAGGAGGGCCGCGATGAAATCCGGGCGAAGCGTGAACTCGCGCAGCAAGCGGTCAATATCCCAGAGATTGCGGAGACCTCCCGCCAGATCGCCGTCAGCAAAGAGGTGGGCGGCGGCATGGATGACAAGATCGGCAGGCGAAAGAACGCGCATGCCATTCGGAAGCGACATACTGTCCGCGATCAGCGCTTCGGCATCGGGTTTCGGTCGCGCCGTCGGAGGCAGGATCGTGTGATGCACGTCGATCATGCGATCGCGATCGCGGTGAATGAGCGGCGGCAGCTCGTGCATCCAGCTTCGATAATAGTGCATGTCGTAAGAGCTGTCCTTGACCCACTCCCAGCCAGCCGCGAGCAGCGCCCGCTCGACATCCGGGAGTCGCTCACGCTCGACCAGAATGTCGAGATCGCCGACGAAACGGCCTTTGCCCGCATCGAGGCCAGCGGCGATAAAGGCCGTTCCTTTAAGCAGGATAACCGGCACCGCCAGCGGATCGAGTGCACGGCGGGCCATTTCGGCTTCCCATAATGCTTGCACGGCACCCTGCTCGGCTGCGCGCTTGGCGTCAGCGAGGGTTGCTGCCGCAGCCTCAGGAACGGCTTGGCCTTCAAGCCGATAGGCCAGGCTGGCGATAAGTTGCTCCGCTCGGGCAGCGGAGAGAAGCGCCGTCCAGCCTTCGGCATCGAGCCCCGCGACGATTTCCGGGTCTCGCAAAGCGTCGACGAGCAAACGCGCCGCGCGGCTCATCCAGCCAACTCCTGCCAGAGCCTTTCGACGAGGGCCATGGCTGCCGGCCCGTCCGGATAGTCAACGGCGCGGGCAGGCGTTTTACTTACAAAGCTCGTCAGCGCAGTAAAGCCTGCTTCCCCCAGGTTCACATAGTTGGTCGAGGCCTGGGTCAAACGCACGAACACCTCGGCCCGACCGATCTCGCGTACCTCCTCCCTGAACCCGTAGCGCGGGAAGAGAAGCAGGGCGGGACGTGCAGGCTCAGCCATGCGCACGATCGCCTCAGAGTTTGGACGCAAATGGCGGATCTTTCCCTTGGGCGTTCCCGCTAGCGGAGGCCCCCAGCGTTCGGCCGTGAGGCCAGGGAACAGGTCGATCGCCTCATTCTTGAGGCTCACCACGCGGGGAAAAGCGTGCAGCAGCCCGGTGGCCGGATCAACCAGCGCGAACTCGTCGCCCATCAGCCGCCAGCCCCGCTCGCCCAGCAAGGCAGCGAGCGTGGATTTGCCAGCTCCGGACTCGCCGGTCAGGATCAGCGCCCTGCCCTCCCGCTCGACAACAGCCGCATGGAGCAGAAGATAGCGTCGTTGGCCGAGCGCCATCTGCAGGTTCATTCCCATCTCGGCGGCCAGCAATCCATGACGCAACGCGAGCGGCGCAGCTTCGGGCAGGATATAATCTCCACGGATCCCTACGGATGGCCGAAGCCAGCGGCGAAACAGATCGTCCGGCTCAAGCCTCACCGTAAAATCGGCGATGCCGTCCAGCGGCGCCGGATAGTCTCGATAGAGCTCCGCCAATGCCTGGATTGGCCCTTTCCACACCGATCCGATCCGAAAGCCGACGGGACCGATGCGGACTGAAAAGCTGTGTCTCATCGCCGCTCGATCAGGCCGATCGCCGCCAATTCGGCCATGCGCTCTGCAATCACCGCTTCGGCGTCATCCTCGCTCTCCAGCCCGTGCGCTGCTGCGAGGCGCTGCAAAATGATGGCAGGCGTTGCTGGCCCCTGGGCGAGCGCCGAAAGAATTTGCGGTGCAGGCTCGGCGAGCAGATGCGTTTGGCCCGAGGGGCGATGAAACACGAGGGTAAAGCCATCGAAATCGATCGGATGCGAAAGGTCGGCTGGATCGGGTGCCACGTAGACCGTCGTCATAAGCTGCGGCGTCACGCTAGGCGAAGCAGGCGATCAGGCTTGGCGGCACGGTCATTTGGAACGGCGCTGCGATGGCTGGTTTCAAATCGCTCTGGATGAGCGGGTTGCAAAGGCGAGATATCAGCCGCGCGGCATCTGGAGGGAGGCGAAGCAGGTGAAACCGCTCGTACCGCGCTGAAGACGCTGGATATATTTCGTGTAGGCCTTGCTGGCATCATAGCTCGCGCCCGGATAGGGCCGGCTGTAGCTGATTGCCGCCTTCACATCCTCGCCTTTGACCGGCTTGAGCGGCGGAGCAAATGCGCCCGGAGTATTGGCGGTAACGAGGGTCCCGTCGGCCGCGACCCATTGGCCCATATGGGCGGGATCAGGAATAGGTATCTCACAATTGAGAACAGAAGCCGTGGTGCTCGCAAGCGCCGGACGAATAGTCACGACCGCCGAGGCTGAAGCAGCGCCAAGCATGAGCACGCGCCGTCGCGTGGGCACGCCTTCGCCTGCTTTGCTTGCCTCTTCGTCCATCGGGATCTCCTGCACCCAATTTGTTGCATAACCCTAAAGATAGAAGAAAGCGAGGAGTAGCCGAAAGGTTCACGGGACGCTACACGCGCGACCCATGGGGGAATGGGATCCGTACCGGCTCGTGCCGGCGCTGATCGGCGGCGTGGCGGCGGCGGCGATATCGCTCCTGCTCGGCGCCCCGCTCCTGGCGACGTTGCCGGCGCTGCTCTGCGGAGGCGCGGCGGCATGGCTGCTTTACACCGATCGATCGGCATCATCGCCCCTCGCAATGGCCAACGATCAGCCCGACCCCTTCGATCTGACTCGCCCTATGCTGGCGACATTGATGGACACTTTCGACGACCCTCTGCTCCTGACCGAGCAACACCAGGTCACGATGGCCAATGAAGCGGCGCGTGGCCTGCTGGGCGTGCATATCGTCGGTGAAAATGTCCGCCTCGCCATTCGGCATCCCGCCGCGGCCGAACGGCTCACCGGCGCCAATGGCGGTCCGATTGAGTTGGTCGGCATTGGGGAAGCCGATCGCCATTGGGAGCTCAACGTTCATGACCTCGGCCAGAATCGCAGGCTGGTGCGTCTCTCCGACCGTACGAGCCGGTACGTCGCCGAGAAGATGCGGGTCGATTTTGTGGCCAATGCCAGCCATGAACTCAGGACGCCGCTCGCAACGCTGATCGGTTTCATCGAAACGCTTGAAGACAGCAAAGCCGGCGATGATGCCCATACTCGGCAGCGCTTTCTTGGCATCATGTCCGACGAAGCGCGGCGGATGCGGCAGTTGATCGACGATCTGATCTCGCTGTCGCGGATCGAGGCAGACAAGTTCAGCCCGCCCGATCGCGCTGTTGCCGTTGCTGAATTCGTAGACGAGGTGGCGGAGGCGATCCGCCGCAGCATGGGAAACGACCAGAACCGGATCCAAGTCGAACCTATCGATCGGTCGCTCGAAGTGAAGGGCGATCCGCCGCAGCTTTCGCAACTTCTCCACAATCTGATCGGCAATGCCTTGAAATATGGCCGCGCCGCCACTCCTGTTATCGTGCGCGCGGAGGCCGCTGAAAGCGGCATGGTGAAACTTTCGGTGATGGATCAGGGCGACGGAATACCACCGGAACATGTTCCGCGGTTGACCGAGCGTTTTTATCGCGTGGACCCAAGCCGCAGCCGGGCCATAGGCGGCACGGGGCTAGGGCTGGCAATCGTCAAACATATCGTCGAGCGCCACCGCGGCGAGCTCGAAATTCGAAGCGAACTTGGCGTCGGCACCACCGTAAGCGTCCTGCTGCCGGCAAGCTGACGCTGTCACAAAACTGTCATTCAACTGTCACATAGCTGACCGGGAAGAACCTCCAAGGAGGGCTCAGGCGCAAGCCGAGTCTCAGGGTGATCATGAAAAAAAACTGGGCAATCATCGGGACCGCGGCACTCACGCTGGCGGCGTGCCAACAAAGCAGTTCCGGCGGCGGCCAGACCGGCACGCGCGACACGATCCGGATCGTGGGATCTTCGACCGTTTATCCCTTCACGACTGCTGTGGCTGAGCAATTCCAGCGCAAGAACCCGCAGTTCAAGGCGCCGATCGTAGAATCGACCGGCACGGGCGGCGGGATGAAGTTGTTCTGCGCGGGTGTTGGCGCAGGCCATCCCGACATTGAGGACGCCTCCCGCCGGATCAAGAAATCCGAAGCCGAAACCTGCCAGAAAAATGGCGTCAAAGAGATCGTCGAGATCCAGATCGGGATCGATGGCATTGCGCTCGCCGAGAACAAAAGTGGCGCGGCGATGAAGCTGACGCCTGCGGACATCTACAAGGCGCTCGCCAAAAAGCCGTTCGGCAAGGACCAGACGGCGCAGACCTGGAAGGACATCAATCCTTCGCTCCCGGCGACGAAGATCCAGGTCTACGGTCCGCCGCCGACAAGCGGTACGCGCGATGCCTTCGGCGAGCTGATCATGGAGAAGGGATGCACGACCGACACGGCCATGAAGGCGCTGAAGGAAACGGACGAGGATCAATATAAGGCGACCTGCACCGGCCTTCGCGAGGACGGCGCCTATGTCGAGGCGGGAGAAAACGACAACCTGATCGTCCAGAAGCTTTCAGCAAATCCCGATGCGATCGGCATCTTCGGCTACAGCTTCCTGGAGGAGAATGGAGACAAGATCCGCGGCATCGCGTTGAACGGCATCACGCCGACCTATGACACCATCGCCGACTTTTCCTATCCCGGCGCACGGCCGCTCTACATCTATGTCAAGGCGGCGCACCTCAAGGTGATTCCCGGCCTGAAGGAATTCATCGCTGAATATTCCAAGGCTTGGGACAAGGGCGGCTATTTGACGCGCCGGGGGCTGATCGCGGCGCCCGACGACGTCCGCGCAAAAAATATGGATATCGCGCAAAAGCTGGCGCCGATGGACTTGGCGAGCGTGAAATAGGATGAGCACGTCCGCCCTTTTCCTGCTTCTGCTTGGCTTCGGCGCGATCGCATTCTTCACCGCGCGCGCGCGCGCCAAGCTGCTGCAGCCCGACCGCGCAGGCACGCGTCCGCATTCGCGGCCGAATTATCACGGCTGGTATGTGGCGTTGTGGAGCGTGCTGCCGGCGCTGATCTTCCTCGCGGTCTGGTCCGTCATATCGCCGCCTCTGGTGATGCAATCTGTGCTCTCCAGCCCTGCCGGCGTTCAGCTTCCGCCGCCTGGAATGGAGCGGGACGCGGTTCTCAGCGAGATGCAGGGCCTGGCGGACGGATCGGTGCAAAGCGCCTTCAACCCCATTTCCGATCAACTGCTGCCCGTCTACCAATCTGCTTACGGCCATTATGCGCTGATCGGCATCGCCCTTACGGCCATTCTCGCCTTCGCTGGCGCTGCATTCGCTTTCACCAGGATCCGGCCCGATTTCCGGGCGCGGACCAAGGTCGAGCGAATCGTGATGGGGGCGCTACTCGCGGCGTCGCTGATCGCAATCCTGACCACGTTCGGGATTGTCGCGTCCCTGCTTGTCGAATCGATGCGTTTCTTCGGCAAGATCTCGCCCGTGGAATTTCTCTTCGGGCTCACCTGGAGCCCACAGACCGCCATCCGCGCCGACCAAGTGGGCTCGTCCGGCGCATTCGGCGCAGTGCCCCTGTTCTGGGGCACGATCTTCATTGGGGCTATCATCGCGATGATCGTGGCGATCCCGCTCGGACTGATGAGCGCGATCTACCTCACCCAATATGCGAGGCCGGCGGTCCGCAGATGGATGAAGCCGCTGCTCGAAATCCTCGCCGGCGTGCCCACGGTGGTCTATGGTTATTTCGCGGCGCTCACTGTCGCCCCGGTCATTCGCGATTTCGCGGTCTCGATCGGGATCAGCAGCGCCTCCTCCGAATCCGCGCTCGCCGCCGGTGCCGTGATGGGCGTGATGATCATCCCCTTTGTGTCCTCGATGGCCGACGATTCGCTGACGGCGGTTCCGCAATCGATGCGCGACGGATCGCTGGCGATGGGGGCGACCACGTCCGAAACGATCCGCAAGGTGCTGGTGCCCGCGGCATTGCCCGGTGTAGTCGGCGGCGTGCTACTGGCCGTGAGCCGCGCGATCGGCGAGACGATGATCGTGGTGATGGCCGCCGGCCTCGCCGCCAATCTCACGCTCAATCCCTTTGCCAGCGTGACGACCGTGACGACCCAGATTGTCCAGCTGCTCACCGGCGATCAGGAATTCGACAGCGCGAAGACGCTGTCGGCCTTTGCACTGGGCTTGGTCCTGTTCCTGGTGACGTTGCTGCTCAACATCATCGCGCTTCGCGTGGTGAAGAAATATCGGGAAGCTTATGAGTGAGGCGCTCGCGATGACTATGCCCGGCGGCCTCGCCGCGTCCGACATTGCGCCCCGCGCAACCGACTGGTCGGGCCAGGCCATGCAACGGCGCATTCGCAAGCGCTACGCGTCGGAAAGGCGTTTCCGGCTGATGGGGTTGTCCGCGATTCTGCTCTCGGCCGGCTTCCTCGCCTTCCTGCTGGTCACGATGCTCGGCAACGGTCTGCGCGGCTTCAGCCAGACCGAGATCCAGCTTCCGATCAACTTTGCTTCGTCGTCGCTGATGCTCGATCCGGTGGCATTAAAGGGTCCGGGTGCCGACGCGGCGCTGGCTGGCGCCGATATCGAGGGCGCCACTGCGGCCGCCGCCGATGCAGCCTTCGGAGAAGGCGGCGCCCGGCTGCTCTCGGACGGAGCATGGCTGAAGGTGCAGGATGCGATCAGGAGCAATCCCTACATTCTCAAAGGCCGTGGCGAAGTCTGGGTGCCGGCTTCGGTCGAGCTTGATCTTGCCGCCAAGGGAAATGGCTCTCCTGACGCTGAACGTGCCTTGGCACGGCTCAAGGCCAAGACAGCCGTAAGAACCGGCTTTAACTCCCACTTCCTTACCGGTTCCGATGCGACCGATCCGACCATTGTCGGCATCTGGGGGGCGCTGAAGGGCTCGCTGCTAACGATGGGCGTAACGCTGCTGCTAGCCTTCCCGGTTGGCGTGCTGGCGGCGCTTTATCTGGAGGAATATGCGCCGCGGAACCGCTGGACCGACCTGATCGAGGTTTCGATCAACAATCTGGCAGCGGTGCCGTCGATCATCTTCGGTCTGCTTGGATTGGCGGTGTTCCTCAACTTCATGCATCTGCCCCGCTCCGCGCCGATCGTCGGCGGGCTGACACTGGCGCTGATGACAATGCCCGTCATCGTCATTGCCGGCCGCAATGCCATCAAGTCAGTGCCCCCTTCGATCCGCGACGCGGCGCTCGGGATCGGCGCAAGCCGCGTGCAAGTCGTGTTCCATCACGTCCTGCCGCTGGCACTGCCTGGCATCCTGACCGGCACGATCATCGGCATGGCGCGCGCGCTGGGCGAAACCGCGCCGCTGCTGATGATCGGCATGCGCGCCTTCATTTCCGCCGCTCCGTCCGGCTTTACCGCGCCAGCGACCGTGCTGCCGGTACAGGTCTTTCTCTGGTCGGACGAGGTCAGCAAGGGCTTCGTCGAGAAGACGAGCGCCGCGATCATCGTGTTGCTGGTCTTCCTGCTCGCGATGAACGGGCTGGCTATCTACCTCCGCAACAAATTTGAGATCCGCTGGTGAAACGATGAGCACAGAAACACTCGAACACGTCGCTGCCGAGCAGAAAGCCGCCAGCCAAGGCACGCTCAAAATGTCTGCGCGCGACATCAACGTCTTCTACGGGCAGAAGCAGGCGATCAACAAAGTCTCGATCGATGTGACCCAGGAGAATGTGACAGCGTTCATCGGCCCGTCCGGCTGCGGCAAATCCACCTTCCTGCGCACGCTCAACCGGATGAACGACACCGTCGCAGGCGCACGCGTCGAGGGCAGCATCACGCTGGACGGCGAAGATATCTACGCCTCGTCGATGGACGTCGTGCAACTTCGCGCGCGCGTGGGCATGGTGTTCCAGAAGCCCAACCCGTTCCCCAAATCGATCTATGAAAATGTCGCTTATGGGCCGCGCATCCACGGCCTTGCGTCCAGCCGTGTTGAAATGGATCAGATCGTCGAGAAATCGCTCAAGCGCGCCGGCCTCTGGGACGAAGTGAAGGACCGGCTCAGCGACAGCGGCACCGCGCTGTCCGGCGGCCAGCAACAGCGCCTGTGCATCGCGCGCGCGATCGCGGTTGATCCTGAGGTGATCCTGATGGACGAGCCCTGTTCGGCGCTGGATCCGATCGCGACCGCCAAGATCGAAGAATTGATCCACGAGCTTCGCGGCCGGTTCGCGATCGTGATCGTGACCCATAATATGCAGCAGGCAGCGCGCGTGTCGCAGCGCACGGCATTTTTCCACCTCGGCAACCTCGTCGAATATGGCGACACGTCCGAGATTTTCACCAATCCCCGCGAGGTTCGCACCAAGGACTACATCACCGGCCGCTACGGCTGAGGGAGCGATTATGGCTACGACTGGACATACGGTAAAAGCGTTCGACGACGATCTCAGCGAGTTGCGCGCGGTCGTGTCCGAAATGGGTGGGCGTGCCGAGGCCGCCATCGAAGGCGCCATGCAGGCGCTCGCCCGACGCGATGAGGATGCCGCGCTCAAGATCGTCGAAGCCGATCGGAGGATCGACACGCTCGAGTCGGAGGTGGACAGGCTCGCCATCCGCCTGATCGCACTGCGTGCGCCGATGGCGGACGACCTGCGCGAGGTGCTTGCCGCACTCAGGATCAGCAGCATCGTCGAGCGGATCGGCGATTATGCGAAGAATATCGCCAAGCGCGTTCCGGTCTTGGCGGATGCCCGCGATATCGAGGCGATCTCACTGCTTCCTGCCATGGGCCGAGCGGTAAGCCAGATGGTCCGTGACGTGCTCGACGCTTTTGCCGCACGCGACGCGAAGTTGGCCGCGGATGTCTGCGAGCGCGACCGCGTCGTGGATGATTTCTACAACAGCCTGTTCCGCACCCTGCTGACGCACATGATGGAAAACCCGCACACGATCACCGCATCCACCCATCTGCTGTTCATCGGCAAAAATCTCGAACGGATCGGCGATCACGCCACCAACATTGCGGAAATGGTCTACTTCGCGGCAACCGGCCAGCAGCTCGGTGAACGGCCGCGCGGCGGCGACGCGCTCAGCAAGGCCGACTGAAGTCCATGAGCCGGGCCCACATCCTGCTGGTAGAAGACGACCGCTCGCTTGCCGAGCTGTTGACCTGGAACCTTGAACGCGAGGAATATCAGGTCGAGCATACCGCCGATGGCGAGGAAGCGCTGCTGCTCGCGCGTGAAAATCCGCCAGATCTCGTATTGCTCGATTGGATGATCGAGGGGCTTTCGGGCATTGAGGTTTGCCGTCGGCTGCGCCGCATCCCGGATACGGCAAATGTACCAATCATCATGCTGACCGCACGCGGCGAGGAAGAGGATCGCGTACGCGGCCTCGAAACCGGCGCCGACGATTATGTCACCAAGCCGTTCAGCCCGCGCGAACTGGTCGCCAGGGTCGGCGCGGTGTTGCGCCGGGTCCGGCCGGCGCTCGCGGGCGAACAGCTCATCTATTCCGACATCGAGATGGATACGGTCAGCCACAAGGTGCGGCGTGCCGGCATGTCGGTGCCGCTGGGGCCGACCGAGTTCCGGCTGCTCAAGCATTTTCTCGAGCATCCCGGCCGCGTCTTCTCGCGAGAGCGTTTGCTGGACTCGGTGTGGGGCCGCGATTCGGACATCGAACCCCGCACCGTCGACGTCCATATCCGTCGGCTGCGTAAAGCGATCAACGTCGGGAACTGCGCGGACGTCATACGGACGGTCCGCTCCGCAGGCTATGCGCTGGACGCCGACGCGACGGCCTGATCTAATTGCCCCGAACTGGAGGGGCCATGTATAGCGACGCCGATATAGAAGCTGCCGTGGCGGCCGGGGTTATGACCCCTGAAGCCGCCGCCGCATTGCGGGTGCATGCCGGAACCGTGCGGGCAGGCCCGCAGGTCGACGAGGAGAATATCCGGCTCGTTACCAGCTTCAATGATATCTTCGTCACGATCGCATCGATCCTGTTGCTGGTTGCGATGGCGTGGATCGGCGCGAGCGTCACGATGAGCGGCGGCGCCATTGCGTGCGCGGCGACATCCTGGCTGCTCGCCGAATATTTCACGCGCCGGCGGCATATGGCGCTCCCCAGCATCGTGCTCCTGACTGTCTTCGTCTGGTCGATATTCTTCGCTGCGACGGCACTGACCATGGGCGTTAACTCCGTCTGGGCGGTCGACTATGGTGTGTCGAGCCAACGGGTCGCTCTCAATTTCGCATTAGCAGCCGCCGTCGCAGCAGGAGCAGCCTATCTCCATTGGCGCCGCTTCTACGTGCCCATCACCGTCGCCGCCGGCACCGCCGCCTTGGTCGGCCTACTGTTGATGCTCGTGGTTGCAGCGGTGCCTGGCGCAAGAACCATAATCCTGTTCCTCGGGCTTGTGGCAGGCTTGAGCGTGTTCGCCTTCGCAATGTGGTGGGACATCTCGGATCGCGAGCGCATCACCCGCCGATCCGATGTCGCCTTCTGGCTCCATTTGTTCGCAGCGCCGATGATCGTGCACCCCATCTTCTGGCTGCTGGGGCTGCTCGAAGGGCAAGCAACCGCAGCGCGGACCTTTGCCGTCGTCCTGCTTTATGCTCTGTTCGGGGTCGTGGCGCTTGCGGTCGATCGGCGTGCGCTGCTCGTATCGGCCCTGTTCTATGTGCTTTACGCACTCAGCGCATTGTTCAGGCAATATGGCGCGATCCAGCTCAATTTCGCCTTTACCGCCGCCATCATCGGATCGGCGCTGCTGTTACTGTCAGCCTTCTGGCACCCGGCGCGCACCCATATAGTCGGAATGTTGCCCGCTGGGTGGCGTGCTCGCTTACCGGCGCTCAATCGCTGACGATCTTGAGCAGCTTGCGTTCGAGCGGAGCCAGCACCGGCCCAAGCTCGTGCCCGCGCCTTAGGATTGCGCCGGCCTCGCCCACCAGCACCCACATCCCTTGACGGTTGCGCAAGACCGGGCGCTTTTCAATACGATATTCCGGCCGCTCGGCCGCGCGCCGGAAAGCCGCGAAGATCGCCGCCTCCTGCCCCAATTCGATCGCGTAATCACGCCAGTGACCCGCTGCCACCATGCGACCGTACAGATCGAGAATGCGGGTCAGCTCAATCCGGTCGAAGCCGATTTGATGCGTGCGCTGGGTGACGGGAAAAGGCGTGATGTTGCTCACGCGCTTTCACGTGCCTTCCGTACCGGCTTAGCGTCACGCTGTTCGATCAGTTCGGCGACGCGAGCGCGCAGCTGCTCGACTTCGCATTTGAGCAGCTCAAGCTGTTGCGTCTGAGGGTCGAAGCGCTCCGAGCATGGCGTGCCATAAGGCACGAAGCCCTTCTGATATTCGGCTGCATCGACGAGCGTCGGGCGCGCCGGGATGCCGGTCATGACAGCGCCTGCCGGAACGTCGCGCGTCACCACGGCATTGGCGCCGATCTTCGCGCCGCGCTGCACGGTGATCGGGCCCAGCACCTGCGCGCCCGAACCGATGATGACATCGTCCTCGATCGTGGGATGGCGTTTCCCGGCAACGCCATTGGCCGGGTTGGTTCCGCCTAGAGTCACGTTCTGGTAAATCGTAACATTGTCGCCGATATCCGCCGTCTCCCCGATCACGGTGAAGCCATGATCGATGAAGAAGTTGCTGCCGATCCGGGCGCCAGGATGAATATCGATCGCTGTCATGAACCGGGAGATGTGATTGACGAGACGAGCGAGAAAATAGAGCTTCCCGCCGAACAGCCAATGCGCAACCCGATGTAGCCCGAGGGCGAGCACCCCAGGATAAAGCAGGATTTCCCACCGGCTGCGGGGGGCAGGATCCCGTGCCTTGATCGAATCCAGATAGGAAATCAGCCCGCCAGACATATGCAGCCTCCCTGCATTAATATCGCAGCGATGTAGCGACTGGTGTCGTCGATTTCCAGATGGCCGCGAACCATCTTGCTCTGGTAATTTTCGAAGAAAGTGATAAATAGGATCCAAGTGATCGATCATAACGATTAAGGTACCTCTGGGTGACGACCTATCTGCCTACGCTGAAGCAGCTTCAATATCTCATCGCGCTGGCAGATCATGGTCATTTCGGACGAGCGGCTGATGCCTGTTTCGTTACGCAATCCACGCTTTCGGCAGGCCTGCGCGAGCTCGAATCGCTGATCGGCATCACCTTGGTCGAACGGACGCGGCGCGTGGTTCGCTTCACGCCGCTCGGCCTCAAAATCGCCGAGAAAGCCCGCCGCGTGCTGCGCGAAGCGGAAGAGCTTGCCGAGCTGGCGAGGGCGGCGGGCAAGCCGCTGTCGGGCGATCTGCGCATGGGCGTGATCCCGACGATCGCGCCCTTCCTATTGCCGCGCATCCTACCCCGGTTACGCGCCGCCTGGCCGGATCTGAAGCTCTATTTGCGCGAGGAAACGACGGCAGCGGCCTGCGATTCACTTCACAGGGGGCATGTCGATTGCGTATTGCTGGCGCTGCCCTACCACTGTGGCGACGTCGAAACGGTCGACCTGTTCGAAGACCGCCTGTTCGTGGCATTTCCCGAGAAAGACGTGCCGCGCGCGCGCGATGCGGTCGCGCCCGATGCGATCGACGAGCGGCGGTTGCTGCTGCTCGAAGATGGTCACTGCCTCAAGGATCATGTGCTCGCCGCCTGCAACCGTCCCGAGCTGCGCGCCGAGGCGACCATGCTCGGTACGTCGCTCCACACATTGATCCAGATGGTGGATAATGATCTGGGCGTGACGTTGCTGCCTCAAATGGCGATCGACGCGGGCATTTTGGCCAACACCCATGTTGTTGCCTGCCCGCTCAAGGCGGAACATCCGTCGCGTCGCATTGCATTAGCCTGGCGGCGGGGCAGTCCTCGGGACAAGGAATTCAACCTGCTTGCGGAGGCGCTTGCCAATGCGGCGCGCAGCGGCGATCTGCCTACAAGCCGCGCTGCCTGAGCTTATGATCGAGCGCGATCAGCGCGCGATTGATTTCGTTATCAGTGATACGCAGATCATGATCCCGATCGGCGAAGCGACGGAACCAGCGATTGGCTTCGCCCGCCCGATCAGCGCCAATGCGGCCGTTATAATTGCGGTCGAAGAAGCCTAGCACAAGCCGCTGCCCCGGCTGCGTTCCGCTGAGCCACGGATCGAGATGGCGAGCGCCCTCCCCGCCGATGCCATATTCGCCATATCGGCCACCCGGATAAACCGGATAGCTGCCATCAGCGTAGCGGTAATCGAAGTCCTGGCCGCGCCAACCCGGCGTGCTGCAAGCGCCCAGAAGCGATAGAAAGGCTCCCGTGAGGCAGATCCAGAAATGTCTGATACGCATGACCTCAATCCCAGCAACGCAATGAAGCTGCGCAGATTATAGCGCGGCAATTCCCATGATCTAAGGCTGAAAAGGGTTAATCCGTCCGGTAACGATACAGCTCTTCAATCGCCGTTGATGAGATCACCGATCACCTGCATCGCGGTATCCATCAACTTCGAATCGAGGTCGGGCGGATCCATCGGAACATGGGCTTCGAGCCGATCCGCGATATAGGTCAACGCGGCCATGCGTGCGGATTTCTTGTTGTTGCCGTCGATGATCTTCCACGGCGCCCAGCGCGTGTCCGTATGAGCGAACATGTCGTCGAGCGCTTTCAGATAGTCCGGCCGGCGCGCCCGGTTGCGAAAATCCTCGGCATTGACCTTCCAGCGCTTCCACGGATCCTCGAGACGGCGCGCAAGTCGTTCGTCCTGCGTGTGCTGGGTGATATGAACGAACAGCTTGACGATGGCGGCGCCGTCATCCTTCTGCTGCGCTTCGAACTCGTTGATCTCGTCATAACCGCGCCGCCATTGCGCCTCGGTGGCAAAACCTTCGACCCGTTCGACGAGGACGCGGCCATACCAACTGCGGTCGAACACCGCGATGTCCCCTGCTTCGGGCAAGCGATTCCAGAAACGCCACAGGAAGTGACGCTCCTTCTCGGGAAGGCTCGGGGCGGCGATCGGCCAGACTTCAAAATAGCGCGGATCCCATAAAGCGGTCAGCCGCTGGATGATGCCGCCCTTGCCCGCCGCATCCCATCCTTCGAATACGATAATGCTGCGCCGCTTGTGCACGATGTGCGCAACCTGAAGGCGGGCAAGCCGGTCCTGCAATTTTCGCAGGGCCGTCTCGTAATCGCCTTCGAACTTCTCACCCCGTTCGAACTGCCTGAGGTCAATGGCCATGCGTCACCTTATGCGGAACCGATGCCCGCCGGAAGGTAAAAACGCGGTTAACCCTTTTGCGGCTCGACGACGCGCAGATGCAGTTCGCGAAGCTGCTTGAGCGTCGCCGGCGCGGGCGCGCCCATCATCAGGTCCTCGGCCTTCTGAGTCATCGGGAAGACGACGACCTCGCGAATATTCGGTTCATCCGCAAGCAGCATGACGATGCGGTCGACTCCCGGTGCTGACCCGCCGTGGGGCGGCGCGCCAAATTTGAATGCGTTGATCATGCCCGAAAAATTGGTATCGACATCCTCGCGGCTGTAGCCCGCGATCTCAAACGCTTTGTACATAATCTCGGGCTTGTGGTTCCGGATCGCGCCGCTGGAAAGCTCAACGCCGTTGCAAACGATATCATATTGATAGGCCAGGATTTCGAGCGGCGGCTTGGTTTCCAGCGCTTCAAGCTCGCCCTGCGGCATCGAGAAGGGATTGTGGCTGAAATCGATCTTCCGCGTATCTTCGTCATATTCGTACATCGGGAAATCGACGATCCAGCAAAATTCGAACCGCTTCTGGTCGATAAGGCCCAGTTCCTCACCGATCCGGGTGCGGGCCAGCCCGGCGAGCTTGGCCGCCTGCGCTTCCTTGCCAGCGGCGAAAAACACGCCGTCGTCCGGCCCGAGGCCAAGCGCCTCGGCCAGTCTCGCCATGCCTTCCTCGCCATGGTTCTTGGCGATCGGGCCGCCGAACTCGCCGCCCTTGCGCGTGGCGTAGCCGAGGCCCGCAAAACCTTCCGACTGCGCCCAGCCATTCATGTCATCAAAGAACTTACGGCTCTTTTCGGCTGTCCCGGGGGCTGGAATTGCGCGAACGACGTCGCCGCTCTCCACAATCGAAGCGAAGCGGCTGAAACCGGAGCCAGTGAAATGCTCGGAGACATCGCTGATCAGGATCGGGTTGCGCAGGTCCGGCTTGTCATTGCCATATTTCAGCATCGATTCCCGGTAAGGGATCCGGCGGAACGGCAGCGGCGAAACGCTTCGATCGCCAGCAAACTCCTCGAACACGCCGTGGAGCACCGGCTCGATTGCAGCAAAAACATCATCCTGCGTGACGAAGCTCATTTCGAAATCGAGCTGGTAGAACTCGCCGGGCGAACGGTCGGCGCGCGCATCCTCGTCGCGGAAGCAGGGAGCAATCTGGAAATAGCGATCGAAACCGGCGACCATCAGAAGCTGCTTGAACATCTGCGGCGCCTGCGGGAGCGCATAGAATTTGCCCGGATGCACCCGGCTCGGCACGAGATAGTCGCGCGCGCCCTCCGGAGACGAGGCGGTAAGGATCGGCGTCTGGAATTCGGTGAAGCCCTGCTCGATCATTCGGCGGCGCAGCGATGCGATCACGTTGGAACGCAGCACCATATTGGCGTGCACACGCTCACGCCGCAGATCGAGATAACGATAGCGCAAACGAATATCCTCAGGATATTCGGCCTCGCCGGCTACCGGCATCGGAAGCTCGGACGCCGACGATTGCACGGCGACCCCGCGCGCGCGCACTTCGATCATTCCCGTCGCAAGATTGGGATTCACCGCGTCTTGAGCACGTGCAACGACGTCTCCGGTGACCGTGATGACCGATTCCGCACGGAGGCCTTCGATCGCCTTGAAAGCCGGCGCATCGACATCGGTGACGATTTGCGTGATGCCGTAATGGTCGCGAAGATCAACGAACAGCAGATTGCCATGATCGCGCTTGCGGTGAACCCAGCCGGACAGGCGAACCTCGCTGCCGACGTGCTCGGCGCGCAATTCAGCACAATTGTGGGTACGATAGGGGTGCATTGGACAGCCATTCGTTAATTGAATTTGCGCCACGCGCTTCCTCGCGGTTAGGACCTTTGTCAAGAAAAGAGACTGGCGATATGGAAAGATGATGATCGTTCATCCGCTGATTACCGATAACGAAACCCTGAAAAACCTCTGCGCCCGGTTGGCCAAATCCGCCTTCGTCACGGTCGATACGGAATTCATGCGCGAGAACAGCTATTGGCCCGATCTCTGCCTGATCCAGATCGCCGATCTTGAAGAGGCCGCAGCCATCGATCCCAAAGCGCCGGGGATCGACCTGTCGCCATTGCTCGACCTGCTGGTCGACAATGAGGATGTGCTGAAGGTTTTCCACGCGGGCGGGCAGGATCTCGAGATCGTTCACAACCTGACCGGCAAGACCCCCCACCCGCTGTTCGACACGCAGATTGCGGCCATGGCGCTCGGGATGGGCGAGCAGATCGGCTATCAAAACCTGGTCGAGAGCATGCTGCGGATCAAGGTCGACAAAGGCGCGCGGTTCACGGACTGGGCGCGCCGTCCGCTCGACCAGCGCCAGATCGATTATGCGATCGGCGACGTGACCCATCTGGCCGAACTGTTCCCGCGCATGCTCGAGCGGCTCCGCTCGAGCGGTCGGGGCCAGTGGCTCGATCAGGAAATGGAGCGGCTGGGCGACCCAGCCAGCTATCTCAATATACCCGATCTTGCCTGGACGCGGATCAAGGCCCCTAGCCGCAAGCCAGAGGTTTTGGGGCGGCTCAAGGCGCTGGCGGCCTGGCGGGAACGCGAAGCCCAGCACAAAAATCTGCCGCGCGGCCGGATCGTGAAGGATGAAACGCTCGCCGATCTCGCCGGGCATCCCCCCGCCAAGCAAGCCGATCTCGCACGCGTGCGCGGTCTCTCTGCCGCGTGGGCCGGCAATGATATCGGTCACCGCCTGATGACGGCACTCCAACATGCGAAGCCCCTGCCCGAGGCCGAGATGCCTTGGCGCGACGAGCGCAAGCCCGGATTGGGCAAGGAAGCAGGGTTGATCGCCGACCTGCTCAAGCTGCTGCTGAAAGTCCGCGCGCGCGATGCCGACGTCGCGCCGAAGCTCATCGCGAGAACCGAGGATCTGGAGGCCATCGCCGGTGGCGAGCGCGACGGGCTCGGCCTGCTGAATGGCTGGCGCTACGATGTCTTCGGCAGAGATGCACTGGCGCTAGTGGAGGGCCGGCTGGCGTTCAGCGTCCGCGACGGCAAGATGGTGATGACCGAGCTCGGCGACGGCGCCTGAATATTACTCCATGATCAGCGCGGCCGATTTCCCCATGGCTTGCGCAAGCGTTTTCAACCGACGGTCGACGGTCTCGCCATAAAGTGCATGGTCGCCCGCCGATATCGACAAAAAGACGTGCAATTCATCCGACCATAGCCGGGTTGTCTCGAGCGGCCGGCTGAGCCCACCCGACAAACGCTGGCCGAGGCGCAGCGCAAGCCCCCAATGTTCGGCGAGAATGATTTCGTCTTCGCGGCAGAGCTTGTCGATCACGGGATCGCGGCCAGGGCCGCCTGAATTAACGTAGAGCGCATGGGCGAGCATTCCGCGCCCGCGCGCATCGATGGCTGGCCAATTTCCGTGCAACCCCGCGTCGAGCCCGCGTTCGGCGCGGAATTCAGGATGAGCGCGCCAGGCAATGTCAGCAAGCAGGCATGTCGCCAGCCTGAGGCGTGCGTCACCGGGTTGCTCGCTGGCGAACAGCGGCGCGATCCAGCGGTTCAGAAGGTCGCCATGCTCCGGAAACCGTCCGCGGACTTGGCCTTCTTCGCGTGCGGCGCAGATCAGGGGATCAAGCGCACGATCTTCCTCATCCAGATCATCGTAGAGCAAACCCTCGCGTAGCCCATAGGCCGATACGACCAATGAACTGGAATGCAGTCGCTTGACGACGGCCGCCAGCAGCGCAGCCGCATCCATCAGCGCAGGGATGCGCGAAGGCGATAGTCCGTCCACGGCCCGCAATGTCTTCGGCGCGATATGCGCAAGCACGCGCACGAGACGCTGCGCCTCCTCCGCCGGCATCGTATAGCTATGCACGATCGGCAGCGCATATTCGGAAAGGTGCATGTCCAATCGGGCAAGCGCGCGCCAGGAACCGCCAACCATGTAGAAAGGCAATCCAGCGCCCTTATGTGTCCAGCCAGCCTTATCGAGGAGCTTTTCGACGTGGCGATCGATCGCGCCCGGCCCCTTGGCGCGCAAACCGGCAATACGAAAAATGCCGAGCGGAAAAGACACCGCCTCATGTACCTGCCCTTCGCCAACCCGCACGAGCTCTAGGCTGCCGCCGCCAAGATCGCCGACGATACCGTGCGCGTCCGGAATGCCTGACAATACGCCTTCCGCAGAAAGCCTTGCCTCCTGCTCGCCCGATATCAGTTCGGGTTGAAAACCAAGTTCCGCGACACGATCCAGAAAGCTCTTGCCATTCGCAGCATCGCGAACGGCAGCCGTGGCAACGGTGCGCAGCCGCGATATCTCCATCTCGTCGGCGAGCACCCTGAATCGACGCAGCGCCGCTATCGCCCGCTCCATCGCCTGTTCCTCCAACAGGCCATTGTCGCCAAGGTTGCGGCCCAGACCCGCCATGACTTTTTCATTGAACAGGACGGCGGGGAAGCGCGCGGGCCCGGAGAAAACCACCAACCGGATGGAGTTGGACCCTATATCGATGATGCCGGCGCGCTCGGCTGCCGCAACGGCAGGCTTCGTTCGTCGAAACGGCATCACCGCGGGCATGCAGCGCACCTAGCGCATTTCATTCGACCGGTGAAAGCCAAAAACTTCCGCTCAACCCGGATGATGTTCGCTCCGTCGGAAGGTCAGCTTGGGCACTGAGCCGCTGCGTTCCAATGCAGCACCGCGCCCCGAAAGGGACGGGTTGATCATGAAGTAGCGATGGAGATTGAAGGGCCGCTTGCCCGGCTTCAGGCGCTCATAGCTGCCGTCCGGCAGTAATTGCCAACTCTGCTCGTCATCGATCAGATTGGCCAGCATCACCTGATCGAGCACTTGCGCGTGCACCGTCGGATTTTCGATCGGCATCATATATTCCACGCGCCGGTCGAAGTTGCGGGGCATCCAGTCGGCTGAGGAAATGTAAACCTTCGCCTCGCGGCTTGGCAGTGCGCTGCCGTTGCCGAATACCATGATGCGGCTATGCTCAAGGAAGCGACCGACGATCGACTTGACCCGGATATTCTCGGACAGACCCGGAACGCCCGGCCTCAGGCAGCAGATGCCGCGCACCACGAGATCGATTTCAACCCCGGCAGCGCTTGCGCGATAAAGTTTCTCGATGATGGCAGGGTCAACCACCGAATTCATCTTCGCCCAGATTGCCGCTTCGCGCCCCGCCCGCGCATGATCGATCTCGGTATCGATCAGCCGGCTTAATTCCTCGCGCAGCCCCAAAGGCGAAAGCGTGAGCAGTTCGAGGGCCTTCGGCTCGACATAGCCGGTGATGTAATTGAAGAGCTGGGCGGCATCCCGCCCCGCTCGCGGATCCGCGGTGAAAAAGCTGAGATCGGTATAGATGCGCGCAGTGATCGGGTGGTAATTGCCCGTGCCGAAGTGGCAGTAAGTGCGATACCCTTCACCCTCCCGACGCACCACCATCGAGACCTTGGCGTGGGTCTTCCAATCGATGAAGCCGTAGACGACCTGGACGCCGGCACGCTCCAGCGAAGCGGCCCACATCAGATTCTGCTCTTCGTCGAACCGCGCCTTGAGCTCGACCACCGCCGTGACCGATTTTCCAGCCTCCGCCGCATCGATCAGCGCGCGGATGACCGCCGACTGCTTGCCCGCGCGATAGAGCGTCTGCTTGATCGCGACCACATCGGGATCGGCGGCCGCCTGGCGCAGAAATGCAAGGACGACGTCAAAGCTTTCATAGGGGTGATGAACGACGATGTCCTTGGACCGGATCGCTGCGAAGCAATCGCCGCCGTGCTCGCGGATCCGCTCCGGAAATCGCGGGGTGAAAGCCGGAAATTTGAGTTCGGGTCGATCCTCATCGACCACGATGCCAAGATCGGCGATCCCGAGAAAGCCGGTGCTTTGCGTAACAATCGCGTCGCTGCCGCCGATTTCGTCGCAGACCTCATCAGCCAGTGACTTCGGAGTACCAGCTGCGAGCTCCAGGCGAATAACGCGCCCGCGCCGGCGGCGCTTGATTGCGCTGCGAAAGTAGCGGACCAGATCCTCCGCCTCTTCCTCAAGTTCGATATCGCTATCGCGGATGACTCGAAAAGCGCCGTCGCTCAACACTTCATAGCCGGGGAACAGCACCCCCGTGAACCGCCGGATCATGGTCTCGATCGCAACAAATCGCGTTTCGCTTCCCGGTATCCGCACGAAACGTGGCAGCGTCGAAGGCACCATCAACAGCTCGCGGATCGGCTCGCCATCCGAAAGCCGCTTCAGATCGAAAACGAGACTGAAGCCCTTGTTGGGGATGAAGGGAAAGGGATGCGCCGGGTCGAGCGCCTGGGGCGTGAGCACGGGAAAGATCTGTTCGCGGAAATGCGTCTCCAGCCATTCGGCGGCATCGGCATCGATGTCGCCCAGCTCGAGCACGCGAAAATTCACGGTTTTGAGTTCAGCAAGCAGGTCGAGCCACACCGTTGCCTGGCGCTCCATCAGCGCATCCGCGCGTTCGGCAATCGCCGTGAGTTGTTGAACTGGTGTCAATCCATCGGGCGAACGGCTGTCGACATCCTGAAGCTGATGTCCTTTCAGGCCCGCCACCCGGACCATGAAGAATTCGTCGAGATTGTTGCCCGAAATCGAGAGAAAGCGCAGCCGCTCCAGCAGCGGGTGCGCAACGTTCGACGCCTCCTCCAGCACCCGCTCATTGAAGGCAAGCCAACTCAGCTCGCGGTTGAAATACCGGTTCTGTAAGCCCGAAGGCGCGGCGGTCGGCGTGCCGATAACATCATCGTCGTCAAGCGACTGTACAGGCGAGACTGGCTCCATATTACACGTCTTACTCGAAGATTGATGAATCTTCGATGACATTGGATTTGATCAGTGCCTCGCGCGCAACCGCGACACCGATCCTGCGGCGCGTCGACCATGCCGCCTGATCGAGCGCATCCACCGCGCGATGAACGGCGACATAGGTGCGTTCGATACGCCGCGCGATCCAATCGGGAACCTCAGCGCCAATCGAGACCGCGCGCGCAGCGAGGAGCCGCTCAAGCAGGGCGGGGATCAACAGATCGTCGGGGGGCCCGATCGCGACATGCGGCGTGGCCGCCAGGCGGGATCGCAGGTCAGGAAGCACAATGTCCCACTGGCTGCAGGGCGTGTCGGCTATGATCAGCAGTGGGCGCCGCTCGGAAAGGGCACGGTTCCAGGCATGAAAGAGCTGCTCCTCGTCAGCCTGTTCCCCGCCATCGAACAAGGTTGCGCCCGAGCGCGCGGCGAAAATCCGGCCGAGAAAGCTACGCCCCGATTTTCGTGGACCTGTGAGCACGGTGGCCATGACCGGCCATAACGCCCAGTGCCCGAGATGGCGGACGGCATCCGCATTCGCCGGCGTAACGATGAAGTCGCCTTCGGTCTCGGCCGCCGGCCAATCGAGCGGCAGCGCGAGCTGGGTCATGGCGCCGGAGGTGCTGGAGGCGCCGCGCCTGGCGCACGTCGGATGCGCAGCGTGTCCGTGCCCGCCTCCACCGTCCAGCCACGAGCGCTGAGCGCTGTTTTTAGCAAGTTGATATCGCCGGTGAAGCTCACGCGGATGACGGAAATCCCGCCCAACGCGAGGCTGGTGGTCGCGGAGTTGCGAACGCCGGGAATCTCCCGCACCGCTGTCTCAGCCTGATTGAGCGCACCTGCATCCGGCGTCTCCACCTGGATCGTGAAGGTCGCAGCCGGCGTCTCGTCGATGACTTGCGCGACCGCTTCGTCAAGCGAGGTGGCGTCTTCTTCGCTGGGCTCCGCCTCTTCAACCTCAAGCGACGGATCGGCTTGAAGGCGGCCGCTGCGCAGAGCATCGACATAGATGGCGTCGATCCGTTCCACGCCCTTGTCGAGCAGGGCTGCCAGGCCCTCGCGATCGCCATTCGAAGCGCTCAGCACAAAGGAGCCAAGCAGCTTGTGATCAGGCCCGTGCCGCGCGAAAAACTGGCCGACTACGGGGCCACCCGGCCATTGCCGGTGCAGAATCACCTCGGGCACCAGCACGTCGGCTGCGCCATATTGGTCCAGCAGCATGCGCCACCATCCTCGACCGGGGCGATAGGTCTGGCCCATATTGAGAAGCAGGGGATCGACCCCAGCGCCGGTCGGCCGCACATAATCGACCGGACTGTTGCCGGTGCGGAATCGCGCCCAAGCCGCTTGCCAGGGATTGCGCAGCTCGAAACTGGTGGGCGTGCCGCCGGAGATCTGAATCGGAATCATCAGCATCGGCTGCGAGCGTAAGGTCTGGCCCGAGCCGCCGAGCAACTGGCCGGCGCGCGCGCGATCGAACAAGACGCCCAGCCGGCCGATATAGCGTTTGGCGCTGATCTGCTCCTGTTCGACGACGATGCCCGACACGATCGTACCAAGCGTCGAATCGCCGAGTGCAGGTGCTCCGCCCCGCCCGCCGTTCATGCGACCCCACAGCATCTGCCATGCCTTGCGCTGCGCGATCCGCCACGCCGCCTGGCGCGCCTGCTCCCCATCATGCGCGACGACATCGACGTTGATGCCGCCAACTTCGTAGCTGCTCGAGCTATCGATCGGCGGGATGCCGCGATCGCCGCCTTCAAGCTGGGCGCGCAGCACCGCAGCGCCGCCGCCAAAGACGGCCAGCAGGAGAAGCAGCGATGGGACCGGGCGTATCCTGGCAGGTAAAGCGAGCGTCACGAGCGCCTTTTGGCGAGTTGGGCGTGGAAATCCAAGCCCGATATGGCTAGGCGCTGGGCATGAGCGAAAAACAGGGCGAACAAACCTCCTACAGCTATGCGCAAGCCGGCGTGTCGATCGCGGCGGGCAACGCGCTGGTAAAGGCGATCGGGCCGCTGGCGAAAAGCACCCGCCGCGCCGGCGCCGATGCGGAATTGGGCGGCTTCGGTGGCTTCTTCGACCTGAGGGCTGCAGGCTATGAGGACCCGCTACTGGTGGCCGCCAATGACGGCGTCGGCACGAAGCTCAAGCTGGCGATCGAGAGCGGGCGACATGATGGCGTCGGCATCGATTTGGTTGCGATGTGTGCGAACGATCTGATCGTTCAAGGCGCCGAACCATTGTTTTTCCTTGACTATTTTGCAACCGGCAAGCTCGATAACGCCGTCGCCGAGCGCGTGATCGCGGGCATCGCCGAAGGCTGCCGCATCGCCGGCTGCGCGCTGATCGGCGGCGAGACCGCCGAGATGCCGGGCATGTATGCCGAGGGCGATTATGACCTGGCCGGCTTTTGTGTCGGCGCGGTCGAGCGCGATCAGGCGCTGGTCGGCAATCGCGTGCAGGAAGGCGACATCATCCTCGGCCTCGCCTCGTCCGGCGTTCATTCCAACGGTTATTCGCTGGTTCGCAAGCTCGCCAGCGACAAAGGCTGGAAGCTCGACCGTCCCGCCCTATTCGATCAGGACATTCTCCTGATCGAGGCGTTGATGGCGCCGACGCGGATCTACGTGAAGTCGCTGCTGCCGCTGATCCGCCAAGGCCATGTTCATGCGCTGGCGCATATCACCGGCGGCGGCCTGCTCGAAAATATCCCGCGCGTGCTTCCCGAGGGACTGCATGCCTGGGTCGATGCGGGAGCCTGGGAGCAGCCGCGGCTGATGGCGTTCCTCCAGGCGCAGGGACATATTGAACCGGAGGAAATGGCAAGGACGTTCAACTGCGGGGTTGGGATGGCAGTCGTGGTGGCACCCGCCGAAGTGGCTCATATAACGGCAGATCTTGAAGCAGCCGGGGAACGAGTCTTTCAGATCGGCGGCGTTCAGTCAGGGCCCAGGGGCTGCACTGTTGCTGGAGGTCCAGAGACGTGGAGCGCGCGAACGGCATGGTCTGCAACCCACCATGGATAACGGTTGCCCGAAAAGCCTCTCCTTCGGGAGAGAAAGATGAACGCTACTTCCCGAGCCAAGGTCGGGGTCCTGATTTCCGGGCGCGGGTCGAACATGGCCGCGCTCCTCTATGCGGCGAAGCGCGCCGACTGCCCTTATGAGATTGTGCTGGTCGCTGCCAACGATCCACAAGCGCCCGGATTGAAGCTTGCCGAATCAGAGGGCGTGGCGACCTTCGGCCTGTCCCACAAGGGAATGAAGCGCGCTGAGTTCGACACGATCATCGATGCCGAGTTGCGCCGGTCCGGTGCGGACTATGTCGCGCTGGCCGGTTATATGCGCTTGCTCTCGCCGCAATTCGTCGAACGATGGGACGGGCGAATGCTCAACATCCACCCCTCGCTCCTGCCCAAATATAAGGGCCTGGATACGCATCAGCGCGCAATCGATGCGGGCGACCGGATCGCTGGCTGCTCGGTTCATATCGTGACGGCCGAGCTCGACGATGGCCCCGTCCTTGGCCAGACCGAAGTCGCGGTTCTGTCCGACGACACCGCAGACACGCTCGCCGCGCGTATCCTGATCGCCGAGCACCAGCTTTACCCGCGCGTGCTGGCCGAGTTCGTGACCGCAGAAACGCGGCCGGCCGCGCTGCTCGAGCGGATTCGTAGCCTCGCGCTGCAACTCCCTGAAAGCTATGAGAAAGCATCGCACGGCGCGCAGGCGTTCGGCGTCGAGGCGGGGAAAATGTTCGCCTATTTCCAGCACAACCATCATGGCGACGGCATTACCGCTACGTTGGTCAGGACCAGCGGGGAGGAAGAACAGGCGATGCTAATCGAGAGCGATCCCGCTCTCTATTATCGTCCTGCCTATCTCGGGCCTGCCGGCTGGATCGGCATTCGCCTGGACCGCCCGCCGGTGGATTGGGCGCATGTCGAGCAATGGCTGGCCAAAAGCTGGCGGCGTGCCGCTCCGAAACGCTTGACCAAGCTGATGGATGTTGCCGACGACTTCTAGCGATAGGCAGATTGGCGCACCACCGACGCCGATATTGCCATCTTCAATAGTCCGCCGCGACGAAATAGAGCCCATCCGGCGGCGCATTCAGCCCCAGTGCGGCGCGGTCCCGCGCCGCGAGCGCCGCCGCCAGATCATCGGCATCCCATTTGCCCTGACCAACAAGCGCCAGGCAGCCAACCATCGAGCGGACCTGATGGTGGAGGAAGCTGCGAGCGCTCGCTTCGATGATCACCTCTTGGGCTTGGCGGCGCACCGACAAGCGATCGAGCGTTTTCACGGGGCTTTTCGCTTGGCACTGCACCGAACGGAACGTCGTGAAATCATGCAGCCCGACCAGGCATTGCGCGGCAGCGTGCATGGCGTCCGCATCCAGCCGCGGGGTAACGCGCCAGGCAAGCCCTTGGTCGAGCGTCAGCGGCGCGCGGCGGTTGACGATGCGATAGCGATAATGCCGGCCGATGCAGGAAAAACGAGCGTGCCAATCTTCGGACACGGTATCGCAGCCAATAATCGCCACCGGCTGCGGACGCAGGCGGGCGTTGATCGCCTCACTCAGACGAAACGGCGTCATGGCGCGTGCGATGTCGGCATGCGCGGTCATCGCCAGCCCGTGCACCCCGGCATCCGTTCGACCGGCCGCGTGAAGCGTGACATCCTCGCCGGTCACGGACGCGATCGCCTCTTCGATCGCTTGCTGAACGCTGGGGCCATGCGCCTGACGTTGCCAGCCCATGAACGGACGGCCGTCATATTCCACCGTCAGCCGGAAACGGGTCATGCGAGGCGGGTACCCGGCGGGATCGCAAATCCGCGCAGCAGCTCGGCGGCGCTCATCGCGGCGCGTCCCGCGCGCTGAACCAAGGTCGGGCGGATGCGCCCTTGGCCGCAGACAATCGTGAGCTGCGCGTCCACCACTACCCCTGCCTCTCCAACGCCGACTGGGCGAAGATGAGCAGCAACAATATCAGCGCGCAGCACGCGGACCCGCTCGCCCCTTATTTCGAAGAAGGCGCCGGGCGCAGGGTTGAAGGCACGGACCTGCCGTTCAACCTGTTCGGCCGATTGACTGAAATCGAGGTGAGCCTCGGCCTTTTCGATCTTGGCCGCATAGGTGACACCGGCATCGGGCTGAAGGGTCGCGGGGTATGCACTAAGGTCCGCCAGCACCTCCACCATCAAGCGGGCGCCTTTTTCCGACAGTTCTTCAGTGAGTTCGCCACCGGTCTTGCGATCGATCGGTATCCGTACCGTCGCAAGCATCGGGCCGGTATCGAGGCCCTTGTCCATCTTCATGATGGTGACGCCGGTTTCCTCGTCTCCGGCGAGGATCGCCCGCACGACCGGCGCGGCGCCACGCCAGCGCGGGAGCAGCGACGCATGGATGTTGAAGCAGCCAAGCCGTGCAGCGTCCAGAATCGCGACGGGCAAGATCAGGCCGTAAGCGGCGACCACGGCGGCGTCGAGCTTCAGCGCGGCAAAGGCCGCCTGCTCAGCCGGATCGCGCAGGCTGAACGGTGTGCGAACCTCCAGCCCAAGTACTTCCGCCTCCATCTGCACGGGCGAGGGACGCGGGGCCTTGCCCCTCCCCGCCGGACGCGGAGGCTGACAGTAAACGGCGGCGATTTCATGACCTGCGGCAGCCAGCGCTTGCAGCGCGGGCACGGCGAAATCCGGAGTACCCATGAAAGCAAGACGCATTAGCTGTTCCGCTGAATGACCGCTCTGAACTTAACTCGCCGCTTTCGCCTTCTGACGCCACGCATGGAGCAGCGGCTCGGTATAGCCATTGGGCTGCTCGATCCCTTCGAACACCAGCGCACGGGCAGCGCGATAGGCGTAGCTCATATCCTCATGCCCTGACATCGGCTTGTAGAGCGGATCGCCGGCATTTTGCGCGTCGACCTTGGCCGCCATCTTCTTCAGCGCGGCGTCGGCCTGATCGGGCGTGCAGACGCCGTGGAGTAGCCAATTGGCCATGTGCTGCGAGGAGATGCGCAAGGTCGCCCGGTCTTCCATCAGGCCAACATCGTTGATGTCGGGCACCTTGGAGCAGCCCACGCCCTGATCGATCCAGCGCACGACATAGCCAAGAATCCCCTGGGCGTTGTTGTCGAGCTCGTCGGACACTTCCTGGTCGGACCAATTGGTGCCCGGCGAGACCGGAATGGTCAGCAGCGCATCCAATCCCGGCGTCGGCTCCGATCTAAGCTCGCGCTGACGCGAGAAGACGTCGACCTGGTGATAGTGCAGCGCGTGAAGGGTTGCGGCGGTGGGAGACGGGACCCAAGCGGTGTTGGCGCCGGATTTGGGATGGCCGATCTTCTGCTCGATCATGTCGGCCATGCGATCAGGCGCTGCCCACATGCCCTTGCCGATCTGTGCCTTGCCGGAAAGCCCGCAGGCCAGCCCGATCTGCACGTTGCGGCTTTCATAGGCCTTGATCCAGGCGCTTTCCTTCATCGCGCCCTTGCGGATCATCGGGCCGACCTGCATCGAGGTGTGCATCTCGTCCCCGGTTCGATCCAGGAACCCCGTATTGATGAACACGATTCGGGTTTTAACGGCTTCGATGCAGGCCGCGAGATTGACCGAAGTGCGCCGCTCCTCATCCATCACACCCACCTTGAGCGTGTTGCGCTTGAGGCCAAGCAAATCCTCGATCGCACCGAACAGGCGGTTGGTGAAGGCGGCTTCCTCCGGCCCATGCATCTTCGGCTTGACGATGTAGACCGAGCCCTTGCGGCTGTTGCGCAACCGGCCAAGCCCGCGCAGGTCGTGCATCGCGATGAGGCTGGTGACGATGCCGTCGAGTACGCCCTCCGGCGCTTCCGATTCATCAGGCAGCTTGATGGCCGGCGTGGTCATCAGATGACCGACGTTACGAACGAACAGCAGGCTTCGGCCCGGCAGCACAAAGCGGGAGCCGTCGAGACCAGTCCACTCGCGATCGCTCTCCAGAGCGCGCGTCATCGTCTTGCCGCCTTTTTCGAAGCGCGCTTCGAGATCGCCCTTCATGAGGCCAAGCCAATTGGAATAGGCGGCGACCTTATCGTCGGCGTCCACCGCCGCGATCGAATCCTCCAGATCGCAGATGGTGGTGAGGGCGGATTCAAGGATCACGTCAGCGATCCCGAGCGGATCTTCGCGGCCGATCGGATCATTGGGGTCAATGACGATTTGGATGTGAAGGCCATTATGGCGGAACAGGAGGCCATTGGTCTTGCGCCCCACCAACGCGGGATGGCTCGTGCCCTTCAGTGCAGCCGCCCAGCCGTGAATGGTTGAATCGAGAAATTCGCGAACCCGGGCAACCACTTGGGCGCCCCGCTCGGCATCATAGCCGCCAGGCTTCGCTTTGCCGGGCAGCGCATCTGTTCCGTAAAATGCGTCGTACAGGCTGCCCCAGCGTGCGTTGGCGGCATTGAGCGCGAAGCGATCGTTGAGAACGGGCACGACCAGCTGCGGGCCGGCCATCGTCGCGACCTCGTCGTCGACATTTTCCGTCGTGATCGCGAAGGGCGCCGGCTCCGGCACCAGATATCCGATTTCACGCAGGAACGCCTGATATTCCCGCTGATCGATCGGCTTACCGCGCCGCTCCTTATGCCAGCCATCGAGCTTGGCCTGGATGTCGTCGCGCTTCGTGAGCAGCGCCCTGTTCTCCGGCGCGAAAGTCGCAAAGACCTGCGCCGCGCCCCGCCAGAAAGCCTCGCTGTTCAAGCCGGTGCCGGGCAGCGCTTTCTGCTCGATGAATTCGGCCAGCGGAGCCGCCACCTGAAGCCCCGCACGATCGATATAAGCTGTCATCAATCCCTTCCTCGGTTCACAGTTGGGCGCACGAGCACGAGCGAACGCTGCTCGTTGCCTGTGGCAAGCCTGGGGAGAGCGGTGGAGGCTCTAGCCGGATCATGCCTTGTTAGCCAACTGAAATCGAAAGCCGCTTGTCGCGGGAAATGGCAATAGACTTGCACTGCTCTCGAAAGCGAATAGTCACGCGATCGTGTCCATTCTCGATCAGCATCGCACGCGGCTCAATGGGCTTGCTGCGCATGACAGGCTGCGCATGTTGATCCCGCGCGCGGGACGGGATTTTTCCTCCAATGATTATCTCGGGCTCGCGCGCGCGCAGGAAATGCGGAACATCGTCAGCGCAGCGCTTGAGCGAGGAGTCGCCATTGGCGCGGGCGGATCAAGGCTGCTGCGCGGTAACGATCCGGAACATGAGATGCTCGAGGCGAAAGCTGCGGACTTCTTCGGCTGCGGGGCCGCGCTCTATTTCGCCAATGGTTTCGCAGCCAATAGCACGATCTTCGCAGCCTTGCCCGATCGCCACGATCTGATCGTTCATGACTCACTGATCCACGCAAGCGTGCATGATGGCATGCGACTCAGCTTCGCAGAAAAAGTCGCCGCAAAGCATAATGATGCCGAGGCTTTTGAGGACGCGATTTCAAGTTGGCGCGAGCGTGGCGGAAAAGGCAGGCCGTGGATCGCTGTCGAAAGCCTCTACAGCATGGACGGAGACTTTGCCCCGCTCGAGGACCTTATCACCGTCGCCGACCGCCACGAAGCATTTCTGGTTATCGACGAAGCGCATGCGGTGGGGGTGTTCGGCCCCGAAGGACGCGGTTGCGCGGCTGCCGCCGGTACTGCTGAAAATATCATAAGGCTTGCCACATGCGGCAAGGCGCTGGGTTGCGAGGGCGCCTTGGTGCTTGGACCGCGCGTGATCGCGGAAACGCTCGTCAATTATGGCCGCGGCTTCATCTTTTCGACCGCCCCTTCTCCGCTCATGGCGGCGGCGGTGCGCGGTGCGCTTGACCTTCTGAAGCAGCCGGAGAGGCGAGACAGACTTCAGAAACTCGTCAGTTTCGCGGGTGAAAGGCTGCATGTCCACACTGGCTCACAGATCCTGCCCATCATTGTCGGCGACGATGGCAAGGCCATGCATATAGCTGCGGCGTTGCAGAAATCGGGCTTCGATGTGCGCGGGATCAGGCCGCCGACCGTGCCGAGAGGCAGCGCGCGGCTGCGCATTTCGATCACGCTCAATGCGGATGAAAATGACATTGCCGCGCTCGCGAATGCACTGGAAGGATTGGGATTATGACCCAGGGCTTCATTGTGACGGGCACCGACACCGGCATCGGCAAAACCGTGTTTTCCGCTGCCCTGACAGCAGCGCTCGACGGTTGCTATTGGAAGCCGGTTCAGGCCGGTTTCGAGGACGGCACTGACGCGCAAGCCGTCGCTTGCCTCGCGGCGCTGAACGCCGATCGCATATTGCCGGAAGCCTACTGCCTCAAAACGCCCTGCTCACCGCACCTTGCCGCCGCAATCGACGGCGTGGAAATCGACCCCAACCTGCTCGGCTTGCCCGAAAGCGAGAGGCCGCTCATCGTGGAAGGGGCCGGCGGAGCGCTTGTGCCGCTTACGCGGTCGCTGGTCTATGCCGACATGTTCAGCCGATGGGGTCTGCCGGTGATCATCGTTGCCCGCACCACGCTAGGCACGATCAATCACAGCCTGCTGACCATCGAGGCGCTTCGGTTGCGCCAGATCATGGTTCATGGCGTCGCTTTTGTCGGGGAAGAAAATGCCGACAGCGAGGGCATTATATCTGAGCTCGGCAAAGTGAAACGGCTCGGCCGATTGGCGCCCCTGCCCGCGCTCGACGGTGCATCGCTGGCACGCGCTTTCGCATCGGGCTTCGATATAGTGGATTTCCTGCCATGACGTCGCCCATCTGGCATCCTTTCACTCAGCATGGGTTGAATGAACCGATTCCGCAGATTGCGCGCGCAGAGGGGGCAGCGCTCTACACGACGGACGGGAGGCGTATCATCGACGCCATCTCGTCCTGGTGGGTGACGACCCATGGCCATTGCCATCCGCGCATCATGGCGGCGATCGCCGAACAAGCGGCTAAGCTCGATCAGATCATCTTTGCCGGCTACACGCATGAGCAGGCCGAGGCACTGGCCGCAGGGCTGCTCGAACTGCTGCCTGCGCCGCTCAAATATATATTCTTCTCGGACAGCGGATCGACCAGCGTCGAAGTCGCGCTCAAGATGGCACTCGGCTATTGGCGAAACCGGGGCGAGCCGCGGCATCGCATCATCGTGATGGAATCAAGCTATCATGGTGACACGATCGGCGGCATGTCGGTCGGCGAACGCGGCGTGTTCAATCAGCCTTATCAACCACTGCTGTTCGATGTTGCCCGTCTTCCTTTCCCCGCTGAAGGGGCGGAGCAGGCGACGCTCAATGCGCTCGCGCATCTTTGTGCGCAGGAGCGTCCGGCGGCCTTCATCGTCGAACCCCTCATTCTTGGCGCGGGCGGGATGCGCATTTATTCCGCCACCACCTTGCGCGAGATGCGAGCGATGTGCGCGAAGCATGACGTGCTGTTCATCGCAGACGAAGTGATGACCGGCTGGGGCCGGACCGGCACGTTGCTTGCCTGCGAACAGGCCGACATCGTTCCCGATATCCTCTGCCTCTCGAAAGGAATCACCGGAGGCGCGGTGCCATTGGCGGTGACGATCGCGACCGGCCCGATTTTCGATGCACACCGGAGCGCCAACCGCGCCGATATGTTCTTCCACTCTTCGAGCTACACCGCTAACCCGATCGCCTGCGCGGCCGCAAACGCCAATCTTGCCATCTGGCGTGAAGAACCTGTGCAGGAGCGCATTCGCATCTTGAGCGAACGCCAGGCCGCACATCTCGCGCAGCTCTGCAAACTGCCGGCAATCCGCAATCCGCGACAGATCGGGACGATCACCGCGTTTGAACTCGAAAGCCCCGACGGCGATTATCTCTCCGATCTCGCCCCATGGCTGATGCAGCATTTCCGAGAGCATGATCTGCTGGTCCGGCCGCTCGGCAACACCATCTATACCATGCCGCCCTATTGCATTGACGAGCCTGATCTCGATCGGGTTTATTCGGGCGTCATCGAAGCGATCGACCGCTTCATCGAAAACAAGGGGAACATAGAACGGGGCTGAACCGATAGGACGCGATGCCGGATCTGCTCCATTGGTTCTCCGAAATGCCCGAACCATTACGCACGGTGCTCTCGTTCGCGGGCGTCGTTGCCATCGCCACGCTAATAGCACTGGCGGCGGCGCGTCTCACTGTTAGGTTGCTCGGCAGAATCGTTGCGCGCAGCCGCACACAGACCGATGACATTCTGCTCAGGCAGGTAACCGGCCCTCTCAGATGGATCTACATTGCTCTGGGTCTCAATTTTGCCGAGCGCGCAGTGCCGCTCGAAGGCGCGCCCGGCGAGATATGGCGTCAAACCGCCATTTTTCTTGTTCCCGCACTTGTCGGCTGGTTTGCCATCGCCGTCCTTCAGGCGGCTTCCGAAATCCTCGTCTACAAGGCCGATATCACAGCCCCGGACAATCTCGCGGCACGGCGGAGGCACACGCGGATCAGCATTCTCTCGCGGATAGGCTCGCTGCTGATCCTGTTCCTCAGCATCTGCATGATGCTGATGACCATCCCCGGCGTGCGCACCGTAGGCGTGACGCTGATCGCTTCTGCTGGGGTGGTGGGTATAGCGGTCGGGGCGGCCGCGCAGCCGGCGCTCAAAAATCTGATTGCCGGCATCCAGCTCGCCTTTACCGAGCCGATCCGGATCGATGACGTGGTGATCATGTCCGGCGAATGGGGCCGCGTCGAAGAGATTCGCCTGACTTACGTGGTCCTGAAGCTGTGGGACGAACGGCGGCTGGTGGTCCCGATCACCAAATTCCTCGAAGAACCCTTCCAGAACTGGACCCGCAGCACCAGCGCGCTGCTCGGAACGGTGCTGTGGTATCTTGACCCCGCGAGCGACATTGACCGGCTGCGGATCAAGCTCGCGGAACTGGTGAAGAACAATCCGAAATGGGATGGGCGCTTCTTCAACATGCAGGTGACCAGCATGGATAGCTGGACGATCGAAGTGCGGGCGCTGATGACTGCCGCCAACGCCGACAAAGCGTTCGATCTGCGGTGCGATGTGCGCGAAGCGTTGCTCGCATTCATCCGCGCCGAGATGCCGCAGGCGCTGCCCCGGCGGCGTCAGCTGCAGTTGGACTCCGAAAAATCGCGCGCGATCGAGGAAACGGGCGCCTGAGCGAGCGCGTCAGTGAAACGACGGCGCCACCACATCACGTCCTGCTCGCGCACGACATCGAGCAGCGCCTGCCAGCGCCGAATGCGCTCGCCGCGCGGCATGGTGAGCGCAGTCTGGATGGCGTCGGCGATTTCCTCGGCGCTGTAGGGATTGACCAGCATCGCCTCGCTAAGCTGGGCAGCCGCTCCCGCGAATTCCGACAGGATTAATACGCCGGGATCGTCGGGATCCTGCGCGGCGACATATTCCTTGGCGACCAGGTTCATGCCGTCGTGCAAAGGCGTGACAAGACCGATGCGTGCGGCACGATAGATCCCGGCAAGCTGATCACGCGGGTAGCCATGATTGACATAGCGGATGGGCACCCAATCAAAATCGGCGAACTCGCCATTGATCCGCCCCGAAAGGGCATCGAGGCTGGCGCGGATCTCCTGATAGCTCCGCACATCTTCTCGCGAGGGCGGCGCGATCTGAAGCAGGAAGATTTCGCCATGCTGATGCGTGTGGTGGCGCAGAAAGCGCTCATATCCGAGAAAACGCTCTTCGAGCCCCTTCGAATAGTCGAGCCGGTCGACACCGATGATCATGTCCCGCCCAGCCGCGCTTTGCCTCACCCGATAGCGCGCATAACGAGCGGCCGGCGAATTGGCAGCGTCGGTGAAGGCATCGAAGTCGATCCCGACCGGACAACTGATAACCTGAATGGTGCGTCCGTTCGCCGTCACCCGACGGTGATCATCGACCTGCGCGCCCATTTGCTCGGTAGCATAGTGAAGGAAGCTGTCGAGCCAGCCCTCCGATTGGAAGCCGACCACGTCATAATCGAACAACGACGCTACCAGTTCGCGGTGATTGGGCAGCGACAACAGGAGATTTGTCGGCGGCCAGGGGATGTGGAGGAAAAAGCCCATCCGGTTGACCGCGCCGCGCATTCTCAATTCCCGGGCCAACGGGAACATGTGATAATCGTGCACCCAGACCAGGTCATGAGGCTCGATCAGTGGCGATAGCGTGTCGGCGAAGCGCGCGTTTACCCGGGCATAGCCTCCCGCAAAATCACGCTCGAACTCCGCCAGGTCGATCCGATAGTGAAACAGCGGCCACAGCGTGCGATTGGCGTAGCCGTTATAATATTCATCGACATCCTGCTCTTCCAGATCAACGGTAGCGGTAGTGACGCCGTCATTGGTCTGCCAATCAATCTCACCGGAGTACCGATCGGTCACCCCGCCCGACCAGCCGAACCAGAACCCGCTATATTCCCGCAGCGCCGCCTGAAGTGCGACCGCGAGCCCTCCCTGCGCCCCGCTGCTATCCTTGGCGGGAGGCTGAACACGGTTTGAAACAAGGATCAGCCGCGTCACGAAACATTCCACGGCGCCGCGAGCACGACAAGGATGGACAACAGGCTCACCGAACGCTGCTCCAGGGCTTGCTGAGCAGGACCGCGCAATTGATCAGCCCGACGAGCGAGTAGGTCTGCGGATAATTGCCCCAAAGTTCTCCGGTCACTGGATCAATGTCCTCCGACAACAACCCGGCCGCAGTCCGGCGGGAGAGCATCTCCTCGAACAAGGCGCGGGCGTCGGCATCCCTTCCCGTAAAGTGCAACGCCTCGATCAGCCAAAAGGTGCACACATTGAAAGCGGTTTTCGGCAGGCCGAAATCATCTTCGGTCGCATAGCGGAGCATGTGGGAGCCGCGTCGCAATCCCTCCTCCACTGCGCGCAGCGTCGAACGGAAGCGTGGATCGTCCGGCGCAAGGAAGCGCAGGTCGAGCAGCTGGATCAGGCTGGCGTCGAGATCATCGCCGCCGAACGTAGCGGAAAGCCGCTTGGTTTCTTCGCGCCACGCCTGCTCGATGACAGCCTTATGAATATGATCTGCGCGCGCCTGCCAGAAGATGTGGCGCTCTGCGAGCCCGAGCGCCTGCGCAGCATTGGCGAGGCGATCGCAGGCGGCCCAGCACATCGCCACCGAATAGGTGTGCACATGGCTTTTGGTACGGAGTTCCCAAAGCCCGGCGTCCGCCGTGTCATGTACCTGCCAGGCGCGTTCCCCCACTTTCTCCAGCGCGCGAAAATCCTCGATGCCGGCCATGCGATAGAGGCGCTGATCGAAAAAGGCCTGCGCGTTGGAGAGAATGATCTGGCCATAGGCATCGTGCTGGACCTGTTCATAGGCCTGATTGCCGATGCGAACAGGCCCCATTCCCCGATAGCCGTTCAATCCCGATGCTTGATATTCTTCGATCCGCGCCTCGCCGCCGACGCCGTAGAGCGGCTGTACGTGGCCGCCAGCCGCATTGTCGACAATATTGCGAAGGTAAGCGAGATAGGCTTCGAGCACGTCGAGCGCTCCGAGCCGATTGAGCGCCTGCACGGTGTAATAAGCATCGCGAATCCAGCAGTAACGATAATCCCAGTTACGACCGCTATCGGCATGCTCGGGAACAGACGTCGTCATCGCCGCGACGATCGCGCCCGTTTCCTCATGCTGGCAGAGCTTGAGCGTGATCGCCGCTCGGATGACAGCCTCCTGCCACTCAAGCGGAGTGGCAAGCCCCCTCGCCCAATGCCGCCACTCATGCACGGTGAGATCGAGCATCGACTCGGTGGCGGATCTGACGTCTTCGGAAAAGCTTTCGTCGGGACCGAGGAAGAAGTGCAGCGGACGCTCGACCCGAAACAGCCGCTCATCCTCGATCCAACCGACCGGCGCGCTGGTCGTGAGGCGTAGCGTCATTTCGGCAAATATATAACGGATGTGATTGGATCCGCGGGTATGCCCGGCCTGCTCGGCACCCCAGTTGCGGGCCGGGCGAAGCCGGACGCGGATGCGGGGACTGCCGGCGATAGGACGGATGATGCGAACGAACGCGACCGGGCGATAGGTACGGCCCGCGCGTTGAAAACGCGGGCAGAAATCAGTGACCTCGATCGCATTGCCCTCGCCATCCTCGTGGCGGGTCGTCAGGACCGGCGTGTTACGCAGATATGCCTGCGTCGTGGACACGCAGCCAACAAGATCGATTTCCCAGAAACCGAAAGCGCCTTCACCAGCGGGAGGATTATCGTCCAGCAGGGAGGAAAAGGCGGGCTCGCCGTCGATGCGCGGCACGCAGGCCCACACGAAGCGCCCTCGGCGGTCCACAAGCGCTGAGGCCTGGCAGTTGCCGATCGGCCAGAGATCAAGTGTCGCCGTCACGCGAGTTGGGTCGTTGCTTCCATCAGCCAGGCGCGCACCGACGCGACGTCAGCAAGCCTATAGGTGGCGGCGGTTCCACGCGGAGCGCCCACCAAAATGCCGCCTCCCCCCCGGTTTCTTGCCATAGCAAAGCCGGCCTCGTCAGTGATGTCGTCGCCGATGAACCAAGGTCGACTTCCCGCCATCGAAGGTTCGGCAAGCAGCGCCGCGACCGCTTGCCCCTTGTCGCCGTCCACGATTTTCATCTCAGCCATCATCTTGCCCATCTGCGTTTCAAATCCGAATTCTCGCGCCAAACACCGCACCGTCGCCCGTGCCTCTTCCTCGACATGGGGCGCCAGCCGATAGTGCAACGCAACACCATAGCGCTTTCGCTCAACGATCGTTCCGGGATGCAACGCGGCAAATTCGCTCAGAGCTTCGAGGGCTGGCGCGACATCGGGCAGCTCAATGGGCGCGTGAAGTTTTCCATCAGGAATGCGCCATTCTACACCATGGCTGCCGGCAACTGCGATGGTTTGCGCGAGGCTCCCAAGAAATTCATCCATTTGTTCGATCGTCCGGCCGGTGACGATCGCGAGCCGTCCGTGCAAAAGCTTGCCAAGCGTGCCGAGAAGATCCTGAAGTACCCGATCCACAACCACAAGTTCCGGTCGGTCTACCAAATCAACGAGCGTGCCATCGAAATCGATGAAGAGGCTGGCCCCGTCGAGCAAGTTGATCGGTGGTGAGGAAAGTGATGCAAGAGCAGGATCGATTGGCATAGCGCCCCTTGCCTCGCACGGCGAGAAACCACAATCGCATCAACAAAAAGGGCCGGGCAAAATGCCCGGCCGCTTCATGATCATCTCTGGATCAGTTGACTGCGAGCGTCGATGCCGTGGGCATGGTTTGCGCTGATCGTGTTTGCGCTGATTGCGAGCCACCCGACCACCATGATGAAAGCCGGCCGGCATAATCGCGCGCCATCCCGGTGAGGCGTGTGCGCCGATCTCCGTCCCGCAAATAGGCGTATGTCGCCGCGCCGGCTGCCACTGCACCGAGCGCTGCAAGCCGCGGCGTAGTCGCCTGTTGGGAAACCGATCGGCTCATTTCGCTCAGCCGATTGCTGATACGATCGCGGCGGCGTTCTCTCTGTGCCATCCTAACCTCCTGATTTCAGTTACTTTGCGAATTCAGAACCACTCCAGCGGCGAATTCGTTCCGGCCATGCATGCAAAAATCTCGCATGCGCAGGCGGATCGTGCCGTCGGTTCGACGAAACGACCCCGTCATAATCTACGGAACCTAATCATTGCACCACGCGTCTTAACGATTGGCGGCGCAACCCGCCCCCATAAAGTATATCGGAGGGTATAATGGGTCTTTTACTCGTACTGATCGTAGGTGGCATCATTGGTTGGCTCGCCAGCATTGTCATGCGCACTGACGCGCAGCAGGGCATTATTCTCAATGTCGTGGTCGGAATTGTCGGCGCACTGCTCGGCGGCTTCTTGTTGAGTTCGCTCATCGGTGGCGCGCCGATTACATCGGGCGCATTCGATGCACGTTCGCTACTGGTTTCGTTCCTCGGAGCGGTGATCCTGCTGGCGATCGTGAATTTGTTCCGTCGCGGCTCGCTACGGTAATCTGAGGAGAGATTGCGATGCAAGATATAGACAGACGTCGCGGCATCGGCACAGGTGCGATTTTGGCGATCATTGCGGTCGTCCTCGTTATCGCTGCCTTCGCGTTCGGCCTGATCGATATCAACCAGACGAAGGAAACGAAGCTTCCGGAGGTTTCGGTGAAAGGCGGTCAAGCGCCAGCGTTCGATGTTGATACCGCGAAGGTCGATGTCGGTACGAAGACGACCGACGTAGCTGTCCCTGATGTCGATGTGTCGACCAAGGAAGTCGGCGTGAAAGTACCGACCGTGGACGTCCAGAAAGCAAAATAAGCAGGTTCGATTTTTACGATCAGCGGAGGTGGCGGCATCGAAGGTGTCGCCACCTCTTATTGCGCTCAAGGTTGTCGATGCTCGTACGACACCCTGTAGGGAATATGCCCCGACAGATAATCACCGAGTGGTGAAACGGCTAGGAAATGGTGGGCGCGGCAAGGATTGAACTTGCGACCCCTGCGATGTCAACACAGTGCTCTACCACTGAGCTACGCGCCCACGGCGACGGCTGATAGTCGAGCCGGTCGACCGGCGCAAGCCGCCTCAGAGACCGGAAGCGTCGCCAACCTGAAACAGGCGATCGACCTCGGCAACAAGATCTCTCAAGTGAAACGGCTTGGAGAGAACCTTTGCCTGCGGTTGTGCGGCTCCCGTTTTGAGCGCAACCGCCGCGAATCCCGTGATGAACATGACGCGCATGTCGGGCGCAATCACGGCAGCACGCTGAGCCAGCTCGATGCCATCCATTTCCGGCATCACGATGTCCGTCAGAAGCAGGTCGAAGCTTTTGCTCTCGATCAACGGCAGCGCGTGCGTTCCGCGATCCACGCTCGTTACCGAATAGCCCACCCGTTCAAGCGCGCGGCTGAGATATTCCCGCATCGAGTTATCATCTTCAGCCAGCAAAATCCGAATCATTGACTGCTTTTCCCAAGAGTCCTCAAAGCCGTGGCAGCCCCCTTATGCTGCAATGGCTTAATTTTTTCCAGCGGCCTGAAGGCGCCTCGTTGCAAATGATAGGGCGGGCCTTCACATTGCTCAGGTGAACTCCTCTGCTGCGCCTGCTGCGTTTATCCGTCATGGCCCCTCCCTTCCGGAGTTTCCGGTCATCCTCTCAGTGCCTCACGGCGCACGCTATTATGCGCCGGCCCTGCTTGCCGATGCCGAACAGCCGGACAAGCTGTGGCTGCTTGAAGACCGTTTCGCCGACCGCCTGATCAGCCGGACCGTCGAACGCGGGGCAACGGTTTTCGTTGCGGGGCATGCGCGAGCCTGGATCGACCTGAACCGAGACCCGCGCGAGCTGGACGCCGCGATGATCGCAGGGTCACCGCCACCCGGTCTGATCTTTTCGGCACGAACGCGTAACGGGCTGGGCCTGATTCCCCGCCATGTCGGACATCATCTCAACCTGTGGAAACGCAAATTCAGCGCCGCCGAGGTGGAGACTAGGCTGGAAGAATGCCACCGACCTTATCACCGCGCGATCGCCGACTCGCTCCAGGCTGCGCACGCGCGTTTCGGCATTGCGATCTTGCTTGATTGCCATTCGATGCCTCCGGTTAGGCACGTATCGCGCGGGCATCCTCCGGCAATCGTGGTGGGCGATCGCTTTGGCAGTAGCGCCAGCGCGATTCTCGGTGACATGATCGAACTGGTGGCAGCCCAGGAAGGGTTTCCCGCCGCTCGCAACGCTCCTTATGCCGGCGGCTACAGCCTTGATCGTCATGGCTGCCCCCAACGAGGCATTCACGCGATTCAGATCGAGATCGATCGAAGCCTATACCTCGACCCCGCCCTTCACCAGCCAGGTGCCGGGCTTCCGGCGGCACAGCTGCTGTTCGCCAAGATTTTCGCGATGCTATGCTCGGAATTTGGCGGCTTCGACCAAGCGGCAGCAGCCGAATAAAAAACCACCTCGTGCTTATGGCACGAGGTGGCCAAGGTTCAGGGAGGAGCGCGCCGAAGCGCGCTAATGCGCGATCACGAAAGGGGGACGCGATCGCAGCACCAAGCAAAAGATAAGCCGGTGTCCAATTAGTTTCAAGGTGAAACAGAAGATTATTGCGCATACGCGTAAATTTAATCGTTCCCCTCGTCTGCATTAACTTTTCGGGACGGTCTGCCGCGTTGGTGGAGAGCAAGGTACGGCGTTATGAGCTGCTGGACAGGCCAGATTCTGCGTCCTATCGGCTGGCCATGACGGCTCAGCACCACGATTCCATCCTGATCGTCGATTTCGGCAGTCAGGTAACGCAACTCATCGCCCGACGGGTGCGCGAAGCAGGCGTGTATAGCGAAATCGCGCCCTTTTCCGCCGCTGCCGACACGTTCGACCGCCTCAAGCCCAAGGGCATAATCCTTTCTGGCGGCCCGGCCTCGGTCGCCGACGTTGGAAGCCCCCGCGCCCCCGATCAATTCTTCGAGGCAGGCGTGCCGATCCTCGGCATTTGCTACGGCCAGCAGACCATGTGTCAGCAGCTGGGTGGTTCGGTCGTGCCGTCTTCTGATGCACGCGAGTTCGGCCGCGCCTTCATCGAGATCGGCGGCCGCTCCGCATTGTTCGACGGACTTTGGAGAGAAGGCGAACGCCATCAGGTCTGGATGAGCCACGGCGACAAGGTGGATGCGCTGCCGTCGGGCTTTCATCCTATCGCCTGGTCGGAAGGCGCGCCTTATGCCGTTACGTCGGACGAGGCGCGGCGCTTTTACGGCGTGCAGTTCCATCCCGAAGTGGTCCATACGCCCGACGGCGCCAAGCTGATCGCAAATTTCGCCCGCCATGTCTGCGGCCTCGCAGGCGATTGGACGATGGCCGAGTTTCGCGAAACCAAGATCCGGGAGATTCGCCAGCAGGTCGGCTCCGGCAAGGTCATCTGCGGCCTCTCCGGCGGTGTCGATTCCGCCGTGGCTGCGGTGCTGATCTACGAAGCCATCGGTGAACAGCTCACCTGCGTTTTTGTCGACCATGGGCTGATGCGGCAAAGCGAGGCCGATCAGGTGGTCAGTCTGTTCCGCGAACATTATGGCATCCCGCTCGTCCATGCGAATTGCGAAACACTTTTCATGAACGGCCTCAAAGGCATCACGGATCCCGAGGCCAAGCGAAAGTTCATTGGCAAGACCTTCATAGATGTGTTTGAAAATGAAGCAAAAAAGGTTGGCGGTGCCGAATTCCTCGCGCAGGGGACGCTCTATCCCGACGTCATTGAGAGCGTAAGCTTTACAGGCGGCCCCTCAGTCACGATCAAGAGCCATCACAATGTCGGCGGCCTCCCCGAGCGGATGAACATGAAGCTCGTCGAGCCGCTGCGCGAATTGTTCAAAGACGAGGTTCGCGCCCTCGGCCGTGAGCTTGGACTTCCAGCGGTTTTTGTCGGACGCCACCCCTTCCCCGGCCCGGGTCTGGCAATTCGTATCCCGGGCGAAGTGACCAAGGAACGCTGCGACATACTGCGCAAAGCAGATGCTATCTATCTCGAAGAAATCAGGAATGCGGGGCTTTATGACGCCATCTGGCAAGCGTTCGCCGTGCTACTGCCGGTCCGCTCTGTCGGCGTGATGGGCGACGGCCGCACCTATGACAATGTCTGCGCGTTGCGCGCCGTCACCTCCACCGATGGCATGACGGCCGATATCTTCCCGTTCGACCCGCATTTTCTAAGCCGCGTTGCGACCCGAATCGTCAATGAGGTGCAGGGCATCAACCGAGTCACTTACGACTACACGTCCAAGCCACCCGGTACGATCGAGTGGGAATAAGCCAGCGCCACTCGGTATCGGGCTGCCCTCGATATACTCCAACAACTCGTCGCGCAGTTGACCGGATGCACTTCTCATTCCAGCAGCGTTAGAGCATTGACCCTCGCTCCCGCCTCGCCTAAGCCCCGCCCGCACGGTCGCGGCGGCCCCATCGTCTAGCGGTCTAGGACGTCGCCCTTTCACGGCGAAAACACGGGTTCGAGTCCCGTTGGGGTCACCATTGCGCGAGCGCTGCCTCGGCTTCCCCATGGGACGGTTTGCTGGCTGCTGCTGCAGTCTGCTGTTCGATGCAGTGCTACCGCTCTCTCGCGAGGCGCACCACGGACCAAACATCTGTTACAACGGTGTATCCGGCGATATTCAAATCCGCGGCGGATTGCATTGCAAATCAATCATGCCTGAAGATCTGCGCGATCGCTTGCAGCGTAAAGTCCCGGGGCCGGTATCATTCCGCGACCGAGCGGATTTGCGATTGCGGCGCGGGGATTTTCGATGTGGTAGCGGAGGAGGGACTTGAACCCCCGACACGCGGATTATGATTCCGCTGC
>Ga0207647_10000191_pt1 | contig 49647 bp, 52 predicted proteins | sample KBSCornC2_FD_184295 | JGI IMG/M metagenome (GOLD analysis project Ga0207647, IMG submission 184295) | Corn rhizosphere microbial communities from Kellogg Biological Station, Michigan, USA - C2 (SPAdes) (version 2) | ecosystem: Host-associated > Plants > Roots > Rhizosphere ... | reverse complement strand
GGGACCCCTCCCGCCTGCCTGTGGCAACGCGTGGCAGTCATTTTCGGCGGCCTGGAGGGCTGCCATATACCGACAAGGAGGTTAAGAATGCGGACGACGCATTTCCTTTTATCCCTGCCGCTTGCGCTGCTTGCCTGCACGGCGGTGCATGCAGGCGACGCGTTGCGGCCGTGCGCAAACGAGCCAGGCCCATTGCCCGAGACGTGCCGCATTGTGGTCGGCAACCCGGGATTCGATGACGGCACGCTCGCGCCGTGGTTGGCGGCGGGCCCACACTCCCTGCCCGCCGTGGTACAGAACAACGGCAATGCAGAGCTGCAGATCCGGCATCCCGGGGGTGGCGTCATGCAATTCGTGCCGCTACCCACGCACGCTCCGCAGACGGCGCCTGCAACCGAATACATCGCCTCGCTCAGGGCGCGTACGGACCAGGGCATGGCCACCGTACGTGTATCCGCGGCAGTGATGGGCCAGGACTGGCAACCGGTCCCCCTGTTTACGCGTAGCTATGCCGTCTCCACTGTCCCGGTCGACATCAGTGGGGCGTTCTTCGGCGCGCCCATGCTGCTTCCACCCCAGCTGATCCTTTCGGTCACGCGAGTCGATCAGAACGCCGACGCCAGCGTTTTCATCGATGACGTCCACATGAAGCAGCGGCGCTAAAGGAGTGCGATATGAACCATGAAAGGTTCCCGAACCGCGGGCGGAGGATGGCTGTGGCCGCAGGCTTGTTGATCGCAGCTTGTTGCCCCGTTGTCGCTCACGCCGACGGCGGCATGGCCCTGCCGCTGAAGAACGGTGATTTCACCGAGGTCGTGAACGTAGGTAGTTCGCGCGCCATTGTCTGGTCGCACATGGCGCACTGGCGCCCATCGCACCCCCGGCACATCCTGGGTGGACAGCACGCAGGGCGTTGGGCGGCGGAGTTTCGTTCGCAGAATCAGGCGGTTTACCAGGATGTCGCAACCCTCGCAGCGTCGACGGAGGGCTCGACCATGTTCACGTTGCGCTTTGATGCGGGGCGCTTTGCCGGCGCGAACGGCGAACTGAAGGCCTTCGTGGCACTACACGCGCCATCGGGTGAGGTGATCCTCTCGCGGTCGGCAACGATAAATCATCTCAAAGGGGCCTGGGAGAACCATGAACTGGCGCTTTCAGCAGCTGACGCTGTCCCGGTCGGCGCCTTCGTGCGAGTCGCGTTCCAGCGTACCGATTCCAGCGGCGGTGGGATCCTCGCCGTTTCCCGTGTGACATTGCATCAACAAGGCACCGTTTTACGTCGGTAGCCTCCGGGTATGGCATAAGCCGCGTTAGCGCAAGCGATCAATCCGCCGGGCGTACCAGGCGAAGTTCCGTGCCGAGTACGCCCGGCAACGTGCGCAGGGTGCGCATCAGGTCCGGCAGCGCGCGCACGCGCCACTCATCGCCCAGTTCCAGGCTGGCCTGGCCCACCTTGTTGCGGTAGCCCGCCAGCATGAGCGGCGTACGGCCGCCACGGAAGCCCATCAATGCGTGTTTCAGGTGTTTCGGGAAGTCTTCGTCCACGCCGTTCAGCTTCAGCGTGAGCAGGCGGCCGAAGTGTTCCATCGCATCGGAGAGTGAATACGCCTTGCGTGCGCGCAGCTGGTAACCGCCGGCGAAGTCGTCGATGCGTAGTCCGCCTTCCACCACGATGATGTTGCCGCGCGTGAGCAACGGTGCGGCATCGGTGAAGACCTCGCGGAAGAAGCTGGTTTCCAGCAGGCCCGTCGCATCTTCTATTTGCACGAAGGCGTCGCTGTCGCCTCGCTTGCGCATACCCACCACCATGCCCGCGACCGTCCACGGGGTTTCCGGGCTGCGGCGGAAACGGCTGCCTTCCTCGTCATCATTGCGGCGCGGCTTCGGCGGCTGGTAGCGGTGCGGGATTTCGCCGATAGGGCAACTGGAGAGCTGCGAAAGCTCAGTGGTCCACGGATCGGTCGGGTGGCCGGAAAGATAGTGGCCAAGTGTAACGTGCTCGCCTTGCAGCAACTGTTCCAGCGGCCACTCCGGCACCGAGCCGGAGAGCTCAATGATGCTCGGCGCTTCGGCATCGCCGAAGGCGTTGCCAAAAATATCCACCTGGCCTGAGGCGCGGTTCTTCGCTTCCTGATCGGCGGCGCGCATGGCTTCGGGGATGTGCGAAACCAGCGTCGCGCGGTTCTCGCCCAGCGCATCGAGCGCGCCGGACTGCACCAGCGCTTCCATCACGCGCTTGTTGAGCTTGTTCGAGCCGATGCGCTGGCAGAAATCGACCAGGCCCTTGAACGGACCGCGTGCCTTGCGCTCGGCGGCGATCTCTTCGCAGATGCCCTGGCCCACGCCCTTGATGGCACCCAGGCCGTAGCGCACCACGCGCGGTTCCACCGCCTCGAACATCCATTCCGACGCGTTCACATCCGGCGGCAGCACCTTGATGCCGATGGCACGCGTTTCATCGAGGAAGGTCACCGCCTTCTCGGTGTTGTCCATGTCCGACGAGATGGTCGCGGCCATGAACTCGGCGGGGTAGTGCGCCTTGAGCCACGCGGTTTGGTACGACACGAGCGCGTAAGCGGCCGCGTGCGATTTGTTGAAGCCGTAGCCGGCGAACTTCTCCATGAGGTCGAAGATCGAATCGGCCTTGTCGCCGTCAATCCCGTCCTTGGCGGCACCTTCGCGGAACGTCGCGCGGTGCTTCACCATTTCCTCGGCTTTTTTCTTACCCATGGCGCGGCGGAGCAGATCGGCGCCGCCGAGGGTGTAACCCCCCACGATCTGCGCCATCTGCATCACCTGCTCCTGGTAGACCATGATGCCGTAGGTCTCTTTCAGGATGGGCTCAACGCGTGGATCGGGATATTCCACCGCTTCCTTGCCGTGCTTACGGGCGCAGAAGCTGGGGATCAGGTCCATCGGGCCGGGGCGGTACAGCGCCACCAGCGCAATGATGTCCTCGAAGCGGTCGGCCTGCGCCTCTTTCAGCATGCCCTGCATGCCGCGCGACTCGAGCTGGAAGACGGCGACAGTCTGCGCCTTCTTCAGCAGGTCGTAGACCTTCGGGTCATCGAGCGGCAGCGTATCGATGTTCAGCGGCTCGGTGCCCTCAGCGGCACGGCGCTTGTTGATGGCCTTCACGGCCCAGTCGATGATGGTAAGCGTGCGCAGGCCGAGGAAGTCGAACTTCACCAGGCCCACGGCTTCGACGTCATCCTTGTCGTACTGCGTCACCACGCCTTCGCCGCTGGGTTCGCAGTAGAGCGGGGCGAAGTCGGTGAGTGGCGTGGGCGCGATCACCACGCCACCGGCATGCTTACCGGCATTGCGGGTGAGGCCTTCCAGGCTCAGGGCAAGATCGATGAGCGTCCGCGATTCCTCTTCGGTTTCGTAGGCGTCGCAGAACTCCTTCACCACGCGCTCGGGTTCTTTCTTCGATTTCTCCGTGCGGCCCAGCGCATCGCCCAGGGTAAGGTCGAGCGGGCGCGCGGGGATCAGCTTGGCGTGGCGATCAACCTGGCCATAGCCCATGCCGAGCACGCGGCCGGAATCGCGCAGCACGGCTTTCGCGGCCATGGAGCCGTAGGTGATGATCTGGCTGACGTGGTCGCGGCCGTATTTGCGCGCGACGTAGTCGATCACCTCATCACGGCGATCCATGCAGAAGTCGATGTCGAAGTCGGGCATCGACACGCGCTCGGGGTTAAGGAAGCGCTCGAACAGCAACTCGAACTGGAGCGGATCCAGGTCGGTGATCTTCAGCACCCAGGCCACGAGCGAGCCCGCGCCGGAACCGCGGCCCGGGCCGACGGGAATCCCGTTGTTTTTACCCCAGCCGATGAAGTCCGCCACGATCAGGAAGTAACCGGGGAACCCCATGCGAATGATGACATCCACCTCGCGATCGAGGCGGGCCTGGTAATCTTCCAGGGTTTTGCCGGGAGCGAGCGGATTAACCGCCAGGCGCTCTTCCAGGCCCTTCTGGGCCTGTTCGCGGATGTACGTGTCGAGCGTGTGGCCCTCGGGTACCGGGAAGTCGGGCAGGTAGTACGTGCCGAAGGACAGTTCCAGGTTACAGCGCTTGGCCAGTTCGACCGTATTCTCGAGTGCTTCGGGAATATCCGCGAACAGCTCGGCCATTTCCTCGGCCGATTTGAAATACTGCTCTTCGCTGTAGAAGCGCGGGCGCTTTGGGTCGGCCAGCACGCGGCCCTGGTTGATGCAGGTGCGCGCCTCATGCGATTCGAAGCCCGAGCGCTCGAGGAAGCGCACATCGTTGCTGGCGATGACCGGCAGGCCGTGGTCGCCCGCCAGGGCCATGGCGGCGCGTACCCAGCTTTCTTCGTTTTCACGCCCCGTACGGGTCAGCTCCAGGTACAGGCGCTGCGGAAACAGGTGTTCCAGGAAACCCAATCGCGTGCCGGCTGCCGGCAAGCCGGCGCCCAGGGCGATGCGTGCGATTTCGCTTTCGCGGCCGGCAAAGGCAATGAGGCCGGTGACGGCATCGGGGGTGAGCCAGTTCGCATCGACCAGCGCGCGGCCGCTGCCCTGGCCCTCGCGCCAGGCGCGCGAGACAAGACGCGACAGGTTCAGGTACCCGTCGCGGTCCTGGCAGATGAGGGTGAGCCGCCAGGGGCGCGGATCATCCGGGCTGGAGACCCAGATATCGCAGCCGCCAATGGGCTTGATGCCTGCCGCCGTGCACTGCTTGTAGAACTTCACCAACCCGAACATGTTGTTCTCGTCGGTCAGTGCGACAGCCGGCACACCGGCGCGCACGCACGCGGCGATCAGCTGCTTGATGCGGATCGTCGAGTCGACCAGCGAGTATTCGCTGTGGAGGTGAAGGTGGGCAAAGCGGACGGTCATGCGGGGTGCCGGTTCAGGCCATGGAGAAGGCTAACCGGGAGAGGGGGTGGGAACAAGAATTGACAGGGAGGAAATCGCCACGAGGGAGCCTGGGAGGGCCGTCACGGCTGGCTTGGGGCAGGTTTCTTCCCTTTTCGGTGTAGGCGAAAGCCGCGGGCCTTGTCAGCGCCGCGCTTCAACGGCGCGGGATCCGTTACAACGAACGTGAGCCGCCGGTCGCGGCTCCGCTGGCGGAGAGCCAGCGACCTGAACGCAAAGGACTCTGCCTCATGCACATGCGTTATCTCGTAGCCCTTCTCATCGGCACGGCCGTCGCATCCTCACTTTCCGCCCGCGCTGCACCCTCCATCAGCTCGCTTCCTGGCTGCGAGCACTCCATCGGTCCCCATCTGGCGACGGGCTGCCAAATGCGTGGGGCCTGGTACGACGGTGACGCGGAAGGCTCGCCATCGAAGACGGCCGTCACCGTGGCCAGGCGACATACGGCGACGGCACGCGCCATTGTTCCCCTCGATGCGAACCTGCAGGGCGACACGATGACCTACGCCGTCCGCTTTTCAGCGCATGCGGCTGACCGCGTATTCAGCCTAGTGGAAAACCTGCGGGTGAACCTCTGGATCGCTGACGACCAGAACCGGAACGCGGTACACCTCCGTGCGGCCCATCTGTCGGTCAACCAGGCCGACAAGGGCACCATCACGGTGGAGGCAAAGGGCGTCGACATCGGCTTCCAGCCGCACTATGTCTATGTGAGTTTTGGGGCGCACGGGCCCCTCTTCGCCGATGACGACGTTGATGGTTCCACAGCGATTCGTGTCGAGGATGTCGCGTTCTCTATCCATCCGACCCGCTGACCGACGTGGCCCCCCTTCAGCGCGTGTGCGCCTCGGGGTGGTCGATGAACCATAGGCCGGCGAATAGCTTGGCGTCGATGGAAAACCCCTCCGCCGCGCGATCGAACAGCCACTTGCCTGCTTCGGCGCGCGGCACTTCGTGCACGATGATGTTCTCGGTCTCGTCACCACCGCCCGCGCCAACCTTTTCGAGGTCCCATGCACGGGCAAACGCGATCATTTCGGTGCTCATACCGGATGAGGAGGGGCCCTCATGCACGAACTCGATGCGGCCACAGCGGTAGCCGGTCTCTTCTTCGAGCTCACGCTCCGCCGCCAGCAGTACATCCTCGTCCTCGGCACCTTCCAGGTCCCCGACCAGGCCAGCGGGCATTTCAATGGTGTTGGCCAGGATCGATACGCGGTACTGCTCGACGAAGATCACCTTGTCGTCCGGGGTCACCGCCAGGATGATCACGGCGCCACCGGGGTTGTTTCGCGCCGCGTATTCCCACCGGCCGCGCTTCTTCAGGGTCAGCCACTTGCCGGTGTACAACGTTTCCTCAGGCAGGCTGGCGTCGTCAGGGATCGGCGAGGCATGGGGCAGCGGACTGGTCTGCATGGCGGGCTCCTTGGGCGATCAGCCAAGTATCGTCGAAAAACGATCTCGGCCGTGTGACGCAACCGGGACGCCGACCACCCCGTGCGGGAGCGCGCTTTTACAGCAGCGCGCGGAGGCGGCTTCGGGTCATGGGGCCGAAGCGGATACGCTCACAGAGTTCATCCACCGCAGCAGCATCGCCTTGCCGGCGGCTGAGCGCATCGGCGGTTTCCGCCACGGCGACATCCAGTGCAATGCGGGTGAGGCGGCGGTATAGCAGGGCCAGCTCGCCATGCTCGCGTAGCCGCGCGGCGCAGGCCGCGGCTCCGCGGATGCGCAGATAGGGCACCTCGTCGATCCGCTCGAGCAACGCGTCCAGGCTGCCGAAATGGGCCAGCAGGGCCGCAGCGGTCTTGGCGCCCACACCGGGCACGCCCGGGATGTTATCCACCGCATCGCCACAAAGCGCGAGGTAATCCGCGACCTGGTGCGGGTGTACGCCCAGCTTATCGAACACGCCGGCGGCGCCCCAGCGCAGATCCTTGGCGAAATCCCATTGCTGGTCGTGTTCGCCCAGCAGCTGGCCGAAATCCTTATCGGCCGACACGATCACGCCGCGAAAGCCGTGCACGCGCAGGCCCCAAAGGGCACTGCCAATCAGGTCGTCGGCCTCGTACTGGTGATCGTTCAGTACCGTGATGCCCAGCGCGGCCGAAATGTCGCGGCACAGGGCGAACTGGCGCACGAGTTGTGGCGGCGGCAGCTCGCGGTTGGCCTTGTAGGCCGGATAAATCGCGTTGCGGAACGAGGTGGTGAGCGAAGCATCGAACGCGACCGCGATGTGTTCGGCGCGGCTGCGTTCGAGCAGCTCACACAGGAACCGGGTAAAGCCATGTACCGCGTTGACCGGTTCGCCATCGTGGTCGTGAAATTCATCGGGCATGGAATGCCACGCCCGGAACACATACAGGCTGCCATCCACCAGATGGACGGTATCGTTGGCGCTCACGGTTGCCATGTGCTCACGATATCGTCGTACGACGGGCGATCGCGCTCCGGCGCTTCCATGGTCGGCGTGCCGACGTGAATGAAGCCGATGACATGTTCGTGCTTCTTCATGCCAAGCAGTTTCGCCACATCGCGATCGTAGGCGGCCCAGCCGGTGAGCCACTGGGCGCCATAGCCAAGCGCCTGCGCACCTAGTAGCAGGTTGTACGCAACGCAGCCGGCCGTGAGGTTCTGTTCAAGCTCAGGCACCTTGCTGTCGCCATCGATCCGGGCGGACACGACGAGCACGAGAGGCGCGTGTTCATAACGGCGCTGCTCTTTCTCGCGCTTGGACTCAGACAGATCGGGGTTGGCATCGAGCGCCATTTTCGCCAGCGCATTGCCGAAGGCGCGCTTGGCATCGTCACGCAGGATGCGAATGCGGAAGGGCTCAAGCTTGCCGTGGTCGGGCACGCGCAAGGCGGCCTCAATAAGGGCGCGCAGCGTGGCTTCGTCGGGAGCGGGTTCGCCGAGCTGGCGCGAGGGCACCGAGCGGCGGGCGTTGAGGATATCCAGGTTGGGCTGGTTCATCCGCCCATTTTACCACCCGCGGCCTTAGCGGTCGCGCGGCGGGGGCGGGGGCGGCAGGGCGTCGTTCGGGCCCAGGTGATCCAGCGCCTGGCGGCGTTGTTCTGGGGTCTGGTTGCGCCATTGCTCAACGAGCGCCCTGCGCTGGTCAGGCGGCAGGGCTCGGAAGCGCTCGAACGCATCGTGTAGCTTTTCCCGCTGCTCGGGCGAAAGATCCTTGAACTTCTGCTGGTTGCGGCGAGCCTGCGCGCGCTCTTCGGGGGTCATCTGCTGCCAGTGCGCGATGCGATCGCGTATCTCGGCGCGCCGGTCCGGCGGCAGGCCACGCCAGCGCTGCGCTTTATCGAGCATGCGCGACTGCCGTTGCGGCGGGAACGTATCCCAATCCTTCGCGAGGGGCGAAAGAATGTCCTTCTCGTCGGCCGACAACTGGCTCCACGGGCGTGGTGGCGGCAGGGGATGATGGTCATCCGGTCCCTGCCAGTCGTTCGATGCGGCGGGTGGAGCCGCTTGTGCGGCGGCGGCCATCGGCGCGCCGAACGTCAGCAACAGGGCAAGGGATAAGGCGAGGCGGCGCATGGTGCTCACTTGTCGTTCCGGGCCTGGCTGCCAGTGTCGTTATACGCAAGCCAGCTATAGAACTGCAGATCCTGGTATAGCGCCGGGTCGGTGTTGTCGGCGTCCGGCGGGAGGTCGGTCGGGTCGGTGACATCCGCGGCCTGCATGGCCGCGGGCGGCGCCGACGAAGGGCCGCCAAGCGGCTGCCACACCATGAGGGTGGCGAGGGCCACCACGGCAAAGGCGCTAGCGGGAATCAGGACGCGGCGCGCCGTGGAATGATGGGCCGGCGCAGACAACGCCGTGCGCCGTGCGGCACGCAGCCGGCCGGCCATCGCCGGATCCACGTCACGGCTGGCGCGCAGGTAAAGCTCCCTGGCGCGGCGTTCGAGTTCATGATCGTGCTGGCTCATCGCCATGCCTCCAGTTGCTCGCGCAGCGCATGCATCGCGCGCGAAAGATGTGTCTTTACACTACCGTCGGAGCAACCCATTGCCTGGGCGGTTTCGGCGACATCCAACCCTTCCATGACGCGCAAGGTGAAGGCCTCGCGCTGGCGCCGGGGTAACTTGCGAACGGCTTCCACGATATCGCCGTAGGCCTGGGAATCCTGTAGCCGCGCAGACGGATCCGGCGCGTCGTCGGCGGGCTCCCACGCGGGAAGCTCGGCACCATCATCGTCGGTGCCACCACCGATCCAGCCCACCACGATGGATCGCACCTTACGGCGGCGCTGCAGGTCGACGATGCGCCGACGCAGGATGCCCCAGAACAACGGGGTCCATTCCTGGGCGGGCTTCTCGCCGTAGTGCCGCACCAGCCGCAACATCGCATCCTGTACGGCATCCAGCGCATCGTCGCGGTTGCCGAGATGGATCTCGGCCATGCGCCACGCCCGCCGTTCAATCCCGGCCAGGAACGCATCCATGCTTGCAGGGATATCGCGCAGGTCCTCGAGGGAGGCACTGTCGAGCGCGAGCGAGCCGTTCACGGCTTTCTCCGCGTCGTCGGTCTTGCCATCCTCGTGCTCCATACGGCCTGGTTTCACCCTGCTAAACGCGGTCGGCGACCGCTGGTTGACGTGTCATGCCCGGGTATCTTCCAACCTGGGCATTTACCGTGGGTGAAGTCAGCCACGACGGCGGCCCAGTGGCCAGGCCACCAGGGCGGCCAGGATCGCCCCGGCGAGGTAAAGGCCAAGGTCTGCCGGGCCCTGGGCCAGGCGGGCGAGGGAAACCAGCATGGCCGGGCCGGCATCGGAGATGGCTTGCGCGAAGCCCACCCCCATCATGCCGGCGATGGTCGCCGCGGCGACCAGGCAGCCCACATAGGCGGAGGCCAGCAGGGTGGCGCCCGCGGCCAGCACGGCGCCGGCGACGCCCTCGAACCTGAGCCAGCGGCGTACCACATAGCCCAGGGCCCAGCCCACCGGCAGCGCCAGGGCGGGCAGCGCACGGCCAAACATCATGGAAGGGACCATCCACGTCGCACCGGCGGCAAAGCCGAACAGGACGGCGCCGAGCAGGCCAGAAACGAGGTTGATGAGGCGGCGGATGGGGCTAGCCACCATGGCAGGGAATCGGAAGACGCATGGGAACCGGGGTATGGGTAACCCCCGCATGATAGCGGGCTGGCCGCTGCCGCGCTCTTGAGGGTGGCCCCGCCCGCCCAAACGTTGCGGGGTGGATGCTGACCGCCGGGCCCCGGCGGGCGCATAATTGACTACTTTGCGGCCCGAAGGCCGCCCCCACAGGACATCCATGAGCGGTTTCAGCCTCAGCAGCGAGCCCTTCACCCTGGAACGTGACTGCCAGGCGGTCATGGTGCCGCAAGGTGAAACGGTGACGCTCCCGGCCGGCCAGATCGGCTACATCACCCAGGCCCTCGGCGGCAGCTTCACCGTGTACGTGGAAGGCAACCTGTTCCGTATCGCGGGCAACGATGCCGATGCGCTCGGTAAAGAGCCTCCGCGCGCCATTGAACTGCCGGCGGATGCGTCCGATGAGGACGTCGAGAAGCTGGTGTGGCAGCAATTGCGTACCTGCTTCGATCCGGAAATTCCCATCAACGTGGTGGAACTCGGGCTTGTCTACGACGTGAGCCTCGAGAGCAGTGATGAAGGTGGCCGCAAGGCCTACGTGAAGATGACCCTTACCGCACCGGGTTGCGGTATGGGCGACATCCTCGTGGATGATGTTCGCACCAAGCTCGAGCTGATCCCCACCGTGATGGAGGCCGATGTCGACCTGGTGTTCGATCCACCCTGGAACCAGTCGATGATGTCGGACGCTGCGAAACTCGAAACCGGGATGCTCTGAGCGCCGCTCAGAGTTCACGGAGATCGACGCTGCAGGCCGCGTTATAGGCGGCCATCGCGGCGATAGTGGCTGGCGCGGCATGCAAAACCGGCAAGTGCCCAGGGGCCAGTTTCACTTCAAGGCATACGTGTGCATCCAGTTCCATCAGCCGGATGAGCTGGACGATGGCGTCGCGCTCCGGTGCCAGGCGCAGCAGCAATTCGTTGATCGCCGTATCGACGGAATAGGTGCGCTGCGGGGGTAGGGTGACGCTCCAGCCGTAGGCGCGCCGGGTTGCGCCAAGCCCTTCCTCGGCATCGCCTTTTTGCCAGCACTGGCCGCCCTCTATGGCGAATTCGCGGACGAGATGATCGAGCACATGCCGTTCTGAGGTGAGCCGGAACGAGGCGCTCACCACCGGCGTGCGCAGGGCGAGGTCGGCATCGATATCGAGCATGGTGCTGGCCATGGTGGTTCCCCTGTTAACGGCAGCGCGGGCGCGCCCCTCCCGTTTCGTGCATAGCATCGCGTTTTTTCGCGACCTAGGGAAACCCCTAGGTAGTCGACCGTTAAATCTTGCGATACGTTGACAAGGACTTTCGGTCTGGGGGGATCGCAAGTCACACGGGCATTCGCGCTGCGGCGCGAAATCATCATCGTTCGGAATGTGGTCCACCACGGCCGCAATGGCTTCGTGTTGCCCATTCCTGGAGGAGGAACGTAATGGCAAGTCATGTTCGCTTGAAACTCCTGGCGGTTGCCGTGGGCATCGCCGCTACCTCGGCTGCCTCGGCGGCAACCGAGCAGGCGCTGCGTGCTCAGAGCCTGGGAGCCGCGCCGGCCAGCCAGCTGGCCACCAAGCTTGGCCTTTCCGCTGACAATGCATTCGTTGCGAAGAACGCATTGCCCACGGTGAAGGGCACGCAGACCGTGCGCATGCAACAGACCTTCAAGGGCGTGCCGGTCTACGGCCGCAGCATTGCCGTGGAGCAGGATGCGCAGGGCAACGCGCTGGTCGCCAACGGTGTCGTTTCTTCCGACCTGCAGGTGGACCTGGCGTCGGTGGCTCCGAAGCTGGACCAGGCCGCGGCCGTGGCCGCGCTGACGAAGCAGGCCACCACGCTGCGCAGCGCCGCCGTCAAGCCTGAAAATGCCAAGGCCGACCTGTACGTCTACCCGGTCGACGGTGCGCCGGCACGCCTGGTGTACCTCACCTCGTTCTTCAATGGTGGCGACCATCCGACCCGTCCCACCGCGATCGTCGATGCCAACACGGGCGAGATCATCAAGCAGTGGGAAGGCCTGACCAACGTGGATGCCACCGGCCCGGGCGGTAACGGCAAGACCGGCCAGTACACTTGGGGTGCCAATGGCCTTCCGGCGTTGAACGTGACGCAGTCGGGTACGACATGTTCGATGCAGAACACCAACGTCAAGACCTACAACATGAAGAAGGCCACGTCGGGCAGCGGCACGCTGTGGACGTTCACCTGCTTCAATTCCACGGGCGATGCCGTGAACGGCGGCTATGGTCCGATCAATGATGCCCACCACTTCGGTGGCGTGGTGCACGACATGTACAACTCGTACACGGGCGCGCCGCCGCTGAACCAGGTGCTGATCATGAAGGTGCACTACGGTTCGAGCTACGAGAATGCCTTCTGGGATGGCAGCTCGATGACGTTCGGCGACGGCGCCAGCACGTTCTATCCCTTGGTGGCGCTGGATGTGACCTCGCACGAAATCAGCCATGGCTATACCGAGCAGCACTCCAACCTGGAGTACGACGGCCAGTCGGGCGGCATGAACGAAGCCTATTCGGATATCGCGGGTGAGGCGGCCGAGTATTTCGATCGCGGCTCGAACGATTTCCTCGTGGGCGCCGATATCGTGAAGAGCAGTGCTGGTATCGGCACGGCGCTTCGCTACATGTGTAACCCGCCGCAGGATGGTGGTTCGATCGGAAACGCATCGGATTACTACAACGGCCTGGATGTGCATTACTCCTCTGGCGTGTACAACAAGGCGTTCTGCCTTCTGGCCAAGACGAGCGGTTGGGATACGGTGAAGGCGTTCAAGGCGTTCGCTCGCGCGAATGCCGTTTACTGGACGGCGACGTCGGACTTCAACAGCGGCTCGTGCGGCGTTGCCAGCGCGGCGACTGACCTGGGCTATTCCGCGACGGATGTGGCGGCGGCGTTCACGGGCGTGGGCGTGACCTGCTCCACGGGTGGCGGTGGCGGCACGGGCGGCACGGCGCTGCAGAACGGCACGGCCAAGACGGGCCTGGCGGGCAGCTCTGGCCAGGAGTTGAGCTACACCGTGACGGTGGCGGCGGGTGCGAAGAACCTGGTGATCGCGACCAGCGGTGGTTCGGGCGATGCGGACCTTTACGTGAAGTTCGGTTCGGCCCCGACCACGTCGAGCTATAACTGCCGCCCGTATAAGACGGGTAACGCGGAGTCGTGCAGCTTTGCGACGACGCAGGCGGGTACGTACTACGTGAAGGTGCGTGGCTACTCGACGTTCTCGGGCGTTTCGCTCAAGGCGACCTGGACGCCGTAAGCCTCGCTGCAATCGTGTCACTCCCGGGAAAGGGGCCAGGCGTTGTCCTGGCCCTTTTCTTTTCTGCCGCCTGGCGGGCTCGCCTTCGGCTTCGCGCCAGTGAACCGGTTCATTCGCTGGCGCGAAGGCGTGTTTCCAGCGGCGTTCGCCGCCTTGTGCTGGTGGGCCTGAGGCACAGAGACCTTGGTGCCCACCCTCGCTGCTCAGACAGGTCCTCCGCGTTCGTACCGGAGTGCGCCTCCGGCGCAGATGTACTTATCTGGCCTTCGGCCGCTCTCTTGTGCGGAACTCGCCTCGAGGGTGGGCACCAAGGTCTCTCTGATACACCGAGGTTTCTTGGCGGCGAGCTCGCAATGCACGGCGCCCCGCCGTCGTAGGAGGCCACCCTGTGGCCGACAGCTTTCGCGACACCGCCGCAGGACCTGCGCGTGACCACCCATCAAAGCGATGACGCCGGATCAGCTCACTGTGCCGCTGCGAACAACGTCGCCGACACCTGTCCCGGACTCGCCGTCACGAATGCCCCCATCGTCAACACACAGGTCAGCACGGCAGCAGCAAAAAAGGTCTTCAGCAGGAAGGTCTCAACTTTCATGGCAGTTCTCCTTGGGCATGTCGGGTGAGGCATGAGCCCCTTTGCCCTAGACGTTGCATTCCCCGTGCCAAGGCTCGCGATACCGCGCAAACGGCGCCACTAAGCCATTTCAACCGATGTGCCCCGCCGCGCCCCACGTGTCCGCGGACGCTTCGGTGTCCGACCGCCCATGTCCACCGCAGACAACGCCGCGGCTCTCCCACCCATCAACCTCATGGATCAAAAGAGCCGTCGGTGCCCACCCTCGAGGCGAGTTCCGCACAAGAGAGCGGCCGTAGGCCAAATAAGTACACGGGCCGCGTTAGCGGCCATCCGGTCCGAACGCGGAGGACCTGTCTGAGCAGCGAGGGTGGGCACCGACGGCTCTGTGCCTCAAGCCCTCACGAGCGAGGCGGCCCAAGCCGCTAGTTACATGCATTCGCCAAAGGCGAATGAACCGCTTCAATGGCAGGCCATTTCGCACACGCGCATGGGTGGCACGCCATCCCAACGGGCGATACAGGACCACGTGATAAAGCGGGCACCGTCGCCTACGCGACATCGCCACAAGTTCCTACCGTGGAATCTCCATCCACGGAGTCCCCAGCCATGTCCCGACACTGCCTCGCCCTTTGCCTCGCCTTGTTCACCACCACACCCACTCACGCCACGCAATTCATCGTGCGCTTCGCCGACCAGGCTTCTGCCGCCGCGGCGCGGGTGCCAGCCGAAAGCACCATGCGGCGCAAGCGTGCCACCGATGCAGGCCAGCCACGGCATATCGCCACGCTTGCCACCGGGGCCGATGTCTTTGAGATAGAAGACGGTAACGCAGCGCACTTCGCGCGGCTGCCCGGTGTCATCAGCGTGGAAGAAGATCGCATCATCCGTCCCGCGGCGTTGCCCGATCCGCTCTATTCACGCCAATGGTCACTACATGACCTCAGGGCCGGTATCGATGCCGAGGTCGCCTGGAAGCACACACGCGGGCACGGCGCGATCATCGCCGTGCTCGATACGGGGAGCACGCCGCACGCCGAACTGGAGGGACAGCTCCTGCCGGGCTACGACTTCATCAGCGAGGCGGTGCGGGCACGCGACGGCGACGGCCGCGATGCCGACGCCACCGACGAAGGCGACTGGGAGGACCCCGGCGATTGCGGCCGTCGGGCTGGCGCCCGTTCGTCGTGGCATGGCACGCACGTCATGGCGCTCGCCGGGGCCAGGCGGGGGAACCGGCTGGGCATCGTCGGTGTGGCGCCTGAAGCGAAGATCATTCCGGTGCGAGTGTTGGGCCACTGCGGTGGCCGGCTGTCGGACATGATTGACGCGCTTGCGTGGGTTTCGGGCGGCGAGGTCGCCGGTGTGCCACCGCTCGCGCGGCGGCCCGATGTCATCAACCTGAGCCTGAGCACCGCGGGCGCGTGTGGTGATGCGTTAGCGGATGCGCTGGCGCAGGCGCGCGCCCGGGGTGTCGCGATCGTTGCGGCGGCGGGCAATGACGGTGCGGATGCACATGCCGTCACACCGGCCAATTGCCCGGGCGTGATCGCCGTCGCCGGGCTCGATCGTCATGCATCGCTTGCCTGGTATTCGAATCACGGCGAGGCGATAACGCTGGCCGCGCCGGGCGGTTCGCTGAGCGGATTACGCACGGATGACCTGATTTCAGCCGTCGACCAGGGCGCCCGTACGCGTTGGCGGGGTGTGTTCGGCTACCTGGCGGGTACGTCCATGGCAGCGCCGCTGGTCAGCGGCGTGGTGGCGCTCATGCGCTCCGCTGATCCCGTGCTCGGTGTTGACGACATGACGCGCCACCTTGTCGATAACGCAAGGCCAGCGCGCTGCCCGCGCCTGTGCGGCGCAGGCTTGCTGGATGCCGGCGCGACGCTCGATGCGGTTGCGCAGGAGAAGGCGCGCCGTTAGACGGCTTCGAAGCGGTTCGCGTCGCGGTTCTTGCGAACCTTCTTCGGATCCCACACGCGGCCGTTCATGGCGATGTACACGCCGTCATCGAGAGACTGCACGGCGCCGACGGCGCAACCGATGTTGAACACGGCGTCCGAACCCTGGAAGCGAGCCGGATTCAGCGCGCCGGTGAGGACGATGACCTTGCCGGGGATGCCCTCGAGCACGGCGGCCGTCTCGACCATCGTGTCCGTCCCGTGGGTCACCAGCACGTGGCGGTGCGGCTGGGCCTCGATGGTGCTGCGCATGAGTGCGCGGTCTTCCTCGGTGACGTGCAGGCTGTCCTTGCGGAGGATGGGAATCACGTCGAAACGGAACGCGACGCCCAATTGGGTCAGGATCTCGCCGATCTGTGGGGAGCCGATCTGGTAGTCCGACTTGTCGTCGAAGTAGACCTTGTCGATGGTGCCGCCGGTGGTGACGATGGTGAGATGCTGCATGGACTGACCTAAGAAGCGTGGCGAAGCGGGCGGTCATTCTACCGCCCCGGCGGGGGTTACGTGGCAGAGGCCCCTGTCGCAAGCAGGATATCGTCGTCATTCGCAGGCAAGGCGAGGCGATCCAGCCCGCGCGCCATGAACCGGCGGCAGGCTGCCGCAGGGCGCGAGTCACCCGCTGCAAGGCCCCAGCTGGCCGAACGGGCCAGCAGTGCCGCCGCCATGCAGCGTGCCAGGGTGAAGGCGATGCCACGGGCGGAGGCCTCCAGCGATGCGCGGTCGCCCACGACATCGCCAAGCAGGGCCTCCGTGGTGTCGAGCGTGGCCAGGATCGCCTGGCGTTCAGCCGTATCGGCAGCCAGGAGCTCCAGCACGGCCGCTCGCAGGGGCGCCACCCCACCGGTGCCCAGGGCGCGCAACATATCCAGGGAGAGCACGTTGGTCGTGCCTTCCCATATCGCATACACCTGCGCGTCGCGCAGCAACTGGGGCAGGCCGGTATCCTCGATATAGCCGGCGCCACCGAAGCACTCCAGCGCCTCGGAGACCACGCCGATCGATGCCTTGGCGGTCCACAGCTTCGCGAGTGGCGTCAGCAGGCGGAGCAGGGCCTGCTCATGCGCTTCGCCCTGGCCCCGCTCGGTGCGGCCAAGCAGTTCGGCCACGTAGAACGCGAGCGAGAAAGCGCCTTCGAAGGTGGCCTGCATGTCGGCAAGGGTGCGCGCGTGCAACGGTTGATCGATCAGGCGCATACCGAACGCGCTGCGCCGCGTAGCGTAATCGCGCGCGAGCGCGATAGCGCGGGCCATGCTGGCCACCGCGCATACGGCGTTCCATGTCCGCGTGACGTTGAGCATCGGTGCGACCTGGCGCACGCCATGCTCAAGGCCGCCGACGGGCGTAGCGGGGAGGCCATCCAGATGGACTTCGGCGGTCGGAAGTTCGTGCGTACCCAGCTTCTTCTTCAGCCGGTCGATCGTGATGCCCTGCCACGCGCCGTCGGCATCTTTGGTTTCGACATAGAACAGTGCCAGGGCCGACGTGCCGGGGCCTGCGCCCTCGGGGCGCGCGAGTGCCAGCGCGGCCTCGCCGACCACCGCGGAGCTGAACCACTTGCGGCCGTGCAGGCGCCACTGGCCGTTGGCATCCTGGCGCGCAATGGTTTCCGTGCGGCCCACGTCCGAGCCGCCGGGCGTTTCCGTCATCCACTGGCCCGATAGCCAGAACGTGGAAGCGTCGCGGCTAAGAAAGTGCGGTAAGGCGCGCTCGATCAGTGCCTGGTTACCCGAGGCCTTCAATGCCGTGGCCGCGCCGTCGGTCATGGCCAGCGGGCAGCAATAGAACTCGCTGGCTGGGTGGTAGAGGTAAACCCGCGCGAACTCTTCCACGCGCGACCAGGGCGAGTCACCGTGGCCGGCCGCCAACACGGCGTGACGCGTGGTCATTACCGGGCCTTCTTCCCATGCGGGCGTGAGGGCGATGCGATCCACTCGCGCGCCCCACGCATCCCATTGGGTCAGTACGGGTTCGGTGCGCGGCGTGCGCTGCCTGCGTTCGTAAGCATCGAGGGCGTAGTCACCCAGGGCGTCCAGGTCCGGCGCGCAGGCGGCAAGCCGGTCCACCGGCAAGACATTGCCAAGCCATGCATCCAACACGCGATCTTCGCGAAACGGGTGCGCCAGGCGCGGCGCGTCCTGCAGGAAACCCATCGTGACACCTCTCCATTGGCAGACCCTTCTAGGGTGCACCGTGCGGCGGCGTACGTCGATACGCTGCGCAGCATGGGGGCCTCGCGGCAGGGCGGATCGCGCGCAAGCGCGCTCCTACAGGGGGCGCGCCCTGGCTGTGGCAGGAGCGCGCTTGCGCGCGATTCACGTTATCGCCGGCGTACACCCGCGCCGAGCGTACCGATCAAAAGCAGGCATAGTGCGATTTCGATGAACGCCAGCCAGCGATCGCCAGTGGAGCTCCAGGCTTCAGAGACACCATGGCAGAAGTAGAACAACGCGAGGATACCTACCCACAAAAGGGCCCTCGTGACGTTGCGCAACGCCAGTAATGGCAGCAGCAGGGGCGGTACCGTGATCAGCAGTGCGACCCACACGGGGATGGAAACCGGCGGGTAGGTCGTATACCAGAGCACCTGCACCCCAAGCAGGGCGGCCCAGGCGATGAGGCCAGCCTTCTGCAGGCCCGTAGTGGCTGCCCTCACGCAGGGGTGCCGAGGCGGCGGGCGACATCGGCCAGGCGCTTGCCCAGCGCGCGCGCGAGCTGGCGCTCGTCTTCGCTGATGTCGTTGTCGCCGCGGTGGCCGGCTACGTGGCTCGCACCGTACGGCGTACCGCCGGTGGTCGTGGTGGACAGGAGCGGCTCGGTGTACGGGATGCCCACGATGAGCATGCCGTGGTGGAGCAGGGGCAGTGCCATGGAGATCAGCGTGGCCTCCTGGCCGCCGTGCATGGTGCTGGTGGAGGTGAACATGGCCGCAGGCTTTCCTGCCAGCGCGCCGGAGGCCCACTCGGCGCCGGTGGTATCCAGGAAATACTTCAGGGGTGCCGCCATGTTGCCGAACCGCGTGGGGCTGCCGATGGCCAGGCCTACGCATTCGACCAGATCTGCGCGGGTCACATAGGGCGCGCCTTCTTCCGGCTCCGGCGGCATGGCCGTCTCGGTCACCGGGGCCACCGGCGGTACCTGGCGCAACCGGGCGCGCATGCCGGGCACCTCCTCGATACCGCGGGCGACGAGGCGGGCGAGCTGGGCCGTGTGGCCGGAGCGGCTGTAGTAGAGTACGAGGATGTCGTGAGACATGGACGGGCGCCTTAAGGAAGGCGCTAGTCTCGCAGAACTACGAGGACGTTCCCAATTTTCCGGGACACACAAAGGATGCCCATGCCGCGCTTCGATCGCGACCGCGCCCTGAGCTTCACCCGTTTTACCTGGCTGCGCTTTGTCGACGACAAGTGCTTTGAGACAGCGGGCGCGCTGTCGTACACCACGCTGGTATCGCTGGTGCCCCTGACCGTGGCCGTCTTCGCCATCCTGTCGGCGTTCCCTGTGTTCGCCGAGTGGCGCGGCAGCCTGGCTAATTATGCGTTCCAGAATTTCGTGCCTGCCACGGGCATCAAAATCCAGGAATACATGCTGGCCTTCGCCGACAAGGCCAGCCAGCTCACGGGCATATCCATCCTGGTCATGCTGTTCAGTGCCGTGTCGATGATGGTAAGCATTGAGGATCGGCTCAACCGGATCTGGCGCGTGCGCAAGCCGCGTGGATGGGGATCACGCTTGCTGCTGTACTGGGCGGCACTTACCCTGGGCCCGATCCTGGTGGTGGGCGGCCTGGTCCTCTCGTCCTACCTCACGGCGCTGCCCATGCTGCACGAGGCGGCCGACCAGATCGCCACGCAGGGCGGCCTGCTGAACCTGCTGCCCTTCGTTATCACCTTCATCACCCTCGTGCTGATGTACACGATGGTGCCGAACCGCCGCGTCTCGTGGCGGCATGCGGCCATCGGCGCTCTCCTTGGGGCCATCCTGTTCGAGATCGCACGCTGGGGCTTCACCGAGTTCATCCGGCATGCACCCACTTACGAGGAGATCTATGGCGCGCTCGCGGCCATCCCGATTTTCCTTCTGTGGATCTACCTGTCGTGGATCATCGTGATCCTGGGCGCCTCCATCGCCGCCTCCATTTCGGCCTTTGAGTACACGCGGCCACACGATGCGCTGCCCGAGGGTGCCGAATTCATCGGCTTGTTGGTGGTGCTGCAGCATTTCGTGAACGCACAACGCACGGGCGATAGCGTGGATCCGGCCACGGTGCGCATCAGCGAGCCCTACCTGCCCAGCAACGCGATCGCGTGCTATTTCGAGGACCTCCAGCGGGCGGACATGATCCAGCGCTGCGAATCCGGCGGCTGGATGCTCAGCCGTAGCCTGGATGCCACTGAACTGTTGCGCGTGTACCGTTGCACCCAATACCGCCTTCCGCTGCACCCACGCGAGCAGGTCGAACGGCTGGGCATCCGCCTGCCAACCGATTTGATGTCACTGCTGGACCAGCTTGCCGTGGCACTGGATGCCACGCTGGGCGCCCGGCTTGATCAGCTTTTTCCTCCTCCTACCGTCCCCAACGAGGATGTCCCCGCATGATGTCGCGTCTTATCGCCGCCCTGGCGCTTGCCGTTGCCGCACCCGCCATGGCCTCCACCGCTTCGCCCGAACTGAAGGTCACCACGCTGGACGGCAAGCCGTTCGACCTTGCCGCGCAGCGCGGCAAGTGGGTGATCGTGAACTACTGGGCCACCTGGTGCGTGCCCTGCATCAAGGAGATGCCGGATATCTCCGCCTTCGTGAAGTCGCGCAAGGATGTCACTGCCATCGGCCTGGCCTTCGAGGATACCGACGCAAAGGACATCCGCGAGTTCCTGACAAAGCATGCCGTGGTATATCCCATCGCCCAACTCGATGTGATGGCGCCGCCCAAGGATTTCGGTACGCCCAAAGGCTTGCCCACCACGTTCCTGATCGCACCGGATGGCCACGTGGCGAAGCGCTTCGTGGGCCCGGTGGATGCCGCGAAACTTAACGAGGCTATCGCCGAGGGGAAATGAGATGAACGCCGCGCGATTCATCGTGAGGGGTAGGGTGCAGGGCGTGTTCTTTCGCGCGTCCGCGAGAGAGGTGGCCGTCAAGCTGAAGCTAAACGGCCACGCCCGGAACATGATCGATGGCAGTGTGGAAGTGGTCGCCTACGGCGATGCGGTCGCCCTGGACCAACTCGAGGCGTGGCTGCACGATGGCCCGCCCAGCGCGGATGTGCAGGAGCTCTATCGCGAGGAAATCGGCGCGCACGACGCGCCGGATGCGTTCGTCATCAAATAGCGGTGATCGCGCGCAAGCGCGCTCCTACCATAACGACCCTGTAGGAGCGTGCTGGCACGCGATGCCCTTCCATCAGGGGCCGGTAGCGTTCGCGGGCCTGGCCACGAACGTCACGGGCAGCTTGCTGCCATCCGACAGGTCAAACGTCACCACCACCTTGTCACCCGGGTTCACCGGGTGCTTCGGCTGCATCAGCATGACGTGGTAGCCGCCCGGTGCGAACGCCACCTTGCCTTTGGCGGGTACCGGCACCTTGTCCACCATTTCCATCCGGCCCATGCCGGTTTCGGTGCTGCTGCGGTGGATCATGGCATCGCCGTAATCCGCGCTTTCAGCGCCGGTGACGGCAATGGCCTTGTCCGTGGCGTTCGCCAGCGTCACGTAGCCGCCCGCCGGCAGGTTGCCCGGCAAGACACGGATCCATGCCCCGCTGGCGGTCACGGTGGGCGCATCGGCCGCGTGCGCGGCACCGGTGGCGAGCAGGGCGGCAACAAGCAGGGGGCGCATCATCACGGTGCGGTATCCAGGGAGGTGAGCAGGTGGAGGTCGTGGACGATATCGTCCTGCGACGCGGAGGGCGTGGCGAGCAAGCGTGCCTTGCCGTTGCCGTCAAAGATATAGATCGCGGAGCTGTGGCTTACTTCGTAGTTACCATCGCCGCGATCGGGCTCACGGGTAAACGCAGAGCGATAGCGTTTGGCAAGGGCTTCCACATCGGCCTGCGAGCCGACGAGGCCGATGGCACGCCTGTCGAATGCATTAACGTAGGCGTGCATCACTTGCGGCGTATCGCGTGCAGGGTCGACGCTGACGAACAGGATCCGCACCTTGTCGGCTGGCGCGCCCAGTCGATCGAGCACGACGTGCAGTTGGGTGAGTGTCAGCGGGCACACATCGGGGCAGTGCGTGTAGCCGAAATACATGATCGCCACCTTGCCGCGGAAATCCGCACCGGTGACGGCCTTGCCGTTGTCATCGGTCAGGCGGAAGTCGAGGTCGGGAAGGTGGCCGGCCACATCGTTGAGCCGCCATTCCGGCTGCGGTTCGCGCTGGCAGGCGGCCAGCGGTAGCAGGGCGGCGAGGGCGAGCAGGGCCAGGAAGGCCCGGCGGCACGGGGACGGCTTCATGCGACACTCCGGGGAACAATCCGCCGAAGCATACGCCACCGGGCCGGGCGCACGGCATGGCCACCTGAGGGAACCACCCGAATGCGACAACCTGTCAACGCCTCCACTGCTTTTCTTGTCGGCCTGGCGGGCGCCAGTGCCGTTGCCTTCGGTGCGTTTGGTGCGCATGCCCTGCGGGGCAGGGTCGATGCCGATGGCCTGGCGATATGGCACACGGGCGTGGAGTACCACTTCTGGCATGCGCTCGCGCTGTTTGCCGCTGTGCTGGGTTTGCCATCCGGGCGGCCGCGCAGGGCGACGCTCGTGCTCTTCAGCATCGGCATCGTCGTGTTTTCAGGCAGCCTGTACGCGCTGGCGCTGGGGGCGCCGCGCTGGTTCGGTGCGATCACGCCGATCGGCGGCGTGGCGTTTATCGCTGGCTGGATCGCCGCGGCGTTATCGCTACGCGGCAACGGCCTGTAGGAGCGCGCTTGCGCGCGATGGGTGCTTGCGGCACGCCGGATCGCGCGCAAGCGCGCTCCTACAAGGATTCTTCAGAATCTTCTGAGGGAGCCTTGAGCCGGCCGGCACGACGCAGCGCATCGCGCAGCACGTACTCGATCTGCGCGTTCACCGAGCGCAGCTCATCCTCGGACCACTTCTGCATGGCATCAAGGATGGCTGCGCTGATGCGCAGCGGGTAGGCTTTTTTCGCCGCTGCCACGCGTCAGTTATACAGCGACCCGGTGTTCACCACCGGCTGCGTGGATCGGTCGCCGCAGAGCACGACCAGCAGGTTGGAGACCATGGCGGCCTTTCGCTCTTCATCCAGCTCTACCACGCCCTGGGCGCGCAGCTGTTCCAGCGCCATGGCGACCATGCCAACCGCGCCCTCCACGATGCGATTGCGTGCGGCGACGATGGCGCTGGCCTGCTGGCGCTGCAACATGGCCTGGGCGATTTCCTGCGCGTAAGCCAGGTGGCTGATGCGCGCTTCCACGACCTGCACCCCCGCCTTCATCAGGCGCGCTTCCACTTCACGGCCAAGGTGGTTGTTCACCTCGTCACCGTGGCTACGCAACGAAGGGCGCCCATCGTCGTGGGTGTCATATGCGTAGCTCTGAGCCATCTGGCGAAGCGCCGATTCGCTCTGGATCTGCACGAAGTTCTCGTAATCGTTCACGCAGAACACGGCCTCGGCGGTATCGACCACCTGCCACACCACGATGGCTGCGATTTCGATCGGGTTGCCGTCGTTGTCATTGACCTTCAGCCGGCTGCTTTCGAAGTTGCGCACCCGCAGGCTGACCGGCCGGCGTGAGTAGAACGGGTTGGTCCAGCGAAGGCCTTCGCGGCGTTCGGTACCGGTGTAGCGGCCGAACAGCTGCATGACCTGGCCCTGGTTGGGCTGCACCTGGAAGAAGCCCTTCGCGAGGAAGGCCAGGAAACCCAGCACGAGCGCACCGCCGAAAGGCATGAGCGGGGCGCCGTGCATGTCGGCACCCTTGAGCACGAACGCGACGGCGGCCAGGCCGGCGAGGATCAGGACGACAAGCGCGGGTATGCCGGGCAGTGACGCAGCAGGACGTTCGTTCATGGTGGCGGCCCCTGAGGATGTGGGGCGAATGATATCTAAGTGATATCAGAAGTCAATCTGCATTCGCCGCTCCCTTGCCACCGCCGCCCACGCCAGCCCCGTCGCCCGAACTGGGTAGCGGCATGTCCATAAGCGCCGATGCGGGCGTGGCGCGCTCGATCCGGATGCTGCCGAGCACGCTCATGGAGCGGAAGAAGCGCCAGGGATCGCCGCTGCCGGTACCCAGGGCAATGTGGGTGGAATCGAACCGGCGCTGGGCGGAATCGAAGCTCACCCAGCGGTTGCCCAGCCACGCCTGCGTCCATGCGTGCGGTATGAACACCCGCGAGGCGCCGCCGAACCGATCGACATAAACAATGCCGGTCACCACGCGCGCGGGAATGCCGAGCGAACGGGCGAGTGCCGTCAGCAAAACCGCATGCTCGGTACAGTCGCCGCGGCGGCTTTTTATCGTTTCCAGAGCCGATGCGTAGCCCACGTCGAGGCCCTTCTCATTGATGTAATCGGAGAGGAACGAGCGAAGCCGGCGCATGCGCTGGATGTCGGTTGGTGCATCCCCTACGACACGTTTGGCCAAGGCCTGGATATCAGGCGAATCGGATTGCACCCACGGGTTCGGTGCGGTGTCATCCAGGCTGGGGCCCGGCTCGTCGCTGCGCGGCACGGCAAAGCCCACGTCCACCTGGAACAGGTCGTCCCCCATTTCGTGGACATGTTGCTCGTCCGTTTCGATGAACGGGTTGGGGTGGTTCCCGCGTACGCTGATCAGGTAGCGCACCGGTGCCGTGCGCATGTTGGCCATGGGCCGCGGCGCTTCCACCATCGACGCACGCAGCAGATCAACGTCCTGGTCGGGTGCGTTGGCGCACGCGGCGTCGCATGCGGCCATCTCCATGCGGAAGCCCAGCAGCGGCGCGATGCCTCGGCGAACCTCGCCCCGGTCGTTCACCCAGGTGTCGACGTATTGGGTGTTGTTGGACCCGGCCAGGGTCTGTTTAAGGTGGTGCAGGGTCTCCCGGCCTTGGGGCAGATCCACGGTCTCATCGCCGATGACCAGGACATCGACTGTCGCGACCTGCTGTTTTACGGGATCGAAATTGCGGGTCTGGTAGGTCGTGCCGGGCCGGAAACCATGGCGCACCATGGTCAGGCGCTGCCCTTCAACGAGGGCGGCGCCAGTGGGCCAGATCAGCAGATTCACCCGCGACTGGCCGCCCACGGTGTTGGCGACCTGGAAAGCGCCGTCGTCGCGCACCTCGCCCTGGACGAGGTTGTCCTGCGACGACATGGATGATTTTGCATAGAACGCCAGTGGCGCGCCGCCCGTCGATTCCACCGATTTCAGCTCGGTGCGCATCTCCAATGGCGTCTTGATCCGGGTCAGCCGGAAATCGAGTACCTGCGAGGTCGTGACCTTGTCCGGCCCCGCGTCGCGGTCGATTTTCAGCTTGCCCACCTTGCGGCCGTCGAGCATGACGGTCATCCAGGTTTCCGTGGCCAGCGCGCACGCTGGGGCCAGGCACAGCAGTACGGCGAGAACAGCGCGTGAGCGTCTCATGGGCGTACTTCCGGATTGTCGGGGACAGCTGCATAACACCACGTTCATCGGCCGAGTCAAGTCCCCCATTCGTAGGGTGCCGCGCCCGGTAGAATGGACACTTTCACGCCTGGAATCCCCTGCCCATGAAAACCTTTGGCACCCCCCAATCGCACACGGCCCTGAAGGTGCTCCTGCTGGGCTCCGGCGAGCTTGGCAAGGAAGTGGCGATCGAGCTCCAGCGCTTCGCGGTCGAGGTCATCGCGGTGGATCGTTACGCCAATGCGCCAGCCATGCAGGTGGCGCACCGAAGCCACGTGATCGATATGCTCGACGGCGCCGCCCTGCGTGCGCTCATTGAGGAAGAGAAGCCCCACCTCGTCGTGCCCGAGATCGAGGCCATCCACACGCCCACCCTGGTGGCGATGGAGAAGGAAGGCCTGAAGGTGATCCCCACGGCGAAAGCGGCATGGCTCACGATGGATCGCGAAGGCATCCGTCGCCTGGCAGCGGAAGAACTCGGCCTGCCCACCTCGCCCTACCGCTTTTGCGATACACGCGAAGCGTTCGACCAGGCCATCGCGGAGCTGGGCACCCCGTGCGTGGTGAAGCCGGTGATGAGTTCGTCGGGCAAGGGGCAGAGCGTCGTACGCACCCCCGCCGATGCGGGCCACGCCTGGGAGTACGCGCAATCCGGTGGTCGCGCAGGCAAGGGGCGCGTGATCGTGGAAGGCTTTATTGATTTCGACTACGAAATCACGTTGCTCACCGTGCGCCACCGCGATGGCGTGTCGTTTTGCGCGCCCATCGGCCACCGCCAGGAAGATGGCGATTACCGCGAATCGTGGCAGCCCCAGCCGATGAGCGAAAAGGCACGGATCTCCGCCGAGCAGCAGGCAGATGCGATCACCCGGGCCTTGGGTGGCTGGGGTGTGTTCGGCGTGGAATTCTTCGTGCGTGGTGACGAAGTGATCTTCTCGGAGGTCAGCCCGCGCCCCCACGACACGGGCCTGGTGACGCTCATTTCGCAGGATCTTTCCGAGTTCGCGCTGCACGCGCGCGCTATCCTCGGCCTGCCGGTTCCCGAGATCCACCTCTTCGCGCCGGCCGCCTCGTGCGCCGTGCTCGTCGAGGGGGAAGGCCACGCGCCCACCTACCACGGTATTGCGGATGCCCTTGCAGAGACCGGCACCATGCTCCGCATCTTCGGCAAGCCCGAGGTGCGCGGCCGCCGTCGCATGGCGGTGACGCTGGCCCGGGCAGGCTCGGTGGAAGAGGCGCTGGAAAAAGCGAAGCGGGCGGCCAGCCGCATCCGCGTGGAGCTCTAACGGCCTACAACGTCCGTTCACGCCCGAATGTTAAGCTGGCCCGCTCCTATGGACGATAAATGGCCATGAGCGGACGCCGCGACCACCACGAACGTACCGAGCCGACGCTCGGTCGCCTGGACGACCTGGATAAGCCGGCACCGCCGGTGGACGACGGCTTGCCGCGCATCGTTGTCGATGAACCGCGCCGTGGTGGCGCCGTGCCGCCGCCACGTTCGCGGCGGCCGCAGCCACCACGCAAGCGCGGCTGGCTTATCCCCGTGCTGGTGCTCGTCCTGATCGGGGTGGGTACCGCGGTGTACCTCCAGCAGGATCGCCTGCGTAACCTGGTACCCAGCACCGAGCTCAACGACACCCTGGCGCAAGCCAATGCCGCGCTCGAGGCCGGCAAGCTCGACGGGACCAACGGTGATAGCGCGCGCGAGCTTTTTGAAAAAGCGCGTGACCAGCAGCCCGACAGCGACCAGGCCCGAGATGGCCTGCGCCGGGTCGGCCAGGCCGAGGTCGCCCGCGCCGATGCCGCGCTGACGGCGGGCCGCCTGGACGAAGCCGAAGCGGCGCTCAATATCGCTCGCGAACTGCTCGGCGGCGGAAACGATGTGGAGCAGCTTTCCCAGCGCCTGTCGCAGGCGCGGAATCCGCAACAGCAGACCGAGTCGCTGGTGGATCGGGCGCAGCAGGCGCTGGCCGCCGGCAAGCTCGATGGCGATGACGGCGCGGGTGCCCTGTACCGCCGCGTGCTCGATGCGGATCGCAACAATGCGGTCGCCGCGCGTGGTCTCGACAAGGTGGGCGATGCCTTGGCCGCGCAGGCTCGTCAGGCGCTTGCCGATAACGACCGGGCCAAGGCCAATGCCATCGTCGATCGTATTGCACTGCTGGTTCCGGGGTACGGTGATCTGCCATCGCTGCGCGCCTCGCTGGCTGAAAACCGCAAGCAGGATGACCAGGCCGTCGCCACCCTCGTGCAGCAAGGCAACGAGGCCATGCGCGCGGGCCGATTCACCGGCGAAGGCGATGACAATGCACTGGCCCGGTTCCGTGCGGCCCTCACGGCCGACCCGGATAACGCCGATGCAAAGGCCGGGTTGGGGCAGGTGGCGCAGGCGCTGATCGTGCAGGCCAACGCCGCCATCGATAGCGAAGACGACGACCAGGCCAATCGCCTGCTGGATCAGGCGGCGAAGCTCGCGCCTAAGTCGGCCGAACTGGCCGCGGCCCGTGCGCGTATCGCCGGTGGTGGCAAGGCAGCGCCCGTGGCAGCCGCGGGCGGAAATGCGCTGCCCGTGGCCGGAGACGACACCCCGGCCCAGGCCTCCATGGCGGTAAGCCCTGAACAGAAGGCCCGCGTGGCCGCTCTTGTACGTCGCGCCCAGCAAGCGGCCGCGCGTGGCGACATCATGGATCCGCCCGGCGAAAGCGCGTACGACCTCTACCGCAACGCCCTTTCCATCGATGGTAACGACGCCTCCGCGCGCGCGGGGCTGCAAGGGCTGCCGGGGCAGGTGGAAACCCAGATGCAGCAGGCGGTGGCCAGCGGCAACGTAAAGCGCGCGGAAGATCTGTACGGCACGCTTTCCGACCTGGCCCCCGGCGACGCCTCGCAGGGCGATATGCGTCACAAGCTTGGCAGCGCGTGGATCGATAACGCCTTGCAGCGCGCGTCGCAGGGCGATCGCCAGGGTGCATTCCAGGCGCTCGAGCGGGCGCGTCGTTATGCGCCGGATGATCCCCGCCTGCAAAGCGCGTACGAGCGCATTGCCACGGGGCACTGAGCACGCATGACGATCCTGATCATCGGCGCGTCGAGTCAGGTAGGGCGCTTCCTCCTTCCTCGCCTGGATGCCATCGGTTGCGAATGGCTGGCGCTGAGCCGGAACGCCCCCACGGATGATCCCCGTTGGTTACGCGGGCACCTCCCCGAGGCCATGCCAGCGCTTCCGCCGGTGACCGCTATCCTGTCATCGGGCCCGCTCGATGGGCTAGCCACCTGGCTCACCCAGGCACGGCTGGAAGGCACGCCGCATATCATCGCCACCTCGTCGATGAGCGCCGAGACCAAGCGGGATTCCGAGGTGCCTCACGAGCGTGAGCTTTCCCTGCGCCTCCGCGATGCCGAAACCCGTTTGATTACGTACTGCGCATCACGCGGTATGCCATGGACCCTGTTCCGCCCGACGCTGGTTTACGGCGCTGGCATGGATCAAAGCATCAGCCCCATCGTGCGCGCCGCCATCCGCCGCCGCGTGTTTCCCTTGCCGGCCGCACGAGGCCAGCGCCAGCCGGTGCATGCCGACGATATCGCGGCGGCATTCGTGGCCGCGCTGCGCAACGCGCGGGCGAGGGGCAAGACATTCCCCATTGGTGGGGGAGAGCGTCTCACGGCGGGGGAGATGTTCCGGCGCATGCGGCGCAGCGCGGGTGTCAGCACCATCCCAGCGCCGGTCCCCCGGCTGGTGCTCGACCTGGCCGGCGCGCTTCGCCCTGCGCTGCGCGGGGCCCTTGGGCGCCTCGATAACGACCTGATCGCCGATAATGCCGAGCTGGAAGCGGTGCTCGATATCCACCCCCGGCCCTTCCACCCCGAGCCGGCCACCTGGCAGAGCGGCACATAGCCACCGCTTTGCCAGCATCCGTTCAGATGTCCGCCGGGCTCATGCCCCTATCATCCGGGGACGTCCCTTTCCCCAGGATCACCCCGCGTTGGCATTCCTGCACCGTTTAGGCTCCCTCCTGCGCGCCAGCTGGCCCTGGCTGCGTATTCCTTTCTGGCTTGTCATGGGCCTGTTGTTCGGGTTCCTGCTGCCGTACACGCTGATTCTCAATGCGCGCCTGCAGGATCGTTTCAACGACCTGGTCTTTGCCGTACCTACCCGCGTATACGCGCGCCCGCTCCTCCTGGAGCCGGGCAGGGCCATGACGCCGGCGGCACTGGAGCTGGAACTCACCTTCGCCGGCTATACCCCCGATGGCGCTGGCAAGGTCCAGGGGAGCTATTCGAAGAACGGGTCGCGTTTCATCATCAACTCGCGCGGTTACGCGGGGCCTGATGGTGGGGAGCTGGCCCACCGCTTGCGCGTATCGCTGGCGGACGGGCAGGTCGCCTCTGTCGTGGATGACGCCAGTGGCAAGCCGATCAAGGCGATCCACATGGATCCGGCGCGCATTGCCACTTTCTACGGTGCCGACCAGGAAGAGCGCCGCATCGTCCGCCTGGAAAACGTGCCGCCGTTGCTGGTCCAGGGCCTGCAGGCCGTGGAGGATCGCGACTTCAACCACCACATCGGCCTGGATTTCTCGGCGATCGCGCGTGCCACGTTTGCGAACATCCGCGCGGGCCATACCGTGCAGGGTGGCTCCACCCTTACCCAGCAGCTGGTGCGCAACCTGTTCCTCGACCGCAGCCAGAACTACCTGCGCAAGGTGAACGAGGCGCTCCTCTCGCTGCTGATGGAAGCGCACTACCCGAAACACCGCATCCTCGAGGCGTACGTCAACGAAGTGTTCCTGGGCCAGCAGGGTAACCAGGCGGTGCATGGCTTCGCGGCGGGCGCTGAATTTTTCTTTGGGCGCCGCATGGAAGAGCTGCGCCCGCAGGAGATCGCGCTGCTCATCGGCCTGGTGAAGGGGCCCAGTTACTACGATCCGCGCCGTTATCCCGAGCGTGCCTTGCAGCGCCGTAACCTGGTGCTTCAGCAGTTCAACGAGACGGGCCTGATGGATGACGCGGCGACGAAGGCGGCACAGGCCACGCCGCTGGGCATCGCTACCAACGCGCAGCTGCCGCACAACCGCTTCCCTGCGTTCATGCAACTGGTGCGCTCGCAGATCCTGGCCGACTTTGATGAAGACGCGCTGCGTAACGGCAGCCTCAGCATCTTCACCACCCTGGATCCCGCCGCGCAGCTGTACACCGAGCAGGCGATCCTGACCACGACCAAGGCGCTGGGCAAGCGCGGTGCCGCCGCGCAGGCCGCCGCTGTCGTGACTGACACGACGGACGGCAGCGTGCTCGCGGTGGTGGGTTCGCGCGAGCCGGGCGAGCAGGGTTTCAACCGTGCACTGGATGCGCGCCGTTCGATCGGTTCGCTGGTCAAGCCGTTCGTCTACCTCGTGGCGCTCTCGCAGCCATCCAAATGGTCGCTGGCTTCCATCGTGGACGATTCGCCCATCAGCATGCGCCAGCCGGATGGCACCATGTGGACGCCGCAAAACGACGACCACGAGATCCATGGCCAGGTGCCCATGCTCGATGCACTGGTGCATTCGTGGAACCTGGCCACCGTGCATCTCGGACTGCAGGTGGGGCTGCCCCGTATCAAGGGGTTCCTCGAGTCGTTCGGCCTGGAGGATGTGAATCCGAGCCCGTCGCTGCTGTTGGGTGCCGTCGATCTTTCGCCGCTGCAGGTGGCACAGATGTACGAATACATCGCCGCAGATGGCCACGCGTTGCCGTTGGTGTCGGTGCGCGGCGTGATGGATAGCAAGGGCCAGGCGATCAAGCGCTACGACGTGAAGCCTGGCCCGGGTGAGTATCAGGAACCCACGCGGCTCATCCGTTGGGCGATGCAGCAGGTGGTGACCAGCGGTACCGCGGCGGCCATCGGCAACTCCAGCCTTGGCTCGCTGCACGCCGCCGGCAAGACCGGTACCAGCGATAGCCAGCGTGATAGCTGGTTCGCCGGGTTTACCGGGGAGCACCTGGCGGTCGTCTGGATGGGCCGTGACGATAACAAGCCCACGGGGCTCTATGGCGCCACGGGTAGCATGCGGGTCTGGCAGGAGTTGTTCCGCAAGTTGCCCACCGCGCCGCTCTCGGCGCAGCCCGGTGAGGGTCTGGAGATGGCATGGGTGAACACCCAGACCGGCAAGCGTACGGAACCCACCTGCGAGGGGGCCCGGCAGTTCCCGTTCATCGAGGGCAGCGTGCCTGAAGAAGAGCAGGGCTGTTTCTGGCAGCAATTCAAGGGTATGTTCGGCGGCGGCGACAGCCAGCAGCCTCCGGCCCAGCCGCCCGTTCCCAGTAATCCTACGGATTGACCATGCTTCGTCTTCGTTATTGCGCCCTTACCGCCGCCGCGCTTGTCGCCGCGTGCAGCCAGCCCGCCCCGCCGCAGGCCACCCGTCCCAGCCAGCCCAGTTACGATATCGTGGCGCAGATCCGCGCCGCCGGTGAGCGCGAAAAGTCCGCTATCGAGGTGGCGCCGCTGCGCGACCCGGGCGTGAAGGGGCTCGAACAATCGGCCCAGGCCGATGAGCGCGCCGGCAAGTACGATGACGCCGACGCCAAGCTCGTGCAGGCGCTGAAGCTGGCACCGGAAGCACCGGAACTCATCCAGGACCGCGCGGAGATCGCCGTGCGCAAACAGGATTACCCCGCCGCGGAGAAGCTGGCGAAGCAGTCGTTCGAGATGGGCCCGAAGTCGGGCAGCCTGTGCGCCCGCAACCAGCAGACGATTTATGAAATGCGCATGCAGGCGGGCGACCAGAATGGCGCCATGGCGGCGCGCACCGAACTGGGCAAGTGCCACATCGCAGGCCCCAACCGGTTCTGATACCACGTAAGCATCGGGTCGTAACACGGTAGGAGCGCGCTTGCGCGCTCCTACACGAGCGGCGTTTAGCCGCCGCGGATCTTGCGGCCGTGGGCGTGAACCGTATCGACCAGCACCTTCACGTTTTCCGGGTCCACTTCCGGCGTGATGCCGTGGCCCAGGTTGAAGATATGGCCGGGGTGTTCGCCGAAGGCATCCAGTACCGCCCGTGCCTCGCGCGCCACGATGTCCGGCCCCGCACGTAGCACGGCCGGGTCCAGGTTGCCTTGCAGCGCGACCTGGTCGCCTACGCGCTTACGCGCTTCGCCGATATCAATGGTCCAGTCGACACCCAGGCCATCGCAGCCCGTGTCGGATAGTGCCTCGAGGTGGCCGCTGGCGCCCTTGGAGAACAGGATCACCGGGATGCCGGCGCATGCGGGGTCGGCTTTCACCGCGTCGACCACCTGCGCCATGTAGTGCAACGAGAACTCCCGGAACGGGGCGGGCCCCAGCAGGCCACCCCACGTATCGAACACCATGAGCGCCTGCGCGCCCGCCCGCGCTTGCGCGATGAGATAGGCGGCGACCGAACGGGCCACGGTATCGAGCAACTTGTGGGCCAGCGCAGGCTCATTCCACGCCAGCGCCTTCACCCGGGCGAAGTCGCGCGAGCCTTCGCCTTCCACCATGTAGCAGGCGAGCGTCCACGGGCTGCCGGAGAAACCGATGAGCGGTACGCGCCCGCCCAACTCCTGGCGGATCAGGCGCACGGCATCCATGACATAACGCAGCTCGCCGTCCATGTCGGGTACGGCAAGGGCGTGGATGGCCGCCGCATCGCGAACCGGGCGCGCGAAACGCGGGCCTTCGCCGGCTTCGAACGACAGGCCAAGGCCCATCGCATCGGGAATGGTCAGGATGTCCGAGAACAGGATGGCCGCATCGAGATCAAAACGTTCGAGCGGCTGCAGGGTGACTTCGCAGGCGTATTCCGGGTTCGTGGCAAGGCCCATGAAGCTACCGGCGCGGGCGCGCGTTTCGCGGTATTCCGGCAGGTAGCGACCGGCCTGGCGCATGACCCAGATTGGCGTGGTATCGGTGTGCTGGCGCCGCAGCGCGCGCAGGAAACGATCGTTGCGGAGCGTGTCAGCGGCCATGCGCCGACTCCTGACCCTGGCTGAACATCACTTTGAATCCCTTTTTGATCTGGGCATCGCGCGCTTTCTCGAAGGCGGCCAGCGCGGCATCGCGCTCCAGGTACACGTCGCGCTTTAGCGTGGCCTTGCCGCCCTGGGTACCGGCTTCGCGGTACAGGGTCCAGCCGCCGAGCAGATCCTGCTCCAGCGTGATCTGGACGTAGCGGGGCGCTTCGGCACCTGCCGCCGGCATGGTTTGCATGTAAATCCGCATTGCACCGACCTGGATGACGCAGGAAACCACCATTGTAGGCGATTCGCGGGATGCCCAAGGGGAGCTACCCGCGACATGCCGCCGCGCCGCGGCGGATCGCGCGCCATCGCGCTTCTCCACCAGGCCCCGAAGCTGCGGACGAAGACGTGTTTGTAGGAGCGCGCTTGCGCGCGATCAGCCGGCAGCGCCGGCGGCAAGCACGCCGAGAACATCCCCGTCGGCCACGCCCGCCACGATCTCCGCCTTGCCCACGCCACGCCACAGGATCAGCCGCAGCGTCCCCGCGGTGTTCTTCTTGTCCAGCCGCATCAGGTCGAGGATGCGGCTGGCTTCGTGTGCACGCGACGGTTCGGTAGGCAGGCCAAGGCGCTGCAACAGCGAAAGCAGGCGCGCCGTGTCCGCCGCCGGGGCCATGCCCAGCTGCTCGGAAAGCCTTGCCGCCAGCACCATGCCGATCGCTACGCCTTCACCGTGCAGGATGTCGCTGTAACCACCCGCCGTCTCCAGCGCATGGCCAAACGTATGTCCCAGGTTGAGCAGGGCACGCTCGCCCTGTTCGGTTTCGTCGCGCGCGACCACGCCTGCCTTGTAACGGCACTTGCGGGCGATCGCATCAATGAGCACGCCGGGCTCGCGCGCGGCAAGCGCATCGGCATTGGCCTCCAGCCAGGCAAAGAACGGCTCGTCGCCGATCGCCGCACCTTTTACGATCTCCGCCACGCCCGCCAGGTATTCCCGTTGCGGCAGCGTGTGCAGCACCTCGATATCCGCCACCACGGCGCGCGGCTGGTGGAACGCACCGACCAGGTTCTTGCCCGCCGGCAGGTTCACGCCGGTCTTTCCACCGACCGAGGAATCCACCATCGCCAGCAGCGTGGTCGGCACCTGGATGAAATCGATGCCGCGCATCCAGCAGGCGGCGGCGAAGCCGGCGAGATCGCCGACCACACCGCCGCCAAGTGCCACCACGCAGGCATCGCGGGTGGCGCCAAGCGCGGCAAGCGCATCGAGCACCTTGCCGACATTGGCGAAGGTCTTGTGCGTCTCGCCATCATCGAGCAGATGCACCGACCACGTCAGGCCTTCGAGACCTTTTTCCAGCGCGCCGAGGTAGTGCGGCGCCACCGTGGTGTTGCTCACCACCAGCACATGGCGGCCGCGGATGCGTGCACGCCAACGTGCGCTGTCGGCAATAAGCCCTGGGCCGATCCACACGGGGTACTCACGGCCGGCCAGTTCGACATCGACGGTTTGCATCAGGCGCGCCTCCAGTGGCGATCGAGTAGCGCGATAGCGCGGTGCAGGGCGTCGTCGACGCTTTCGTGGCGCCCGTGGAAGATGAGGTCGGCCACCTCTTCGTAGACATGGTTACGTGAGCCGGCCAGGGCCTGCAGGCGGCCGCGGCGGTCGGCGCCGGCGATCATCGGGCGCACGGTATCGTGTTCGAGCCGGTCGAGCTGTTCCTCCACATCCACGGCCAGCACCAGCACGGTGCCGCGGGTCATCAGCGTCTCCCGGTTCACCCCAGCCATGACCGCGCCGGCGCCAGTGGCGAGCACGATGCCCTGGCGGAGGCTAAACTCATCCAGATGCGCGGTTTCCCGCGCACGAAAGGTAGCCTCGCCCTGCGTTTCGAACATGTGGTTGATCGTGACGCCGTAGCGTTTCTCGATCTCCACATCCAGGTCGACGAAGGGCAGGCCGTAATGCGCCGCAAGGCGCTGGCCGATCGTGGTCTTGCCGGCGCCCGTAGGGCCGACCAGGAACAGGTTGGGCGAAGGATTCATCGCTCCCATGCTAGCAACAAGCCAGACACCCATGCATGCCGCCGTGCTTATTGCCGGTGCCGGTGACGTCGGTATGCGCGTGGCAGGCCGCTTCGTCGCACTCGGCCACCCCGTATTTGCCCTGCGCCGCCACCCGCCGGGCGCGGCGCCGGCGGGCGTTACCTGGCTGCGCGGCGACCTGACCGAGCCGGGTTCGCTGACGGGTCTGCCCGCCGTAGCGACGGTGATTTACGCCCCCACACCCGCTTCGCGCGATGAAGGGGCATACCGGTCGGTCTTCGTGCATGGCCTCCGCCATCTGATCCAGGCGCTGCCGACGGCGCCCACGCGGACCGTGTTTGCCTCATCCACGGCGGTCTACGGCGAGCAGGGTGGCGGCTGGGTGGATGAAGACACCCCGCCGGACCCGCCCGGGTTCAATGGCCGCGTATTGCTGGAGGCTGAGCGCTGGCTGGGCCTGGCGGGCGTGGGGGGCGTTGCCGTTCGGCTGGCCGGGCTCTACGGGCCAGGGCGCACGCAGTTGCTGGATCGCCTTCGCGAAGGAAACGCCAGCGTTCCGCGCGGGCGTGGGATCTATGCCAACCGCATCCATGTCGAGGATGCGGCGGCCGCGCTGGTGCATGTGGCGCGGCTGGCCGAACCGGCACCGGTTTACATAGGGGTGGACGATACGCCCGTGCCCATCGATGTGTTGTACGACTACCTCGCCACGCTGGCCGGTGGCCCGGTCCCGCCCGAGGGACCGCCGCCTGCCGGGGTGGGTAACAAGCGCCTGAGCAACGCACGCCTGCGCGCAAGCGGCTTCCGCTGCGCCTGGCCCGATGCCCGCCAGGGCTACGCCGCGCTCGTGTAGGAGCGCGCTTGCGCGCGATTGGCCGTGCCGCAAGCCTCATCGCGCGCAAGCGCGCTCCTACAGTCGAGGCGTGCCGTGGATGTCCGGTACGTGAGGCGTGCGGTGGGTGTCCGGCACGTGGGGGGTGCGGTCGGGGTCCAGGGAGATCAGCAGGTCGGCTTTGGCTGGCAGGGTGGCCAGGGCATGGCGGCTTAGCCGCTCGTAGTGCTGCAGGAAGCGGGCGAGGGCGGGTGCATCCATGGCGCGCAGTTCGCCCCGGGCGCGCAAGGGTTCCTCGGCTTCGCCCCGCCAGCGCTCGACCACTTCCCATGACGGCGCCGCAAGCACCACCAGGGCATCGATGCCGCGCCAGATCGGCAGGTAACCCGCAAGCTGCGCGTTGACCCAGTGGCGCCAGGTGCCATCCCGGTCCTCCTCGCGCTCCAGGGTATTCACCGGTTCAACCAGTGCGTCGTCGCTCTGGGGCTCGACGCCGAGGCACCATCCCTCGAGGACGATGAGCTTCGGCACCTCGGCCTCCGTGGGCCAGAGCGCCTCGTCATAGCGATCGTCCCGCCCCTTGTCGAAGCGCGGCACGCATACAGGGCGCCCGGGCGAGGCGCTGGCCAGGGCGGCCAGCGTGGAGGCGAGCAGGATCAGATCGTGCGTGCCGGGGACTCCCCGTGTGCGCAGCAGCGGGTGCACCTGGCGTGCCAGGGTGAGCCGTTCGGCATGGGTCAGGTAGGCATCATCCAGGGAGAGCGTGACGGCGCCCCAACCACGCCGCGCCGCCGCGTCGATCAGACCCGCGCCGAGCGTGCTTTTGCCACTGCCCTGAAGACCCGAAATGCCGAGGATAAAGGGTGGCCGCGCGCGCTCGATGGCTGCGGCGAAACGCCCAAGGACCGCCCCGGCCAGCGTGCTAGCATCGTTCGATTCCATGGTGCACGAGCATACCCCACTCTCATGCTGACCCCAGAAATCCTCACTACCTTCCGCGGCCTGCTCGATGAAGCCAAAGCCAGCGGCGACCGTGAACCCACGGCCATGAACCTTGCGACGGTCGATGCCACCGGGCGCGTGCATTCGCGCATCGTGTTGCTCAAGGCCATCGACGAACATGGCCTGCAGTTCTTCACCAATTACGAGAGCGACAAAGCCGCGCAAATCGCTGCGCACGACGAGGTCGCCCTGTGCTTCCACTGGAAGCAGATTCGCGAAGGCATCCAGGTACGCTTTGAAGGGCGCGCCACGAAGACATCGGCCGAGATTTCCGATGGTTACTTCGCCAGCCGCCCGCGTGGCAGCCAGATCGGCGCATGGGCTTCGAAGCAGAGCCAGGAGCTGCCGGACCGGCAGACCTTCGAAGACCGGGTGGCGCATTTCGAGAAAGAGTTCGCGGGCCGCGATGTACCCCGCCCGGAACACTGGGGTGGCTACGTGGTGGCGCCCGACCGCATTGAGTTCTGGTACGGCGCCACGTTCCGCCTGCACGAACGCATCGTGCACAGCGACCACGGTACAAGCTGGGTCACCCGCCTGCTTTATCCCTGAGGTCGCCATGAGCCGTGCCCAGCCCGTGCAGCACATTGCCCAGACCACCTTTACGGTGCATACGCGTGGCCGCTCGCTCAGTGAAGTGACCGGCCGCGTGGCCGAAGCGATCAGTGCCAGTGGCGTAAGCACGGGCCTGGCCAACGTGTTCGTGCAACACACCAGCGCATCGCTACTGATTGGCGAGAACGCCGATCCCACGGTGGTGGCCGATCTGGAACGGTTTTTCGCCCGGCTCGTGCCCGATGGCGATCCGCTGTTCCGCCACCAGGACGAAGGACCGGACGACATGCCTGCGCATGTCCGGTCGGTACTCACCGGGGTGTCGTTATCGGTACCCGTACACAACGGCAAACCGTTGCTCGGAACCTGGCAGGGCGTGTTTCTTTACGAACACCGCCATGAGGCGCACCAGCGCAAGATCACGGTGACGGTTACCGGGCACTGAGCGGGCATCAAAAAGAAGCCCGCCCGCCGTGGTGGCCACCGGGGGTGGTGGTGGGCCAGGGATATCCATAGCGCGGCGGGCGGGGTAAACGCTCGCTTGTATCCTCGCGCTGCGCCGCTGCCTCCGCATCAGTACATCTACGGCACGTTCGCGCCGTGGAACCGCTTAGAACAGCAGGCCGAGGTCTTCGGCCCTGCGCACGAGTTCCAGCGTGCTATGCACATCCAGGATCTGCATGATCGTGTACTTGTGTGCCTCGACCGTGCGCACCGACAGCCCAAGGCGCTCTGCGATCTGCTTGGAGCGAAGCCCGCCGCCGACCAGCCGCAACACTTCAAGTTGCTTGGGCGTCAGTTCCTGGATCCCCAACGTATCCGCGTGCAGGTAGTGCGTGCCGAGCGATGGCGTGACATACGTGGATCCGGCAAAAACGTGGCGTAGCGCCGTGAGTAGTTCTTCGCCCGCGGAAACTTTCAGCACATAGCCATTCGCACCGGCGCGCATCGCTGTCGCAGCGAGCGCCGGTTCCGCGTGCATGGTGAGGAAAACGAACGGCGTGCGGTCACCTTCGCCACGGAGTGTTTTCAGCACATCCAGGCCGCTGCCCCCGGGCATGTTCACGTCGGAGAGGATCAGGTCGGGCTTTTCGCTCCGCACCAGGTCCAGCAGGCCCGGGCCGTCATGGCTTATCCCCACCAGTTCGCATGTGCCGGCAAGCAGGCGCTCGATACCTTCGGCCACCATGCGGTGGTCGTCGGCATACACGACCCGGGGGAGTGTTTCTGTCGTCATGGCGGATCCAGCGGTATATGCATCCAGAGGTCCACGCCCTTGCCGGGTGCACTGCGCAGCTCGAACCGGCCTCCAAGGAGCTTGGCGCGTTCGTTCATGCTGATCAAGCCCAGGCCGGGGCGGGCGTGGGCACCTTCTTCCGGATCGAATCCACGCCCGTTGTCGAAGATCCACAGCGATGCGCCTTCCACATCCACCGATGCCTTGATGGTGAGGCGCGTAGCGGAGGCATGGCGTAGTGCGTTGGCTATCGCTTCCTGGGTCACCCGGTAGAAGCACAACGCCACGTCGTTGGACAGGCGATCGACGCCGCGATCGGCGATCAGCACGATTTCCAGCGAGTGGCTGCGGTGGGGGGCATGGCAGAGCGCTTCCAGCGCATCACGCAGGCCAGCGTGCTCAAGCACGCTGGGATGTAGCTGGCGGGAAAGTTGCCGCACATCTTCCGATAGCGACACGAGCAGCTCGCGCAAGTGATTTACCTCGCCGTGCAATGCCGGGTCCACCTGGCGGCGCAGGGCCGACAGGCCGATGGATGAAGCCGCAAGGCGCTGGTTGATATCGTCATGCAGGTCGCGTGCAAGGCGCGCGCGCTCCTGTTCCTGCGTGGCGATAAGGCGGCCAGCCAACTCACGCAGATCAGCATGCGCGCGGCCCAGCGCGCGGCGGCTCGAATAGCGCTGCTCTACGACGACCGAAAGAATGAGTGCGCACAGCGCGGCCAGCAGGCTCCACAGCTGCACGGCCAGCGTGCTGTTGGGCGCGGAATCCGCGATATACGGGCCATACCCGTTCACGCTCAGGTGCGCCGCCAGCAGCGCGATGATGAAAATCGTGATGGAGCTACCGGTCATCTGCGCGCGGACGATCGCGAAGATCACCACGGGGGCGGGTGCCAGGCACATCACGGGCACGAGGCCCTGGCGGCCACCCAGGGTGAACCACAGCGCACCCAGCAGAGCGAGGCAGAGGGTCATGAACACGACGTAGAACGCCGATATCGGACCAGAGTGGCGTACTGCGGCATCGGGGTTGCGCAGGCTGATCCACACCGGAAGGTAAAGCACGTAGCCCAGCGAATGGGCCATCGCGATATTGGAGAAATCACTCAACACCGTGCCGCGAAATGAGGTGTAGCGGCTGGCATGCTCCACCAGCGCCGCGCTGCAGGCGGGTAGTGCGGCGACAGCGACGAGCACGAGGGCCGCCAGGCGGTAGAAGTCGTCCAGGCGGGTAAGCCCATCGGGCATCTGCCGCAACATCCAGGCGGCGACCGGCACCAGCAACAACGCGGCCACGATCACGAGCGTCGTATCCAGCAGCGGCAGCCCAAAAGCCGCGCCAGTCGCGACCAGGCCCACGATCGCACTGCAGGAAAGAACCGCCCATCGCCGCCACGCGTTGGCGAGCAGCGCGCCGAGCAACACAGCACCGGGAAACCAGACGATGTGCGTGCCGTACTGGTGGTTCCACAGGGCGGCCGATAGCACCTGGGCCACGGCCACGCCCGCAAACACGCCACCACACCACACGGTGAGGCTGCGCGTCGAGTACGCCGGGATGTCCGCCACGGTACCTCCCGCGTCGCCAATGGGTGTGCTTCCGGGACGGCTTGTGGTGAAGCCGGGGACCGCCCCCTCCGGCGTCCCGCGACGACTATACGGTGCCGGGCGTGCACAAAGCCGGCAATATTTGTGACTGGATTCACATTTTCACAAATGTGAACGGCGTATATGCCGATTACGCGTGGCGCGCCGCCCAACTGTGCACGATGCTGACCAGTTCGCCCAGGCCATCGGTCAGTGCGGCCGGTCCTGGCTGGAGGATCAGCGGCGATTTCACCTCGTGGATCTCGCCATCGCGAACCGCCGGGGTAACCTCCCAGCCGGGCCGGGCGGCCACCTGCTCGGGGCGGAAGCGCTTGCCACACCACGAGCCGATGATGATGTCGGGCGCCGTGGCGATCACTTCCGCCGGATCGGCGATGATCCGGTCCCGGGCCAGCCCTTGCGCGGCACGGTGAGGCAGGGCCTCCTCACCTCCGGCAATACCGATCAGCTCGGATACCCAGCGGATGCCCGAGATCAGCGGTTCGTCCCATTCTTCGAAATACACGACCGGCCGGCGCGGGAGCCGGGACGAGGCTTCGCGCGCGTCATCCAGGCCACGGGCAAGGCTGTCCGCCAAGTCATTGGCCTTGGCGGGGACGCCCACCAGGGCGCCCAGCCGGCGGATGTAATCGAGGATCTGCTCGACACTGCGGTGGTTGGATATCCATACCTCCACGCCGGCCTTGATCAGCGCCTGGGCGATATCGGCCTGGATATCGGAAAAGCCGATGGCGAGATCGGGCTGCAATTCGAGGATGCGATCGACCTTGGCGCTGGTGAAGGCGCTGACCTTCGGTTTGTCCTTGCGGGCCTGTGGCGGGCGCACGGTGAACCCGCTGATACCCACGATGCGTTCCTGCTCGCCCAGCAGGTAGAGGGTCTCGGTGGGCTCTTCGGTAAGGCAGACGATGCGACGCGGACCCATGGGCATCCAGACAGGGCGGGGAGCCCACGATTGTCGCCGCTCAGGGCATTTCGATCCAACGGCCGTGCCGGCGCACTTCCAGCGGGTGGAAGCGGCGCTTGTAATCCATCTTCGGGTGCCCCGCGATCCAGAAGCCGAGATACACGTACGGAATGCCGCGCCGCCGTGCCAGTTCCACCTGCTGGAGAATGCCCCAGGTGCCCAGGCTGCGGTCCATCTCGTCCGGATCGTAGAACGTGTACACAGCGGAAACGCCGGCGAGGGCGATATCGGTCACCGCGACGCCCAGCAGGCGGTCGTCCTTGCGGAATTCGAGGAAAAGGGTGGGGCTCCACGGCGCGGCGAGGAAACGCTGGAAATCATCGGCGTCGGCGGCGTCCATCCCGCCGCCGCTGTGACGGGCGTGGAGGTAGCGCTCATAGAGGGCGTGGCGCTCGTGGGTAAAACCGGGCGCGGCTTCGACCACGGTCAGGTCGGCGTTGCGGGCCGCGCAGCGCCGCTGGCTGCGATCGGGCTTGAACCGTTCGGCATCGACCCGGCATGGCACGCACGCCTGACAGGCGGCGCACTGTGGCAGGTAAAGGTGACCCCCGGCCCTGCGGAAGCCCTTCGCCAGGGCCGGGCCGTATAGCTTATCGAGGTTGGGCGCGCCTGGATCGACCACGAGATTCTGCGCCGTTCGCTCGGCGAAGTAGCCGCAGGCGTGCGGCAAGGTCTGGAATAGGCGGACGCGATCGGTCATGGAGCCATGTTATAGCTCGGCAGCCGGGTTCGCGTCCGCGTCTGTCATTTACCCGATGAGGTATCCAGCGAGGCGCGCAGGGTTTCCAGCTGGTGCTGGTAGTGCTTGCGCTCCATCATCTCGATCAGGACGCGCAGGCTTCGCGCGGAATCCAGGTGCTGGCGAGACCACGGCCGCGAGCGGCCACGGACGGTTTCCTGCCACGACGCAAAGCTTTGCCGCGGCGAAAGCCGGGCGCCGGGGATGTTTTCCAGCTTGGCCAGGGCAGGGTTGCCCGCCCAGCGCACGTTGCGCACCTGCTCGGCGCGCGTCCATACCACGGCATTGTGCGCATCCGCTTGCAGCGGCATGAAGATCACGCCCGCCGCGAGCTCGATCATGCCGGGATCATCGAGCGCGGGAAATGCCCTGGTGATCTCGTCGGTGTGCACGACACCGGCGATCCCGTCGGGCGAGGGCGGATTTTCGATGGCGCCGATCGTGTCACGTATGCGCAGCAGTGCCTCGGCATCGGGCAGGTTGCCATGGCGCATGACACGGTCGCCGGAGAATACGGCGATGCCGTCGGCATCAACCACCTCGAGCAGCTCCGGCGCAAGCGATGCGAGCAGGTCCGCATCGATGCGTTCGCTCTCGTTGAACGCGGTAATCAGCTTTTCGCGAACGGTGAGCAGCGTGGATTCCACTTCGATCTTGGCCAGTTCCTCGATGGCCGACACACGCGATGCGAACGCCCGCGCCATGGCGTCGGCGACTTCGCGCATCTGGTGATCGGCGAAGAACGGACTGTAGTGATGGCACGCGATCAGGCCCCACAGGCGGCCGCTGGTGATGATGGATGCCACCAGCGTGCCGGTGACGCCCATGTAGCCAAGGTATTCCAGATGCACCGGCGAGACGCTGCGCAGCGATACATCCGATAGGTCGGTGGCTTCACCCGTATGCGGGTCGTGAGCCGGCAGGATGCGCGATGGCACGTACTTGCAATCGCTGATCTGGCGCACGCGGTTGCGAAGGTACAGCGCTCGTGCCTGCACAGGAATATCCGTCGCGGGATAGTGCAGGCCCAGGTACGCTTCGAGCTGTTCATTGCGCGCCTCGCCCACCACCTCGCCATGCCAGTCGTGGTCAAAGCGGTAAACCATGACCCGGTCATAGCCGAGCAGGTTGCGTACGGCACGCGCCACGCGTTGTGATGCGCGTTCCACCGTGGCGTCGTTTTCCAGCTTGTGCGTGAGGTCGTAGGCGACGCGTATCGGGTCATCTTCGAAATACGCTTCGCGCGGCTCGATCTCGACCAGCCAGCGGGTGTCGTAGGCGTGCACCGAAGCGCGCCACGTTCCGCCGCGATGGCCAAGCGGAAAGGTGACTGGCGACCACGGACTGTGCGCGGGGCGCTCGTCGTCGTCGAACAGGTGCGTGGGCAGTGTCACCACGTCGTGCAGGGGCGCATCGAGCAGCGCTTCCATCTCCACGCCGAGGAGATCCACGGCGTTCTCGCTTACCTGCAGCACGCGTTGCGTGGCGGCGTCGACCACAATAAGCACGCCATGTGGTTGCACGGAGCCGGGGATGTGGATCGGTTCGCGGTCGCAGGCGGTGAGGTCGGGCAGGTCAGTCATGGTGGCCAGCATCCTGTAGCGTGCGTTGAAAGCGCGCGAACATGTGCTGCGCGCCAGCGAGGGCAAGGTGTTGGCTGGGGGCATCGGGCAGCGCATCGTCGAGCGCGCGCTGGAAATGCCGCCAGCGGCCCGGGGCGTGTTCGCCCAGGGCGTAATACTGGTGGGCCAGCGCCGGAAAGCGCTGGCGCAGGTGGCGCACGATCACCTGGCCGCCAAGGGCTGAGCCCTCGATGACGTAAAGCTCACCCCAAAAGGCCGATCCCGCCGCACCCCCTGTAGGAGCGCGCCCTGCGCGCGACATCGTTTCGCCAGGCACAGCAGGCCCTTCGGTGTTTTCGTCGGCCCGGATCGCGCGCAAGCGCGCTCCTACAGGGGCGGTGGCGGTCTGCAGATCGGCCTCGAGGGCGGGGATGCGGGACGCGTAGGCCCACGTGGGGGCGATGGCGGCGATCTCCGCCGATCGCTCGCTTTCCCACACGCGGAACAGTGCGAGCTGCGCCGCCAGTAGCCCCGCGTAGCCGGCTTCATCCATCGCCCCTGACATCAGGGCATGCATGCCCGCCGAGGCTTCGGCGGCATCATGGGCGTCGCGGGTACGGTCGCGCAGGAAGAGGTGGGCGGCGACGTGGGCGGCGGCGCCGTCCATTCAGAGGACCTGGGTGGCCTTCAGTACCACCATGAGCATGACGCCGGCCACGATGGCCAGGATCATCAGGCGGTAGCGGGCCGCCGTGCGTTGCTGCGGTGGGCGGCGGTCGGGCGTGCGGTGCACCCGCAGTTCTTCCTGGAAGCGCACCACCGGGTCAATGCCGATGTCCTTCAGCAGGCCACGGGCCTTGGTGAAGTCATCGGCGTGCTTGACCCACACCTGCGGCCACGCATCGCGATCGTTGTTGCGCTCGGAATAGCTGAACCGCTGGTACGTGGGCCGGTTCCAGCTCGACCGGTTGGTTACCGTGGTTTCAATCGCGTGCTCGGTGAGCAACGCGACCACACGGTCGACGTTGTCCTGGCGGGGGGAGGTATATATCTGGCGCATGGCCCGATTCTACGGCATCCCCCCGCCAGGATGCCGCTAGGGCGAAACCAGCGCCGCCTTCACGTTATCCAGGTGCCCATCGTTCGGCAGCGGGGCGATCCCGAGCAAGTGGGCCAGCAGCGGGTACACATCCACGTTCTGGAACGGCGGGACCGTGGCGCCGCGGGCAAAGGCCGGGCCATGCCCCACAAACAGCGCGCGCATGCTCGGGTCCTGGTTGTCATAGCCGTGCTCGCCGCGGGACATCGGGTCCTTGCGCTTGGCCAGGTCGGCATGGCTGATGATCGACCAGCCCACGTCGGCCAGGCACAGGTACGGCGGCACGCGTGGGTTGTGGCCGTAATCCAGGCGTGCCGGCAGGTCTTCCTTGCGATAGCAATGCATGTGCGCATGCGGGCCCAGCAGCTGGGCCACGGCCGCTGTCGCGTCATGGCCATCGCGCGGGGCGAACGTGGCCATCACGCCATACGAGACGGTATCGAGATCGTCGAGGTGGGTCTCCTCATCGGAGAACACGATGTTGCCCTTGGGCACATCGGCCATGCCGTGATCGGACACCACCACGATGTTCATGCCGTCATACAGGCCGCGCTGGCGCAACTGCGCCACCAGGTAGGCCAGCGCATCATCCACTTCGCGCAGCGCCGCGTTCACTTCCGGCGAATCCGGTCCGAACTCGTGGCCGGCGTGGTCTACCGCATCGAAGTACAGGGTTTCGAACGCGGGCTTCGGGCCCGGCTCGTCGATCCACGACAGCAGCTTGTCCACGCGCGCCTTCGAGCTGAGCGAATCATCGAAGGGAATCCAGTGGTCAGGCCGCACGCCATGGATCTCGGCCTCGGTACCGGGCCAGAACATGGTGGCGGTATGCAGGCCCTGCTTCTGAGCGGTGACCCAGATGGGCTCGGCTTGCGCCCACCAACGGCCATCGCTGGTGGCCGCGCGGTTGCCCAGGCTGAACTTGCCCAGCGCCGGATCGCGCATGGTGTTGTTCACGATGCCGTTGCGATCAGGCACGCGGCCGGTTACCAGCGTGTAGTGGTTGGGGAACGTCAGCGAGGGGAACGAGGGCAGCATGTACGGCGCGTGTGCGCCGTCATCGGCCATCGCCTGCAGGGTCGGGGTCAGGTGGCGGTCCAGGTAATCGGCGCGGAACGCATCGATCGAGACGAGCAGGACAGGGTGGGCAGCGGGCGTGGCCGGGTGAGCGGGGTGCGTGGCGCACCCGGCCAGGGCCACCAGCAACAGCGCCGTGAAGAGGCGTGGCAGGCGGGAAAACATGGCATTCATGGGGAGAGGCTTAGGCTCGGTTCTAAAGACAATCCTTTCATGATGGACGAGTCAGATGACCAACGCATCACGCAAGTTCATGCTGATCCTGCTCGCGGCGCTGCCCCTGGCGGCGTTTGCCCAGGCCGCCACCCAGCCGAAACCGGCGCCGAAACCCGCGCCGCGGCCCAAGGTGTACACCCCGGTGGCGACGCCCAGCCAGCAATGGCAGAACCAGGCTAACCAGCAGCAACTGATCAACCGGCAGAACCAGAATGCCGTGCAGGAGCAGTTGCGCCAGAACAACCTGAACCAGCAACGCAGCAACGCGACCGACCCCGCCCTGCGCAGCCAGCTGGATAACGCCGACCAGTCGCAGCAACAGCAATACCGCGCCCGCCAGGACAACGCCGCCCGCCAATACCAGGACAAACAGACCACCCAGCCCGCCAACGCCACCAGCCGCCCGTAAGCGTATTAACGTGCTGCGACGCAGATAGCCCCTCGCGGCCGGGCAGCCCATAATCGGGGATTCGCTTCCACACCCCCACGGAGCCCCCGATGTCGGCCTTTACGCGCATCGATACCACCCGCACGGTCCGCGCGCCGCGCGGCGCCGAACTCACCTGCAAGAGCTGGCAGACGGAAGCGCCATTCCGCATGCTGCAGAACAACCTGGATCCGGAAGTGGCCGAGAACCCGGCCGAACTGGTGGTGTATGGCGGCATCGGGCGCGCGGCGCGGAACTGGGAATGCTTCGACGCCATCCTGCGCAGCCTGCGCGAGCTGCGCGATGACCAGACCCTGTTGGTTCAGTCCGGAAAGCCGGTGGGCGTGTTCCCGTCGCACCCGGACGCGCCCCGTGTGCTTATCGCCAATTCGAACCTCGTGCCGGCGTGGGCCAACTGGGAGCACTTCAACGAGCTCGATCGCAAGGGCCTGATGATGTACGGCCAGATGACCGCGGGCTCGTGGATCTACATCGGTTCGCAGGGCATCGTGCAGGGTACGTACGAAACCTTCGTGGAAATGGGCCGCCAGCATTACAACGGGAACCTGGCCGGCCGCTGGGTGCTCACGGCAGGCCTTGGCGGCATGGGCGGCGCACAGCCGCTAGCCGCCAGCCTTGCCGGCGCCAGCTCGCTCACCATCGAGTGCCAGCAGAGCCGCATCGATTTCCGCATCAAGACCCGCTACGTCGATGAGCAGGCGGCGGATCTGGATGACGCGCTGGCACGCATCGCCCGCTATACCGCCGAAGGCCGCGCGGTGTCGGTCGCCCTGCTGGGCAACGCGGCCGATGTGCTGCCGGAACTCGTGCGCCGCGGGGTCCGCCCGGATGCCGTGACCGACCAGACCAGCGCCCACGACCCGGTGAACGGCTACCTGCCTGCGGGCTGGACGGTCGACGAATGGTTCGAGCGCCGCAAGAGCGACCCCGTGGGCACCTCGAAGGCGGCCAAAGCCTCCATGCGCAAGCACGTGGAAGCGATGCTCGCCTTCCACGCGCAGGGTGTGCCCACGTTCGATTACGGCAACAACATTCGCCAGATGGCCAAGGACGAAGGCCTCACCGATGCCTTCGCCTTCCCGGGCTTCGTCCCCGCGTTCGTGCGCCCGCTGTTCTGCCGTGGCGTGGGCCCGTTCCGCTGGGTGGCGCTGTCGGGCGATCCGGAAGATATCTACAAGACCGATGCCAAGGTGAAGGAGCTGATTGCCGACGACCCGCACCTGCACCGTTGGCTGGATATGGCGCGCGAGCGCATTAGCTTCCAGGGCCTGCCGGCGCGTATCTGCTGGGTAGGCCTGGGCCTGCGCCACAAGCTGGGCCTCGCGTTCAACGAGATGGTCCGCAATGGCGAGCTGAAGGCGCCGGTGGTCATCGGCCGCGATCACCTGGATTCAGGTTCGGTCGCCAGCCCCAACCGCGAAACCGAGGCCATGCGCGATGGCAGCGATGCCGTGAGCGACTGGCCGTTGCTCAACGCCATGCTCAACGTGGCCGGCGGCGCCACGTGGGTCAGCCTGCACCACGGGGGTGGCGTGGGCATGGGTTACAGCCAGCACAGCGGCGTGGTCATTGTGTGCGACGGTAGCGAAGAAGCCGACAAGCGCATCGCCCGCGTGCTCTGGAACGACCCCGCGACGGGCGTGATGCGCCACGCGGACGCCGGCTACGAAGACGCCATCGCCTGCGCGAACGAGCAGGGCCTCGACCTGCCGATGCTGCGCTGACGCAACACGGCTCCGTGTAGGAGCGCGCTTGCGCGCGATGGGTGCTTGCGGAAACCCCCATCGCGCGCAAGCGCGCTCCTACATGTCTTTTACCGCCCGTTCGCCCAGGCCGGCGTGTACATCTCCGGGTAAATCCGCTGCAACGCCAGTACCTTCGGCCGGTCGTTGATGGCGATGTACATCGCATCGGGGTTCAGGTGCATGTAATCCTGGTGCTCGTCCTCGGCGTTCCAGAAGCCCTTGAGCGGTACCACCTGGGTCACGATCGGGGCGCTGAAGGCCTTGGCCGCCGTGAGCTGGGCCACATAGGCGCGGGCCAGCTTCTCCTGCTCCGGTGTGGCGTAAAAAATCGCGGAGCGATATTGCGTGCCCATGTCGGGGCCCTGGCGGTTGAGTGTCGTGGGGTCCATGGCCACGGAGAAGAACACCTGCAATAACTGGCCGTAGGTCACCTGGGCGGGGTCGTACACCACGCGTACCGATTCGGCATGGCCGGTGTCACCGTCGCTCACATCATCGTAGTTGGCATGGGCCGCATCACCGCCGGTGTAGCCCGAGCGCACACTTTTTACGCCCTTGACGTGCTGGAATACACCTTCCACGCCCCAGAAGCAGCCCCCGGCGAATACCGCGGTGGCCTCGCCCGGTGCGCGGGCGGCATCAACGGCTGGCGTGGGCAGCGTCAGGCCTTCATCGCGGGCGGCAGCGGCCGAGCAGGCGGTGAGGGCGGCAAGTACGAACGGGAGCAGGATCGGGCGGCGCATGGCGGTTCTCCGACGGGGGATAAGCCAATAGACCGGGGGCGGCATGGTTTTATTACGCGGCTACCCCTACAGTACGCCGCCCCCTGGCCGTTACATACCGAACGGCGTGGGGATTCCCAGCGAGAAGGAGGCACGGGAAGGTGGCGTACGACCTGGTGGAGCGACGCGTGTTCGTGACCGATCTGCAGATCGGCATGTTCGTCAGTCGCCTGGATTGCGAGTGGTCGGATACCCCGTTCCCTTTGCAGGGGGTGCCGATCACCTCGCGCGAGGATATCGATAACCTCGCCAAATTCTGCAAATACGTCTTCGTCGATACCCAGCGCCAGGTGGCCACATCGTCGTGGCTCCC
>Ga0207647_10000190_pt1 | contig 49689 bp, 33 predicted proteins | sample KBSCornC2_FD_184295 | JGI IMG/M metagenome (GOLD analysis project Ga0207647, IMG submission 184295) | Corn rhizosphere microbial communities from Kellogg Biological Station, Michigan, USA - C2 (SPAdes) (version 2) | ecosystem: Host-associated > Plants > Roots > Rhizosphere ... | reverse complement strand
TGACCGCTCGTTTTTGATCGAGGCACGGAGGCCGAGTCGAAAACCCCCGTCCGGCACCCGGTTCGCGGCCGTAGGCCAAATAGGTACATGGCCGCGTAGCGGCATCCTTTGCGAACGCTGGAGACCTGTCTGAGCAGCGAGGGTGGGCCCCGACGGATCTTCGCCTCAAGCCCTCAAAAGCGAGGCGGCGAACGCCGCTGGTCAAATACATTCGCGAAAGCGAATGAACCGATCAGCTTGCGCGAGGCCAAAGGCGAGCCCTTAGTCGCGGAAGTTCTCGAATTGCAGCGGCAGTTCGAAATCGGACTTGCGGAGCAGGGCGATCGCGTCCTGCAGGTCATCGCGCTTCTTGCCGGTGACCTTCACTTTCTCGCCATTGATCTGGCCTTCCACCTTCAGCTTCGCTTCCTTGATCTTCGCAATGATCTTCTTCGCGACCGGCTGCTCGATACCCTGCTTCACCGTCACCTTCTGGCGCGCCTCGGCCAGGTTCGTCTCCACCTTGCCCACATCCAGCGCCCGCAGGTCAATCTGCCGGGCCGCCAGGCGCGCACGCAAAATATCGTGCATCTGCTTGATCTGGAATTCGTTCTCCGCCTTCTGCGTGATCACGTTCTCCTCCAGCTCAAACTTCGCCCCCGTCCCCTTAAGGTCAAAACGGTTCGAAACCTCACGGTTCGCCTGGTCCACCGCATTGCTCAATTCGTGCTTATCGACTTCCGAAACGATGTCAAAGGAAGGCATGGGGAAAAATCCTCGCTAGGGGTTACAGCCGACAAGTTTACGCGACCCGGCTACCATATGCGTTTGCACCACCAGGCAGGCCCCACTCATGGAATACGATGCCATCATCATCGGCGCAGGCGCCGCCGGGCTGATGACCGCCATCGTCGCCGGCCAGCGCGGCCGGCGGGTGCTCGTGGTCGACCATGCCAACAAGGCCGGCAAAAAGATCCTTATGTCCGGCGGCGGGCGCTGCAATTTCACCAATACCAACACCACGCCTGCCAATTTCCTCAGCCGCAACCCGCATTTCTGCAAATCGGCCCTTGCCCGGTATACCCCCTGGCACTTCATCGACATGGTCGAGAAGCACCGGATCAAGTACCACGAAAAAAGCCCCGGCCAGCTGTTCTGCGACGAATCCTCCAAGCTCATCGTGCGCATGCTGCTCGATGAATGCGCCGCCGCGGGCGTGCGCGTGGAGCTGAACACGGCGGTGCAGCGGATCAAGGCGGCCGAGGGCGGGTTCGGTTGTGATACGCCCCTGGGCCACGTGCGCGCGCCGTCGCTGGTCATCGCCACGGGTGGGCTTTCCATCCCCAGCCTGGGGGCCAGCGGCTTCGGCTACGACGTGGCAAAGCAGTTCGGTCACTCGGTATTGCCCGTGCGGGCCGGCCTGGTGCCGCTCACCCTGAGCGGCAAGCACCAGGAACGCTACGATGGCCTGGCAGGCGTGGCATTGCCCATCGAGGCCCGGGCCAATGGCGCCACCTTCCGTGACGCCATGCTGTTCACCCATCGCGGCATCAGTGGCCCCGCCATCCTGCAGATCTCGTCGTATTGGGAGCCCGGGGTGGACCTGCGGCTGGATCTGTTGCCCGGTACGGATGGCTACGAAGCCTTGCGCGCTGGCCGGGAGGAGCGCCCGGCGGCCGAGCTCCGCACCGTCCTTTCCGGCTTGCTGCCGCGCCGCCTGGCCGAGCGCCTGTGCGAGGTGTGGATCCCCAGCAAGCCCATGCGCCAGTACCGTGACGCCGAATTGAAGGACATTGCGGCACAGTTGCAGGATTGGCCGCTGGTCGCCAGCGGCACGGAAGGCTACCGCACGGCCGAAGTCACCCTGGGGGGTGTCGATACCGATGAGGTCTCGTCCGCCACCCTCATGTCCAAACGCCAGCCGGGCCTGTACTTCGTCGGCGAAGTGCTCGATGTCACGGGCCACCTCGGCGGCTACAACTTCCAGTGGGCCTGGGCGTCCGGCCACGCCGCCGGCCAGGCCCTCTAAACAGGAGCATTCGCAATGCGTATCGGTTTTATCGGGCTGGGCAGCATGGGCGCGGGCATGGCCGCGAACCTGATCAAGGGCGGCCACGAGGTGGTGGTGTGGAACCGCAGCGCCGATGCGGCGAAACCCTTGGCAGAGCAGGGCGCCAGGGTAGCCGCCACGCCCGCGGAAGCGGCGAAGGGCGCGGAGGTCGTCCACAACATGCTGGCCAACGATGCGGCCGTGCGTGACGTGATCCTGGGTAGCGGCGGCGTGCTGGAGGCGCTCGCGAGCGGCGCCGTGCACGTCAACCACGCCACCATCTCGGTGACGCTGGCGCAGGAGCTCGCTGACAGCCACGAGGCCCGTGGCGTCGGCTTCGTCTCCGCCCCGGTGTTCGGCCGCCCTGCCGTGGCCGCTGCTGGTGAGCTGAACATGGTGGCTTCCGGCAAGCCCGAGGCCATCGCGAAGGTGCAGCCGCTGCTCGAGTTGCTGGCGGCGAAGGTATGGCCCATGGGCGATGATCCGATCCGCGCCGCCGTGGTGAAGATCGGTGGCAACTTCCTGATTGGTGCAGCGATCGAGAGCATGGCCGAGGCCAGCGCGCTGACCCGCTCCTACGGCGTGGAGGCGAAGGATTTCCTCGAGGTCATGCAGGGCACCCTGTTCTCCGCCCCGGTGTACAAGATCTACGGCGGCATGATCGCCGAGAACCGCTACGAACCGGTCGGGTTCAAGCTCAGCCTGGGCTTCAAGGATGTGGGCCTGGCCCGCGCCGCGGCCGAGGCCAGGCGAGTGCCCATGCCCGTCGCGAGCGTGCTGCACGATGCCCTGCTGGAATCGCTGGGGCGTGGCGATGGTGACATCGACTGGGCCGGCCTGGCCCGCGTGGCGGCCGCCCGGGCGAACCTGAAGGATTGAAGCGTTAGAGCGTTTTTACGCACGTCTTCACAATCGCTACGCCGCCGGGTTGGCGACAATCGGGCGGCACGATGTTGTGCGGCTTCCCAGGCGAGAAAACATGACCGCAAGCTGGAAAACGGTGTACGAGGGCCAGCACGAGGGCCGGGCGGTGACCGTACGCGAGTCGAACGACGGTACCTTCAAGGTGCTGACCAAGCAGACCGTCCACGATGAGGGTATCGCTTACCAGGACGGCCCGCGATTCGTCCACGTCTCGCCCGCCAGTGTCGGCGAGCAAGTGGAAAGCGAGGTGAACTCGCGCGATTCGCTGGAGGAAGCCCTGAAGGAACTGCATTTCTCGTCGAAGTCGGTCACGGACATCCTGCACGGCCTGGCTTGACCGGTCACCGCGCCGTTCTGCCATGATGGGGGCTCGTTCCCCCGTCAAGGCGCACCGCTTCCATGGCAGAAACGACCCCGACCTTCGAGCGCACGGTGCCTCGCATCCTGATGTGCGCCCCCACGTATTTCGAGGTCAGCTACGTCATCAATCCCTGGATGACCGGCCATGTGCACGACACCACCAGCGAGCGCTCCGAGCGCCAGTGGGATGCGCTGCGTGAGACGGTGCAGCGCCACGCCGATGTGGTGATCCAGCCGCCCGCCGCCGGGCAGCCCGATATGGTGTTCGCGGCGAATGCCGGCCTGGTGTTCGGCAACACCTTTGTTCCCAGCCGCTTCCGCTATGACGAGCGCAAGGGCGAGGAGCCGCACAACCACGCATTCTTCAGTCGCCACGGCTTCGATATCGTGGAACTGCCTGCAGGCATCTTCTTCGAGGGCGCGGGCGATGCGCTATTCGATCGCGGCACCCACCGTCGCCTGTGGATGGGCCATGGCCACCGTTCGGACCTGGACGCCGCGCCCGCGCTGGCACGCCTGCTGGATGTCGAGGTCTTGCCGCTGAAGCTGGCCGATCCGCGCTTCTATCACCTGGATACGTGCTTCTGCCCGCTGGCGAACGGCTACCTGCTGTACTTCCCGGCCGCGTTCGATGCGGCATCGCTTGCGCTGATCGAGCGGCACGTGCCGCCCTCCGAGCGGATCATCGTGGATGAGCACGATGCCGTGGAATTCGCCTGCAATGCAGTGAATGTTGGCCGGGTAGTCATCCTGAACCGGGCAAGCCCGAACCTGCGCTCGCGTCTGGAAGGCGCCGGTTTCATGGTCATCGAGGTGGCCCTCGATGAGTACATGAAATCCGGCGGGGCGGCGAAGTGCCTGACCCTGCGCCTGGATGAGGCGGTGGGCGCGTAACCGGTCAGGCGTCGCGCCAGTCCACGTTGCCATCGATGATGGTGTTGGTGCGGCCGCCGACCCAGACGTGCTCGCCTTCGATGCGGATGATGATCCGCGCATCGTGGCCTACCTCGAGGCCCTGGCTGACGACATAACCCTTGGCCAGGGCCCCGCTGGTGTCATGCGTGGCGACGTAAGCGGCAATCAGCCCGTTGGCGGCGCCCGAGGCCGGATCTTCAACGATGCCGACACCGGCCGGGAAGGCGCGGACGGCCAGGCCTTCATGGGTGCGCGCAAAGATGCACAAGCCCAGCGTATCCGTGGCCAGGGCGAGTGCGCGGATGGCCGCGTGGTCCGGCCGCCAGCCGCGTAGCGCCGCTTCATCGGCGAACTCGGCCACCCACCAGCGGCGGCCGCCTTCCACGCACGCCGGCTTGAGCGGGCCCAGGGCCACGCCATAGAGCACGCTCGAAAGGCATTCACCGCCGCGCGAGGCATCGCCGACGACGCGCGCCTTCGGCGATTGCACGAACAGCTCGCGGTCGGCACCGGTGCCTTCCACCAGGATGGGAAGTACGCCGGCGCCGCATTCCTGCCACACCACGCCCGCCGCATCCGGGGCGATCAGCCCCGCATCCAGCGCGGCGTGTGCGCTGCCGATGGTGGGGTGCCCGGCGAAGGGAATTTCCTTGCTGGGCGTGAAGATACGCGCGCGGTAGTCGGCGCCTTCGGCACGCGCCGGGAGCAGGAAGGTGGTCTCGACCAGGTTGGTCCAATGGGCGAAACGCTGCATGCGTTCGTCCGACCAGCCCTGGGCATCGATCACCACGCCAAGGGGGTTGCCACCGCCATGGCGGGCGGCGAAGACATCGAGCTGCTTGTATCGGATGGAGGACATTGGCAGGGGTGGGGCAGGGGGAAGTCGTGAATGATAGCCCCCATCGGGGCGGCGGCGGGGTTCACAATGCCGCGCGATGCCGCCAAGATGCGCGCTGGTTAGCCGTTTCCAGGACGCAGTCGTCACGCATGATCACCACGATCCTCATTATCCTCGTGACCTGTGTGGTCTCGTTCATCGCATTACAGAACCGCCGCCTCATGGATGACCTGGTGCTGTGGCCGCCGGCCATCAACCGCAGCCGCGAGTATTACCGCCTGGTGAGTTACGGCCTGGTCCACGCGGATTTCGGCCATCTGTTCTTCAACATGCTCACCCTGTTCTTCTTCGGCCGGGTGATGGAGCAGCTGTACACCGCCTCGATGGGACCGCTGGGCTTCGTCACCTTCTACATCGGCGCGCTGCTCTTTTCGATCCTGCCGACCTACATGAAGAACCGTAAGAACGCCGGCTATACGAGCCTGGGCGCTTCGGGTGCAGTGTCAGCTGTGCTGTTCGCCTATGTGTTGATCGCCCCGTGGTCGAAGATCCTGGTATTCATCATCCCCATGCCTGCGATCCTCTACGCCATCCTGTTCGTGGTGTATTCGATTTACATGGACCGCCGTGGCGGCGATAACGTGAACCATGGCGCTCACCTGTGGGGCGCGGCATACGGCGTGCTGTTCACCATCATCCTGCGCCCGGATGTGATCTCGCATTTCCTCAACGTGATCTCCCAGCCGGGCGCTTTCTGATTCGGAACTGAACTTTTCCGACAAATTGATGTGACTTCCGCCGACATGTGTTAGATCATCCGACTACCGGATCCTTTTGATCGCATTGATCGTCCGGCATGCACGCGGGTTTCCCCGCTGGGGGGCGGTTCGCGTCGGCTACTACCGCAGGAGGAGTGAGCGCATGGCAACCACCCGTAAGTCTGCCGCGAAGAAGTCCACGGCGAAGAAATCGGCAACGAAGAAGTCCGCTGTAAAGAAAGCCTCGGTCAAAAAAGCAGCTGCCACGAAGAAAACCGCACGCAAGGTCGCACGCCCGGCCGCGAAGAAGGCCGTGAAGAAGGCCCCGGCACGCAAGGCCGCGGCGAAGAAGGCCGTCAAGAAGGCCGCTCCGCGCAAGGCTGCGGCAAAGAAGGCACCGGCGCGGAAAACCGCAGTGAAGAAAGCGGCCGCGAAGAAAGCGGCGCCGAAGCGTAGCGCGGCACCGGTACGTACCGCGAAAAAGGCCACCGCTCGCAAGGCGGCGCCGAAGACCGCAGCGCGCAAGGCGGCCGCAAAGAAGGTCTCAGTCGGCTCCAGGCCGAAGACCGCGGGCCGCAAGGCGGCCGCGAAGAAGGTAGCGGTCGGTACCGCGCCAAAGACAGCCAGCCGCAAGACCGCGGCAAAGAAGGTTTCCGTGGGCGCCGCGCCGAAGACCGCAAGCCGTAAGGCCGCCGCGGGTAAGGTCGCCGCCGTTAAGTCGGTGCCGAAGAAGGCGCCGGTGAAGAAGGCCGCCGCGCCGGTCGCGACGCCGCCGAAGGCAGCCCGCACCGCACCGCGTCCGCGCCCTGCACCAAAGGCCAAGCCGGCGGAGCCGGCGAACGAGCCGGTGCAGCACATCACCCAGGAAGAGGCGGTAGCGCACATCCAGGCGCTGCTTGAAGCCAAGAAGGAGCGCGATCGCCAGCCGCCGCCGTGGCCCGCGGGCGACCGCAATGGCAACCCGGGTGCGCAGCCCGGTAACGAGACGGCCGCGCCCAAGGTGCCGTCGCCGGAAGCCAGTTATTCCAACAGCGCGCACGAGCGCGGCGATCAGCAGAAGAACAAGGGCTGATCCGCGTCGCCTGAATGAAGGGAAAGGGCCGCTTTCGCGGCCCTTTCTTTTTTAGCGCGCGTTCAACGAATGCGGCGCAGTGTGGGAATCACACACGCCGAGGCACTTATGCGCCGATTCTCGCTTTCCCTGCTGGCATTACCGGTGTGCCTTGCGCTCACCGGGTGTTACTACGACCCCGGTTACGGGTACGTGCGTAACGGCACGGGTGCGGATGCGTATTACGGAACGCAAACCACGACCACCGTGGTGGGCGGCGGGGTGGGCTATTACGACGGCCCTGATTACGGTTACTACGGGTATGGCGGCTGCTGTTACGGCGGCACCACGGTGATTTACCGCGATGCCTATGGCCGTCGCTATGACGGCGATCGTTACGGCCATGGCCGCCCACCGCCGGGTGGCTGGAACAACCGCCCTGGCCGGGGCGATGGTGATGGCCATGGTCGTCCGCCGCCGCCGGGGGGCTGGGGTTCGCGTGGCGATGATCACCGCCCACCGCCAGGTGGCTGGCGCAACGGTGATCGCTCGCCGCCGCAGGGAGGTTGGCGGAACGGGGACCGACCGCAGTCACCGCCCGGCGGATGGCGCGGCAACCGGCCTTCACCACCCTCGAACATGGGTGGTGGCCAACGGCCACAACAAGGCTCACCTGGCCACGGTGATCGCGGCGGTTCGCGTGGCAGGAGCGATTGACCTGACATGGTTTAGCGCCCTGCGCTGACACGGCGCGTAGGGCCATTGCCTGCGTGTTGCCACCTACGCTGGCTATCTCCCCATGCCATCGCAGGCCGTCGTGTCGTTTCGCGCGCCCCCCTTCACGTTATGCACGTTCGCCCTCGCCGCGCTTGCGGGCTGCGCCGTCGTGCAGGTGTTTCCCGCGCTGCCTTCCGTGCCGGTCCTGTGTGCCGTGGCGATGTTGGCGCTGCTGGTCCTTGCGATACGGCGCGCCGCGGCGCTCCGCCTGCCTGCGGTCATGCTCGTGTTCGCCTGCTGGGCGTCAATGCACGCCACGCAGCGCATGGCCAACCGTCTGGAGCCCGAGCTGGAAGGTACCGATCTCGTCATCACGGGCCGCATTGCCGATCTGCCCCGGCGCCGTGGTGGCGATATCGCATTCCTGTTCCAGCCCATGCCGCGTGCGGGCGAGCCGCACATCGCCGGGCCGCTGCGACTCACCTGGTATCGCGCGAACCAGTCACCGGCGCCTTGCGAGTATTGGCGCTTCACCGTGCGCCTGCGCAGGCCACGCGGCGTCGTGAATCCTGGTGGCAGCGATGCCGAGCGCAGGGCGCTCACGGCGGGTATCGTCGCCACAGGCTATGTGCGTGCTTCGCCGCTGAACGCCCGCGTCGCCCACGGACGTTGTATCGATGGCTGGCGTGATGCCATCGGCAAGCGGTTGGATGGGGTGCTGGGTGTTCGCGATGCGCGCGTGCTCAAGGCGCTGGCCGTGGGGGATACGCGCGGGCTCGACGCCGCGGACTGGGACGTGGCGCGCTCGACCGGCACCTCGCACCTCATCGCCATTTCAGGCTTCCACGTGGGCGTCGCCGCGGGCGGTGGGGTTTTGTTCGCACGCGGCCTGTATTTCCTGGTGCCGTGGCTGGCCACCCGGGTTCCGCGGCGAATCGCCCAGGCCCTGCTCGGCCTTGGCGTCGCGTTTACCTATGGCTTGCTCGCGGGTATGGGATTACCCACGGTGCGCGCACTGCTCATGGTCGCCGTCCTCGTCGTCGCGGCGGTGGTGCGGCGTCGGGCGGGTGGTCTTGCGCTGCTGGCTTTTGCCTTGGTCGCCGTACTCGCCGTGGATCCGTTGGCGGTACTTTCACCGGGGTTCTGGCTGTCGTTCGCGGGCGTCGCCTTTCTCATGGCATGCGTGGCGCCGGCGGGAAACGGCTGGCGCGCCCACCTGGTATCCATGCTGCGCACGCAGGCCGTGATGAGCGTGGCCTTGCTACCCATGTCGTTGTGGTCGTTCGGGAGCGCTTCGCTGGTTTCGTTTGCGGCAAACCTCGTAGCGGCGCCCCTGGTAAGTTTCGCGGTCATCCCGCTCACCCTGGCCGGTTGTGCGGGGCAGGCGTTCGGCGCCGTGGCTTCGCCCTTGCTGCACGCAGCCTCCGCCGCCATGCACGGGCTCTGGCGCGTACTCGCTTCCATGGCCGGGTGGCCCGGCGCACAGGTGGTGGTGCCGGAGTCGGGACCATGGGCTGTCGTATTCGCCACGGTCGCCGCAGCGTGGGTGTTTGCACCACGCGGCGTACCGTTGCGGGGCTTCGCGGCGCTGTGCTTCCTGCCATTACTGGTTCCGCTGCGCGATACCACGGCGGACGGTGCGTTTCGCGCATGGGTGCTCGATGTCGGCCAGGGGCTGGCGGTGCTCGTGCGCACGCGAACGCACACGCTGGTGTACGACGCGGGCCCCGAGTTCGCCGCGGGCCACGATGCGGGAGCTGGCATCGTCCTGCCCGCGATTACCGCGCTGGGCATCGGTCCCGTCGATACGCTGGTGGTGAGCCACGGTGACAATGACCACGCCGGCGGCGCGCGGTCGGTGCAACGCCGCTATGCCAGCGCACGCTCGCTCGCCGGTGAGCCCGGCCGGCTGCATTTTTCCGCCGAGCCGTGCGCCGGCACGGCGCCGTGGGAGTGGGATGGCGTCCGCTTTCACTTTCTGGCCGTGCCGGTTCCCTCGAAGGGAAAGGTCAAGGCGAACGAGCGCTCCTGCGTCCTTTCCGTGGAAGGTGCTGGCGGGCGATTGCTGCTGACCGGGGATATTGGCACGTCGTCGGAAGCACGCATGGCCGTCGACGAACTGAGCTCCGCGGTGCCGACCATCACGACGATCGCCCACCACGGCAGTCGCCACTCATCCTCCGCGGCCTGGCTGCGCAAGGTGCGGCCGCGTCTGGCGGTGGCGTCCTCGGGGTGGCGCAACCGCTTTGGCCATCCGCACCCGCTGGTCGTGGATCGGCATGCCGCCATCGGGGCGCAGGTGTATGACACGGCGCGTAGTGGGGCCATCCGCATCGATGTTCCCAAGGCAGGTGCACCAGGGGTTGCGCGCGAATGGCGGCGGCCGGCGGATCGCTACTGGAGGGAATAGCGACAGGCATCACAGCCGGGTTCCATGTGTTGCACTGCGGTTTGACATTCGCGATTTAGAACGATTTAAATGCGCGATCCATAAAACTTAGGGGAACAGCGCGTGGTCGAAACGAAGCTGGGATGGAGCAGGGCAGCGCTTGCCCTCGCAATCGCATCGTTGGTGGTGCCGGCAGGTGTGCTGGCGGCCACGCCGGGGTTCCACAGCTCGTTCGAGGCCGGTGATCCCGCGCTCTCCGCCGCGGCGTTTGGCGGGCTGGACGTCCAGATCGCCGGCGGCCCGCCGAAGGACGTGGTGCTTACGGCCAAGCCGGATGTCGGCTTCACCGGTACCCACTCGCTGCATTACGCCGGCACCTCCACCGGTTCGCCGCTCACCGCGCGCCTGTTTGCCACGAGCGTCCCGGTGGCCGACGACACGGTGCTTTCCTGGCTAATATTCCCGCGCTCCAACAAGGATGACCTGGCCAATCCGGCCAACTACGTCAGCGTGGACGTGGTGTTCGATGATGGCTCGAAGCTTTCGGCCACGGGCGCCCGTGACCAGCACCGCGTGCCGGCGACGGCCAAGGGCCAGGGCGAAGGCCGCGTGCTTTACCCGGACCAGTGGAACTATGTAAGCGTCGATCTTGGCGCGGTAGCGAAGGGCCGCAAGGTCAAATCGATCGAACTGGCGGCCGATGCACCGGCTGGCAAGGCATTCGAAGGCTGGGTGGACGATATCCGCATCGCTGCCCAGCCGACGTTCCAGAGCAGCCATCCGACCGACTACGTGGATACCCGTCGCGGTTCCAACGCTAACGCGAATTTTTCGCGCGGCAATAATTTCCCGGCCGTGGCCATGCCCCACGGGTTCAATTTCTGGACGCCGGTCACCAACTCGGGCTCCAACTGGCTGTACCAGTACCAGGACCGCAACGGCGACGATAATCGTCCGCGCATCGAGGCCTTCCAGCTTTCACACGAGCCCAGCCCGTGGATGGGTGAGCGCCAGACCTTCCAGGTCATGCCGGCCCAGGCCGAAAGCGGTGCGCCTGCGCTGAAGCGCGAAACGCGTGCGCTGTCGTTTACCCACGATGAAGAAACCGCGCACCCCGATTACTACGGTGTGCATTTCGATAACGGCATCCGCACCGAAATCACCCCGACCGACCATGCCGCGCTGTTCCGCTTCACGTTCACCGGTAAGCGTGCGCAGCTGGTGTTCGATAACCTCAACGACAAGGCGTCGATGACGCTGGACCCGGCAGGCCGCAGCATCCAGGGCTGGTCGGACGTGAAGAGTGGCCTCTCCACCGGTGCCACCCGCATGTTCTTCTACGCCGAGTTCGACAAGCCGGTCGCCGAAAGCGGCCGCCTGGCCGGTGAAAAGCGCGACGCCGCCTCGGCATGGTTCGGCTTCGATACGGCGAAGAAGGGCGGCAAGCAGGTGACGATGCGCATCGCCACGTCGCTGATCAGCGTGGAACAGGCGAAGGCCAACCTGGGCCAGGAAGTCGCGGCGAACGATACGTTCGACAGCGTGCGCGAACGCGCCCGCAAGGCATGGGACGATCGTCTTGGCCGCTTCCAGGTGGAAGGCGCCAGCCGCGATGAGCGCACCATCCTGTATTCGAACCTGTACCGCCTGTTCCTGTACCCGAACCAGGCCTACGAGAACACCGGCACGAAGGATGCGCCGAAGTGGCAGTACGCAAGCCCGTTCTCCGCCGCCACGGGTGAGAACACCGATACCCACACCGGCGCGCGCATCGTGGATGGCAAGCCGTACGTGAATAACGGCCTGTGGGATACCTACCGCACGGCGTGGCCGGCGTACGCGCTGTTCACCCCGACCGAAGCCGGCCAGATGATCGATGGCTTCGTGCAGCAGTACCGCGACGGCGGCTGGATCGCGCGCTGGACCTCGCCAGGCTATGCCGACCTGATGGTGGGCACCAGCTCCGACGTGGCGTTCGCCGATGCGTGGCTGAAGGGCGTGCGCAATTTCGATGTGGCCAACTTCTACCTCTCGGCCATCCGTAACGCCTCCACGGTGAGCACCGATGTGAAGGGCGCGGGCCGCAAGGGCATCGAGCGCTCGTTGTTCAACGGCTATACCGATGACAACGTGAAGGAAGGCCTGTCGTGGTCGACGGCCGGCTATATCAACGATTTCGGTATTGCCAACCTGGCCGACGCGCTTGCGAAGGACAGCGCCAACGGCGGTGCCTACAAGAACTATGCCGACGACGCGCAGTGGTATCGCGCCCGCGCCGTGGGCTACGCAAACCTGTTTGAGCCGGAAGTTGGTTTCTTCGTGGCCCGCGATCCGGCCGGCAAGTGGCGCTGGACCGCGAAGGACTTCAGCCCGATCCGCTGGGGTGGCGACTACACCGAGACCAACGCCTGGAACATGGCGTTCGATGCGCCGCAGGACGGTGCCGGCCTGGCCGGCCTGTACGGCGGCCGCGAGGGGCTGGGTGCGAAGCTGGATGCGTTCTTCAGCGCACCGGGCAACTACGACGTGGGCGACTACGGCGGCGAGATCCACGAAATGCTCGAGGCCCGCGATGTGCGCATGGGCCAGTACGGCCACTCGAACCAGCCGTCACACCACATCATCTGGATGTACGACGAGGCAGGCCAGCCCTGGAAGACCCAGGACAAGCTGCGCGATGCCATGTCACGCCTGTACGTCGGCAGCGAGATCGGCCAGGGTTATCCGGGCGATGAAGACAACGGCGAGATGTCGGCGTGGTGGATCTTCGGTGCGGCAGGCTTCTACCCGCTGCGCATGGGTACCCCGGAATACGTGATCGGCGCGCCGTACTTCCCGCACATGAGCATCAAGCTCGAGAACGGGGCTACGCTGGATATCCGCGCACCGGGCGTCAGCGATACCAATCGCTTCGTCCAGTCGCTGAAGGTGAACGGCCAGCCGTGGAACAAGCTGACCCTGCCGCACGATCTGCTGGCGAAGGGCGCGACGCTGGAGTTCACCATGGGTTCGGCGCCGTCGAACTGGGGTACCGGGGCCGATGCGCTCCCGGCATCGATCACGGCCGAGGGCGCGAAGCCGTCGCCGCTGCACGATGTGCTCCAGGCGGCCGACCTCACCCTGGATGGCAAGAAGGCTGCCTCGCTGGCGGCGGCGGTCGATAACGATTCCTCGACCGAGCTGGCGCTGCCCACCGGCAAGGCCGTGATCGTGGATCGCCTGGCCAAGCCGGCCAACGTGTCCATGTACACGATCAGCTCCGGTGCCGCGGCCGCCGTGCCGACCGCCTGGAAGCTGGAGGGCTCCACCGACGGCAAGCACTGGCAGGTGTTGGATGCCCGCCAGGGCGAAAGCTTCCCGTGGCACCGCCAGACCCGAGCGTTCGCGATCGCCAAGCCGGGTGCCTACGCTCATTACCGTCTCACGCTCGATGGCACCGGCCCCGCGGCCGTGGCCGAACTGGAACTGCTGGCCCGCTAAGGCCAGCCGCACCACGGGGCGTTCCACGCGCCCGTACCTGTAGGAGCGCGCTTGCGCGCGATGGCGTTGCCGCATACCCCATCGCGCGCAAGCGCGCTCCTACATGGCGTCGGCCGACGCTGATGGGCTTGCCCGCAATCCCTTACGTTCAGCCAGTGTGAAGGCCGACTCAGTCCCCCTCGCGGGCCCTGCTATCATGCGGGCCTGACTGATTAAGTACCCTTGGGGTTCACGTGCTCGAGATCCTTCTTGCCGGCGGCTGGGCGCTCCTGCCCATCCTCATCTGCTCCCTTGTCGCGCTTGCGATCGTGCTGGAACGCTTCTGGGCCCTGCGCCGTGCGGCGGTCCTGCCGCCGGGCCTGGGCGCGGAAGTCCGCGAATGGGCGCGCTCCTCGCAGCTCGATGCCGCCCACCTGGCTGCCCTGGAAAAGGGCTCGCCGTTGGGTGAGCTGTTCGCCGGCGCCCTTGCCGTGCGTGACCGCCCGCGCGACATCATCAAGGAACGGATCGAGGATACCGGCCGCCATGTGGTTCACCGCATGGAGCGTTACCTCAACACGCTGGGTACGGTTGCCCTCATCGGGCCGCTGCTTGGCCTGCTTGGTACGGTCATCGGCCTCATCCGCATGTTCATGAACGTCATGGCCGGCGGTATCGGCGATCCGACCAAGATGGCCGGCGGTATCGGCGAAGCGCTGATCTGCACCGCGTTCGGCCTCATCGTTTCCATCCCCGCCTACGTGCTGCACCGTTACTTCCGATCGAAGGTGAGCGGCTACGTCGTACAGATGGAAAAGGAAGCCACCGCGCTGCTCGATGATCTCTCCGCCCGTGCACCCGCGCCGCGCCGCCGTGCCACCGATGCGCAAGCCCCGGCGCAGGTTGGCTGATCCATGCGTATCGGTGCCCGTCGTGAGGATGATTTCGAGATCAACGTGATCTCGCTGATCGACGTCCTGCTTACCCTGCTCATGTTCTTCGTGCTCAGCACCACGTTCGTCGAACACTCGCGGCTCAAGGTGAACCTGCCCAAGGCCGATGCCGAGGCGCGTGAGTCCACGGATAACGCACTCACCGTCGTCGTGGATCGCGATGGCCACTACTCCGTCGGCAGCGACGAAGTGATGGGCGAGGGTATCGATCCGCTCAAGAGTGCGATCGAGCGCGTGGGCGGCGACAACCACGATCGCCTGGTGGTGATTCGTGCCGATGCGCTCACGCCGCACCAGAACGTGGTGCGCGCCATGGATGCGCTCGGCCAGCTTGGTTTTACCCGTCTTTCCATTGCCACCACGCCGGCCGAGACGGCGGGCGCGAAGTGAGCGCCCCCTCCAAGAAGGTATCGGTCTGGGATGCCCGGACCTGGGCGACCTATAAGCGCCTGTTGACCTATACGCGGCGTTTCCGCACGGCTGGCTATATCGCCATCATTGGCATGATCATCGATCCGATCTGCCTGTCGGTCTTCACCGGCTCGCTGAAGCCGATGATCGACAACCTGTTCGTCGACAAGAACCCGGAAACGATTTTCTGGATGCCGATCTGGATCATCGGCATCTTCCTGGTGCGTGGCGTCGCTTCGTACATCACCGATTACGGTATCGCCTACGTGGGCCGCAACGTGGTGCAGGCCATGCGCATCGACGTGTTCGCCGCTTACCTGCGCCTGCCGTCGGCGTTCTTTGCCCGCGAGCCCTCGGGCCAGCAGATTTCGCGCGTGACGTACACCAGCGAACAGGTGGCCGCGGCATCGGCCGATTCGCTGAAAGTGGCCATTACCGAAGGCTTCACGGTCATCGGCATGCTGTGCGTCATGCTGTATTACAGCCCGTACCTCACCATGGCGCTGCTGGTGCTGGTGCCGTGCGTGGTGGCGCTGGTGACGGTCATCAGCCGCCGCTACCGCAAGATCAGCAAGCGTATCCAGGGCAACATGGGCACGGTTACCAGCGCGGTGGAAGAGGCCGTAGCGGCGAACCGCGAGGTGCGTATCTATGGTGGCCAGGTGCGCGAAGCAGAACGTTTCGGTGAGGTCGCCGAACGCCAGCGCCGGCTGAACCTGAAAGTCTCCGCCACCAGCGCGGCCTCCAGCGCCACGATCCAGACCGTGGGTGCCATGGCTTTGGCCATGCTGGTGTTCCTGGCTACCCGGCCCGACATTCTGGACACCATTTCGCCCGGTATCTTCACCGCGGTGCTGACCGCCATGGGCGCCATGATGCCGTCGTTGAAGCGACTGGCAGGCATCCAGGCCAACCTGCAGAAGGGTGTGACGGCGGCCGAGGATCTGTTCGAGATCATGGACCAGCCGGCCGAAATCGATACCGGCAGGGAAGTGCTCGAACGTACGAAGGGCGATATCCGCTTCGAAGACATCCACCTCGTGTACGAGCGCAACGAGCACGTCGCGCTGCGCGGCGTCACGCTGGCTTGCGCCCCTGGCACGGTCACGGCGCTGGTCGGGCGTTCGGGTAGCGGCAAATCCAGCCTGGTGAGCTTGCTGCCGCGCTTCTACGAGCCGACGAAGGGCCACATCCTGATCGATGGCCGCGATTACACGCATTACACGCTGCCGTCGTTGCGCAAGCAGATCGCGTGGGTCGGCCAGCACGTGGTGTTGTTCGATGATACGGTCGCCGCCAATATCGCGTATGGCGAAATGGCCGATGCGAGCGAGGCCGAGATCACGGCGGCGGCGAAGGCCGCCAATGCCATGGAATTCATCGAACGCCTGCCCGAGGGGCTCAACACCCGTATTGGCCAGGGCGGTAACTCGCTTTCCGGTGGCCAGCGCCAGCGCATCGCCATCGCCCGGGCCATCCTGAAGAACGCGCCCATCCTGGTATTGGATGAAGCCACCAGCGCGCTGGATACCGAATCGGAGCGTCTGATCCAGGATGCGCTGACCCGGCTCATGCGCGATCGCACCACGCTCGTTATCGCTCACCGCCTGTCCACCATCGAACATGCCGACCAGATCGCCGTGATGGAGCAGGGCAGGGTCGTCGAACTCGGCACGCATCGTGAACTGCTCGACATGGGCGGCCAGTACGCCGCCCTGCATCGCATGCAGTTTCACGAGCAGGCCACGGCGGGCTGAGCGTGGCCCTGGGCGGGTCGTTACAACGGCGCTGGTACGGGGTGGGCCGCCCACCGTGGTGGGCGCGGCCGCTCGAGGCACTGTATGCGAACGTCGTGCGCCGTCGCGAGGAGGCCTTTCGCGCCGATCCGTCAAAGGTCGTGCGGCTGCCGGTGCCTGTCATCGTCGTTGGCAACATTACCGTCGGCGGTACCGGGAAGACGCCGCTCATCATCGCGCTGGCCCAGGCCATGGCCGAGCGTGGGTTCCGGCCGGGCGTGGTCAGCCGTGGCTACGGCGGTACCGAGCGCGGGCCGTACCTGCTCAAGGAGACGGATGCCCCGGCGATGGTCGGCGACGAGCCCTCGCTCATTCGCCAGTACGACATTCCTGTCGCGATCGGCCGGGAACGACCGGAGGCAGCGCAGCTGCTTATCGATGCGGGCTGTGACCTGGTGCTCGCCGACGATGGCCTGCAGCACCATCGCCTGGGTCGTGACGTGGAGATCTGCGTCATCGATGGCGAACGCCGCCTCGGCAATGGCCATTTGTTGCCGGCAGGGCCGCTGCGCGAGCCTGCGGCCCGCCTGGGCTCGGTGGATTTCATCGTGGTCAACGGTGGTACGCCGCACGCCCACGAAGTGCCGATGCGGCTGGAAGGCGGCCTGGCGGTGAACCTCGATGACCCGACCCTCTCAGCGCCACTGTCCGATTTCGCCGGCCGCCCGGCGCATGCGGTCGCGGGCATCGGGAATCCATCGCGCTTCTTCGCCAGCCTTGCCGCGCATGGCATTGCCGTGGATGGTCATCCGTTCTCGGACCACCATGCTTTTACGAGCGGGGATTTTACCTTCGCGGATGGCTGCCCGGTGTTGATGACAGACAAGGATGCGGTGAAATGCCTGCCGTTCGCGCGGGCGAACTGGTGGCGTGTACCGGTGCGGGCAGTGATGCCCGAGGCCTTCTGGGATGCCGTTGCCGCGAAGGTTCGCGCGGTGCGTTAAGTCAGTGACTCTCCCGAGCCATCGGTTTCTCAGACGAAAAAAAGGCCGCGAGTAATCGCGGCCTTTTTTGTCGCAAACGTGGGCCGCTTACTGCACGCGCTGCACGTTGCCCTGGTCGTCGACCACCACGGTATCGCCCTCGCGGATGCCCGAGGCATCCTTGACCGTGACGTTGGTGTAGCGGCCGTTGCCCATCTTGATGCTCAGGGTGTAGTTCTCGCCACCACCGCCCTTGCCGATCGCGTTGCCGGCAAAGCCGCCGCCGACCGCGCCGCCGACCGTGGCGAGGGTCTTGCCCTTGCCCTTGCCGACCTGGTTACCGAGCACGCCACCGGCGATCGCGCCGATCACGGCGCCCGCGGTGCCGTGGTCACGGCCCTGGGTGATGTTGGTGTCGATGCGCTGCACCACGCCGCACTGGTCGCAGCGCACGTAGATGCCATCGGGGCGGGTCAGGGTCACCGCCGCCGCCGGCGTAGCGACCGCAGCGGCAAGCAGGGCGGCCATGGGGATGCCGAGGATGGTCTTGAGGTTCATGAGGATCTCCTTTTCGCGGGGCCAGGCAGGGAAAGGGACCGCGCGTACGCACAGTCTAAGCATTCAATCTGAATAGAAAGGAATCGGCATTCGCATTTCACGAACAGCGTGGATACTACGCCGATGACTACCGCTATCGTCTGGTTCCGCCGCGACCTTCGTCTTGCAGATAATCCCGCCCTGCTGGCGGCCGTTGAAGGCCATGACAGGGTTATTCCGCTCTACGTCCATGCCCCGGATGAGGAAGGGGAGTGGGCGCCGGGTGCGGCCAGCCGGTGGTGGCTGCACCACTCGCTGGCGGCGTTGGATAAGGGGTTGCGGCGGCACCGGGGCGCGCTGCAGATCGTTATCGCGCGCAAGCGCGCACCGACCGGGGGCGGGGGCACGCTGGGGGCGTTGCGCGAGGCCATCAAGGCCACGGGCGCGACGGCTGTTTACTTCAATCTTCTCTACGACCCGGCGATTCGCAAGCGGGATGCCCAGGTGCGCAAGGCGCTCGAGGCGGATGGCATCGATGTGGCCTCGTTCAACGCGAACCTTTGGTGCGATCCGTGGGAGATCGCCACGAAGGAGGATGAGCCATACCGGGTGTTTACCCCGTTCTGGCGCAACCTGCGCACGCGGATCGATGCGCAGGGACCGCTGGAGGAGCCCTCGCCGCTGCGCCTGGAGGCGCTGGCGACGTCGGCCGCGCTGGACGATCTCGCGCTTTTGCCGACGCTGGACTGGGCTAAAGGGTTCGACGAGTGGACGCCGGGCGAGGAGGGCGCGCACGACATGCTCAGCCTGTTTGCCGATGACGCGGTGGGCCACTACACCAGTGGGCGCGACCTGCCGGCGCGGCACGGTACCTCACGGCTCTCCCCGCACCTGCATTTCGGTGAGATCTCGCCGCGCCAGGTCGCCGAGCGCCTGCGCGCGCATTTCGCACGGCGCAAGAACGCGCCCGACCTGGAACCGTACCTGCGCCAGCTTGGCTGGCGCGAATTCGGCCACCACCTGCTATGGCACTTCCCCGATACGCCGAAAAAGAACCTCAACACGAAGTTCGATGCGTTCCGCTGGGAGAAGCGTGACGCCCATGCGCTGCGCCGCTGGAAGCAGGGCAAGACCGGCATTCCGATCGTCGATGCCGGCATGCGTGAGCTCTGGGCAACGGGCTGGATGCATAACCGCGTACGCATGCTGGTTGCCAGCCTGCTGACGAAGAACCTGCGCCAGCACTGGCTGCTGGGGGAGAAGTGGTTCTGGGACACCCTGGTCGATGCCGACCTGGCCAACAACGCGATGGGCTGGCAGTGGGTGGCGGGCAGTGGCGCGGATGCCGCGCCGTATTTCCGCATCTTCAATCCGGTGACTCAGTCGGAGAAGTTCGACCCCGATGGGGCGTACATCCGTCGCTGGGTGCCTGAGTTGCGCGATGCCCCGGGACGCCTCGTGCACGCCCCCTGGGAGGACGAAAAATACTTGACGGCATCCGGCTACCCGCCGCCGATCGTGGACCTCAAGGCCAGCCGCGAAGATGCGCTCCTGGCCTACCAGCACTCAAAGTCCGTGTAGGAGCGCGCTTGCGCGCGATAGGGCTTGCGACAAGCACCCATCGCGCGCAAGCGCGCTCCTACACGGGTTATGCAGGCTTTTTGAGCAGCAACGCGAGAATGGGCGGTGTCACCATGGCGGTGAGCAGCGACATGGCCACGATCACCGCGTAGATCGTTTCATCGAACACGCCGGCGGCCAGCCCCAGGCTGGCGATCACCACGCCCACCTCGCCACGCGGCACCATGCCGAAGCCGACGATAGCGGCGCCGCGCTTGCCCAGTTTCAGGGCGCCAAGGAAGCCACCAGCCAGCTTCGAGACGATGGCGATCAGCGTCACGACGAGCAGCGCGAGCAGGGCACTGGCGTTGCCCAGTGCCGCCAGGTTTACCTTCGCGCCGGTCACTACAAAGAAGAATGGGGTGAGGAAGGCCAGCAGCGGCGCCGTCTGCTCCTCGAGCTGGTGCCGCTGGCGGGTCTCCGAGGCGATCATGCCGGCGAGGAAGGCACCGATGATGGCGGCCAGGTGGAAACGCATGGAAAGGTAGGCCAGGCCCAGGCACAGCGCCAACACGATGGCCAGCACGGACATGGGGTTCGAAGGCTTCTCCAGCCATCCCGATCCGCGCCGCATCACCCGCGTGCCGCCCCAGCCGATGACGGCGACGAAGCCAATGGCGCCAAGCAGCGTGCCCGCCAGGCTGCCGATATCCACGTTGCCACCCCCTTGCAGCGACGACACGACGCCGAGCAGCAACATGGCCAGGATGTCGTCGATGACCGCGGCGCCCAGGATGATGCGCGCCTCCTGCCGTTGCAGCACGCCCAGTTCCTGCAACACGCGTGCGGTGATGCCTGCCGACGTGGCGACGAACGCCGCGGCGACGAACATGGAGCGGATCCAGTCGAAGCCCGAGCCATGCGCCCACAGTGCGCCAAGCACGAAGGGAATAAACACGCCCAGTACGCCGACGAGGAAGGCACTGGCGCCAACCTTTTTCAGGTCGTCCAGTCGTGTTTCCAGGCCAACTGAGAAAAGGAGCAGGATGACGCCGATCTCGGCGAGTACATCCAGCGGCGTGCCGACCGCGATATCGGGCAGGGTGACCCAGCCCAGGGCACTCGGGCCGATGGCGCAGCCGGCGGCGATTTCGCCCACAACCGAAGGTAATTTAAGGCGTTGCGCGATCTCGCCGCCGATCTGCGCGGCAACGAAGATGATGAAAAGGGTAAGCAGGATGCCTGCTGAGTCGTGCATGGTGATCGTTCCTGATCCGACGCCGCCGGAGAGCGCGGCCTCCCGAGGGTAGCCGTTATTCGTCGGCGGTGGCGAGCTTTGCCTCGGTCGCTGTGCGCGGTACGCGCGTATCGCGCAACCGGCTGAACACCCAGCTCGCGGCCAGGGTGATCAGGCCCAGCACGATCACCGACCAGCGGAACGCCCAGATGTAAGGGTGTTTGTCCGACGCCCCCAGGAAGCCGGCCATCAGCAGCGTGGCCAGTGCGATGCCAAAGCTCATCGAAAGGTACTGCGCCGTTGACGCCATGGACGAGGCCATCGAAGCCTGCTTCACATCGACATCCACGTACGCCAGCGTGTTCATCGAGGTGTACTGCACCGACATGACCGCACCGTACACGTACACGAACGAGGCAATGATCCAGGTTGGCGTATCGGTATCGAGCAGGGCGAACGAGCACAGCACCAGGCTCACCAGGATGGTGTTGCCCAGCAGCAGGCGGCGGTACCCGAACGCCGTGATCAGGCGATGGATGAAGGGTTTCACGGTGATCGAGCCAAGCGCCTGCGGCACCATCATCAGGCCCGCCACCAGCGGCGACCAGCCGCAGCCGATCTGCAGGAACAGCACCAGCAGCAGGTACATGCCCGAGACGCCAAGGCGGGTGAACAGGTTGCCTGCCAGCGATACCCACACGCTGCGCACCTTGAGCAGCGACAGGTCGCTAACCGGGAATGCCACGCGGCGGCTGTGCCGCACATACAGGGTGCCCAGCACGGCGGCACCGGCGGCGCACGCCGCGATCCACACCGCTTCACCGTGGCCGCCCAGGGTTTCGGCGACCAGCAGGCATAGCGCCGATGTGCCAGCGAACAACAGGAAGCCCAGCGTATCGAACGGATTGGCCCGGTCCAGGCGGAACTCGGGCATCTCGCGCCGGTTCAGCCACAGGCCGACCAGCCCGACGGGCACGTTGATCAGGAAGATGAGGCGCCAGTGGGTGAATTCGACGATCGCGCCGCCGAGGAGTGGCCCGAACACGGACCCGAGCAGACCAAACGTTGCGACCGTGCTCATGGCGCTTACGAACTCACGCCGGTCGATGCTGCGCACCAGGACGTAACGTCCCACTGGCATCAGGGCGGCGCCGCCCAGGCCCTGGACGATGCGCGCCGCCACGAGCTGGGGCAGCGACTGCGCGATACCGCACAGGAGCGAGCCCAGCGCGAACACGAGGATAGCCCCGCCATACACCTTGCGCGTGCCAAAGCGATCGCACAGCCAGGGGCTCATCGGGATGAAGATCGCCAGTGTGAGCACGTAGCTGGTGAGCGCCGTGCGCATGCTGAGCGGGGTGACATCCAGCGCATTGGCAATCGAAGGCACCGCCGTGTTCACGATGGTGGAATCCAGCGCCTGCATGAAGAACCCGGCCGCGACGAGCCAGATAAGGCCGCGGTAGCGGGCCTTGCTAGAAGGCCCTGCCGGTGCCAGGGCGGGCTTGTCGGTAGGCAGGGCGTGGACGTCGAGGGCTTTGGGGGTATCGATGACGTCGTCGGCAGGCATGGCCAAGCCATTATAGCGGAACGGGGATATTGCTTTTGGCGCCTCTTCGGCCGACCCTTTAAGGTCGCGTCCGCCCGCGCATTCATCACGGACCCTGCACATGCCCCAAGCCATCGCCCCCATCGACGCCGCCGAGCGTGCCGCTGACCTTCGCCGCCGCATCGAGGACGCGAATTACCGGTACCACGTACTGGATGATCCGGATATCGCCGACGCCGAGTACGACAAGCTCATGCGCGAGCTCGAGGCGCTGGAAGCCCAGTACACCGACCTGGCCAGCGAAGATTCGCCCACGCGTCGCGTCGGTGCGCGTGCGCACGGTGGTTTTGCCGAAGTAACCCATGCGGTGCCCATGCTCTCGCTGGGGAACGCGTTCGAGACCGAGGGCGACAGTGATCGCGAGAAATACCGCGAGGTCGCCGATTTCGAGCGCCGCATCGAACAGACCCTGGGCCGCAGCAAGCCGGTGTTCTCGGTGGAGCCCAAGCTGGATGGCCTGGCTATCAGCCTGCGCTATGAGAACGGCGTATTCGTGCAGGGCGCGACCCGCGGCGATGGTGCCGTGGGCGAGGATGTCACGGCCAACCTGCGTACCGTGAAGGCCATTCCGCTGCGCCTGCGTGGCGAGGGCTGGCCACGCGTCCTTGAAGTGCGTGGCGAGGTGATCATGCCGCGCGCGGGCTTCGAGGCGTTCAATGAGCGCGCTCGCGCGGCCGGTGAAAAACCACTGGCCAACCCGCGCAATGGTGCCGCCGGTTCCCTGCGCCAGTTAGACCCAGGTATCACCGCGAAGCGGCCATTGGCCTTTTTCGCGTATGCCGTCGGCCGCGTGGAAGATGGTGAGTTGCCGGACACGCATTCGGCCACGCTGCAAAAGCTGCGCGAGTGGGGCTTTCCCGTGTCGCCTGAAGTCTCGACGGCCGCGGGCTTCGAGGGGCTCATCGCGTACTTCCGCAAGATCGGCGCCAAGCGCGACAGCCTGCCGTACGACATCGATGGCGTGGTCTATAAGCTGGATGATTACGAAGGCCAGCAGGACATGGGCTTCGTCTCGCGCGCGCCGCGCTGGGCCATCGCGCACAAATACCCGGCGCAGGAACAGATGACCACGGTGGAGGGTATCGAGATCCAGATCGGCCGCACCGGCGCGGCGACTCCGGTCGCCCGGCTTACGCCGGTGCAGGTGGGCGGCGTGACGGTCACCAATGCCACGCTGCACAACGCCGACCAGATCGCACGCCTTGATGTGCGCGTGGGCGATACCGTGATCGTGCGCCGCGCCGGCGATGTGATCCCCGAAGTAGCCCGTGTCGTCGAAGACCGCCGCCCGGAAGGCACGGTGCCCTGGCATATGCCGGCCACGTGCCCGGTGTGTAACTCGGAACTCATCCGCGAAGAAGGCGCGGCGGCGTATCGCTGCTCGGGCGGCCTGGTCTGCGCCGCGCAGCGCAAGGAAGCCCTGATCCACTTCGCCTCGCGCCGTGCCATGGACATCGACGGCCTGGGCGATCGCTTCGTCGATGCGCTGGTCGAGTTCGACATGGTGAAGACCCCGGCCGATCTGTACAGCCTCACCGTGGAAAGCTTCATCGACATGAAGCGCCGCGCCGACGAGCGTGACGGCACCACGCCGGAAACCGTGAAGCAGGGCAAGGTCGCGACCAAGTGGGCCGAGAACCTGGTCGAATCGATCGAGGCCAGCAAGACGTCCACGTTGCCGCGGTTCCTGTTCGGCCTGGGCATCATGCATATCGGCGAGAGCACGGCGAAGACGCTGGCGCTGTGGCTTGGTTCGCTGGCGGTGGTAAGGCGCACCCCGGCCCCTGTGCTGCGTGTGCTGCCGGATATCGGCGACGAGGTCGCGACATCCATCGCCACGTTCTTCGAACAGGAAGGCAATGAGAAGGTCGTCGATGCGCTGCTGGCGGCCGGTATCACCTTTGCCGATGAAGGCGCGCCATCGCCCAAGCTGCGTGACCGCCTGGGCCTGGACGTGCTGCTGGATTCGGCGAAGATCCCGAAGCTGGGCCCGAAGAGCACGGCACTGCTTGGCAAGCAGTACTCCTCGCTGGAGGCGCTGGTGAAGGCCAGCGAACATCAGTGGATCGTGGCGGGCGTGCCGCAGGCCGCCGCATCGAACCTTACGGCGTACCTGGCCGATCCCAAGAACGCCGAAGCACTCGCCCGCAATGACTGGGCCATGCGCGCATTGCTCGAGGCGCTACCGGCGAAGTCTGCCGCCGCGTTGCCGCTGGAAGGCCACACGTACGTGATCACCGGCACCATGGAAACGCTCAAGCGGGACGACGCCACCGAGCGGCTTGAGTCTCTCGGCGCCAAAGTCGCCGGTTCGGTATCGAAGAAAACTACGGGTGTCTTCGCTGGCGAGGCCGCCGGTTCCAAGCTGGACAAGGCCAACGAGCTGGGCATCCCGGTGCATACCGAGGCCGACCTGATCGCGCTGCTCACCGGGCACGGGGTGGCGCCGTGAGCCGCGACATGAAGCACCTGCGCCTGCGTGCGGCCACGTACGCGCGCATCCGCGCGTTCTTCGCCGAGCGTGGCGTGCTGGAGGTGGAGACGCCCATGCTCTCCGCGGCCGGCAATACCGATCCGAACATCCAGAGCTTCCACACCCGCTTCAGCGGGCATGTGGATGCTGGCCCGGCGCAACGCTGGCTACGCACTTCGCCAGAGTTCCCTTTGAAGCGCCTGCTTGCCGGGGGCCTGGGTGATTGCTACGAGCTGGGCCGTGTGTTCCGCGACGGCGAGGCCGGTGGGCGGCACAACCCCGAGTTCAGCATGCTGGAGTGGTACCGCGTGGGCTGGGACCATAGCCAGCTGGCGCGCGAGGTCCTGGACTTGCTCGAGAAGCTGCTGCTCGAAGCGGGGCGCAATTTCGAGATCGTGGAAACGACCTATCGGGGCCTGTTCCACGATGCGCTGGGGGTGGATGCGCTTACCGATCCGGTGGAGACGCTGCGCGCCGCCCTCGGCGATGTGCACATCAATGGCGACGGCCTGACCCGGGACGACTGGCTCGACCTGCTGATGACCCATCGCATCCAGCCGACGTTCCCGCGCGACCGCGTTACCGTCGTTTCGGATTTCCCGGCCTCGCAGTGTGCGCTGGCGCGCATCCGCAAGGTCGAGCCGCCCGTCGCTGAGCGTTTCGAAGTGTATGTGGGCCCGTACGAGGTGGCCAACGGTTACCACGAACTCAACGAGCCGAAGGAGCAGCGCGCACGTTTTGAGCGCGATAACGCCGTGCGGCGCGAGCGCGGGCAACACGAGGTGCCGCTCGATGAGAAGCTGCTCGCGGTGCTGGGCAAGATGCCCGATTGCGCCGGCGTGGCCCTGGGCGTGGAGCGGCTGCTGATGGTACTGGCCGATACCGACCGGATCGCGGACGTACTCGCTTTCCCGTTCCACGAGGCATGAGCACGATGCTGAAAGCGATCCACCACGTGGCGATTATCTGCTCGGATTACCCGCGTTCGAAGGCGTTCTACACGGACGTGCTTGGGCTGAAAGTGATCCACGAGGTGTACCGCGAGGCGCGCGATTCGTGGAAGCTGGATCTGGAAGTGAGCCCCGGGGTGCAGATCGAGCTGTTCTCGTTCCCGTCACCCCCACCGCGCGTATCGCGGCCGGAGGCCCAGGGCCTCCGGCATATCGCGTTCGCGGTGGAGGATCTCGACGCCGCGGTGGCGCGGATCGAGGCGCATGGCGTGGTGTGCGAGCCGATCCGCGTGGATGAGTACACCGGGAAGCGGTTCACGTTCTTCGCGGATCCGGATGACCTGCCGGTGGAGCTTTACGAGGGGTAGCTCTTCCGCGCACCGACATCAGGCGTCGGTTAGAACTCGAGTTCCTGCGCGGCGCACAGGTAATCCACCATCGGCGCCAGGCGCTTGAAGCTGTCGACCACGAACGGCAGAAGCTCGGTGGAGCAGGCCATGGCTTCGTCGAAATCCTGTCCGGCGGCGAAGTTTTTCCGCTTCAGGTCTTCGATCAATTCGTGGTTTGCATCGAACCCACGCGGCGGCCGGGTAAGGCTCTCGCCCCACCACGCGTAACGGTCCTGGAACGCCTTGCTGCGGGTCGCACGCTTCCAGGCATCCGGGTTATCCGAAAGGAACTCACGGAGCTTCTTCAGTACCGGCGGTTCCGGATGCCACATGCCGCCACCGACGAAGCACTCGCCCGGCTGGATGTGCAGGTAGAAGCCAGGGGCCTGGATCTCGTGGCGGCGCTCGTGGAAGAAGCGCGAGCCCTGCCAGTTCTTGTACGGCTGCTTGTCATTGGCAAAGCGCGTATCGCGGTGGATGCGGTACAGCGAGCCGCCGACCTTGCGCGGATCCGCGCGGAAGTGCGGGCTGATCTTCGCCAGCGGTGCCTGCATGTCGGTGATCAGCGCGGTGAACGGCTCGCGCACGTGGCGCTCGTAGTCGTCCTTGTGCGCCTGGAACCATTCGCGGCTGTTGTTGCGGGCCAGCGCCTTGAAGAATTTGAAGGTGGCGGGCGTGAAATAGGCGGTATGCGGCATGGGTGCAGAGGGCTCAGAGCAGGGATTCGCCCCATGCGTCCAGCTCATCGAGCAGGGGCAGGGGTGCGCCGGGCATCAGGCGCAGGGTGGCCAGTTCGGTGGTGTAGTCGGCAAGGGTCAGCGTGGTGAGCGGGCCATGCCGGGTGAGGCGATCGACGCGGAAGGCCTCCCAGCGGGCGTACTCATCCACGGTGAGCGTATCGGGCCAGTTGCGGGCGCGGTAACGGAACAGCAGCTCGGCATAGCGCGGATCGCGGAAGGTGAAGCGGCCACTGCCCAGCTGGTCGGGCGGCGTGGCGCGCACCTCGGCCAGCAGGCGGCGATCAGCGTCGGGCAGGAAACCGCCATACAAGGCGAGCTCAGGGTCGCCGGCCGGCGGCATGTCAGCGGCGTGGCCGTAAACGCGGCGCAGCTTCTCCGCGAGGCCTGGTGCTTCGCGCAGCATCGCAAGGTGCTTCTCGACCCGCGCCATGTCCAGGCCAAGGCGGCCGTGGTCCACGCCCTTCAGCACGGAGAGTGGGGCGAGTGCCGGCGCGTGGTTCGCGCGCACGGTGCGCAGCGCGATCCGCTCCACGCCTTCGGGGAGGTCCGCCCGCGACGTGAAGACGCGGTCCGCCACATCGCCATCGTCCAGGCTCAGCAGGTCGGTGGGGTCTGCCGTGAGGTCGTACACGATCACCTCGCCGGCGCGCGATGGATGCGCGGCCAGGGGGGCGATGACCGTGAGGCATTGCCGGCTGGCGGGGTAGCGCGAGGAGACGTGCACCACCGGCGTCATGGCGGCCACATCGAGCAGTTCAAAGACGCGCTGCTTGCGGCGCAGGCCGAAGTACCAGTCCCACAGCTTCGGCTGGTGGGTGCGGATCAGCCGAGCCAGGCCAATCAGCGCCTCCACGTCGGAGAGCGCATCGTGGGCGCGGTCCTGCTTCAGGTGGTTGGCGGTGGCCAGGTGCTCCAGCTTGAAGCTGGGCGTGCCGTCGTCACGCGTGGGCCAGGTAATGCCCTCCGGGCGCAGGGCCTGGCACAGGCGCACCAGGTCGATCAGGTCCCAGCGTGAATTGCCGTTCTCCCACTCGCGGGCGTACGGCTCGTAGAAATTGCGATACAGCAGGTGGCGGGTGAACTCATCATCGAAGCGCAGGGAGTTGTAGCCCACGCCGCAGGTGCCGGGCATGCCGAGCTGCTCGTGCACGACGGCGGCAAAATCCGCTTCGGATAGGCCTTCGCGCTCGGTAAGCTGGGGAGCGATGCCGGTGATCAGGCAGGCGGCCGGCTGCGGCGGCATATCGCGCGGCGGCTTGCAGTACACCATCACCGGCTCGCCCACGATATCCAGGTTGGCATCGGTGCGGATGCCGGCAAACTGGCTGGGGCGGTCCCGCCGCGGGTCGGCGCCGAAGGTCTCGTAGTCGTGCCAGAAGAAGGTCGGTTCGGCCATCACGCCATCATCGCATGCAGGAGGAGGCGAGGGCGAGGTAGACTGCCTGATACAAAGGAGCTCCCATGACGCTAGCGCACGACGACAACCTCATCTGGATCGACCTGGAAATGACCGGGCTGGACACGGATAACGACTCCATCCTGGAGATCGCCACCGTGGTGACGGACAAGGATCTGAACGTGCTAGCCGAAGGGCCGGTGTACGCCATCAGCCACGCGGATGCCCGCCTGCAGCAGATGGATGCGTGGAACCGCAACCAGCACCAGCGCTCGGGCCTGTGGGGCCGGGCGGTGGAATCGGATGCCTCGCCCGAAGAGGCCGAAGCCGCGACCATCGCGTTCCTGCAGAAGTGGGTACCGGCCGGAAAGTCGCCCATGTGCGGCAACTCCATCTGCCAGGATCGCCGCTTCCTGCACCGCGAGATGCCAAAGTTGGAGCGCTTCTTCCACTACCGCAACCTCGACGTGTCCACGCTCAAGGAGCTGTCACGCCGCTGGTCGCCGGAGATCGCCAAGGGCTTCTCGAAAGATTCCGCGCATACGGCGCTGTCCGATATCCGCGATTCCATCGACGAGCTGCGTTACTACCGCCGCTTCATGGGCGCCATCGGCGGCACCCAGCCGGGCTGAGCGCATGGATCTCTTCGCCACCTCGCTGGACTGCAACGGCCGCGCCCTGGTGCTGGATCGCCCGCGCGTCGCCGGGATCGTCAACGTCACCCCGGATTCGTTCTCCGATGGCGGCCAGCACAACACGCTGGAAGCGGCCTATGCGCACGCCATGCGCCTGGCGGAAGAGGGCGCCGACCTGCTCGACGTGGGTGGTGAATCCACCCGCCCGGGTGCCGAGGATGTCTCCGCCGAGGAGGAAATCCGCCGCGTGGTGCCGCTCATCGAGCGGCTGGCCGCAGCGACCACGCTGCCCATCTCGATCGACACCTCCAAGCCCGAGGTCATGCGTGCCGCGGTGAATGCAGGCGCCGGCCTGATCAACGACGTATTTGCCCTGCGCCGTGAGGGCGCGCTGGATGCAGCCGCCGAGTTGCGCATGCCGGTGTGCCTCATGCACATGCAGGGCGAGCCGCGCAGCATGCAGGCCGATCCGCAGTACGACGATGTGGTGGGCGAAGTGCATCGCTTTCTTACCGATCGCCTGTTCGCCTGCGAACTGGCGGGTATCGATCGGCGCAAGGTGCTGGTCGACCCGGGCTTCGGCTTCGGCAAGAACCTGGAACACAACCTGGCCCTGCTGCGCGCGACGGCCCGCTTCGCTGAACTGGGTGCCGGCGTGTTTATTGGCCTGTCCCGCAAGAGCATGATCGGCCAGATCACCGGCCGCACCGAGCCCGCCGCCCGTGCCGCCGGCTCCGTCGCCGCGGCACTCATCGCCGCGCAGCGCGGCGCGGTCATCATTCGTGTGCACGACGTAGCCCCCACCGTGGACGCCCTCGCCGTTTGGTACGCCGTGAAGGCCGGCGATACCGCCCCGCGCGTGGACAAGCCCGCCATGCCCCGCTGGCCCGACGACGAGTAAGCCGCCAGGCTTCCTACACCATCCGGCCAGTGCGATGGCCGGGCTTTCGCTTCACCGGCGGAGGGGTATCATCCCTGTCCCAGGAAGGAGTTAGAGCCATGAGCGAACGTAAATACTTCGGAACCGACGGCATCCGGGGCCAGGTGGGCAGCTACCCGATCAGCGCCGACTTCATCCTGCGCCTGGGCCGTGCCGCTGGCGCCGTGCTGGCGCGCCGCCGCGCCGCCGACAAACGCCCGTCCGGCGCCGGGCCCGATCGCCGCGACCACTCGCGCAAGGTCATGGTCGTGATCGGCAAGGACACGCGCGTTTCCGGCTACATGTTCGAGTCAGCCCTGGAAGCCGGCCTGGTGGCCTCCGGCGCCGACGTGCGCCTGCTCGGCCCCATGCCCACCCCGGGCGTGGCCTACCTGACCCGCTCCCTGCGCGCCGATGCCGGCATCGTGATCAGCGCCTCGCACAACCCGCACCAGGACAACGGCATCAAGTTCTTCTCCGGCCAGGGCGAGAAGCTGGATGACGAGCTGGAGGCCGAGATCGAGGCTGAGCTCGAGGCGGACTTCGCCACGGTGCCCTCGGAGGCGCTGGGCAAGGCGAAGCGCGTGGATGACGCGGTCACCCGTTACGCCGAATTCTGCAAGTCCACCGTGTCGGATGATTTTTCGCTGGCGGGCATGCACATCGTGCTGGATTGCGCCCATGGCGCCACCTACCAGGTCGCGCCCATGGTCTTCACCGACCTGGGTGCCACGGTGACCACCATCGGCGCCGAGCCCGATGGCCTGAACATCAACCGCGGGGTCGGTTCGACCTCGCCCGAGGCGCTTGCCCGCGCCGTCGTGGAGAAGGGCGCCGACCTGGGTATCGCTTTTGATGGCGATGGCGACCGCGTCCGCGTCGTCGACAAGGACGGCACGGTGACCGATGGCGACGACATGCTCTATGTCATCGCCCGCCACTGGAAGAAGAAGGCCTCGTTGCCTGGCCCGGTGGTCGGCACGCTCATGAGCAACTACGGCCTGCAGCGCGCGCTGAAGCAGATGGAGATCCCGTTCATCCGCGCCAACGTCGGCGATCGCTACGTTTTGCAGCAGTTGAAGGAACATGGCGGCGTCCTCGGCGGCGAAACCTCCGGCCATGTGCTGTGCCTGGACCGCTTCACCACCGGCGATGGCATCGTCGCCGCGCTGGCCCTGCTGGAGACCCTGGCCGAAGCAGGCGAAACCTTCGCCGATGCGCGCGCCGGGCTCGTCAAATTGCCGCAGACGATGGTCAACGTCCGCGTGGAAGGTGCCAAGGCTGCCTTGGGTTCCGATACGGTCCGGCAGGCCCTGGCCGAGGTGGAATCCGCCCTGGAGGGCCGCGGCCGCGTGGTGCTGCGCGCCTCGGGCACCGAACCGCTGGTGCGGGTCACGATCGAGGCTGCCGATGCCGCGGAAGTGGAACGGCTGGCGGGGCAGCTGGCTAACGCCGTAAAATCAGCAGCCCAGGCCGTCGCCTGAGCCCAATTGACGCCTCCGGCCGGCGCGGTCACCCCGCGCCGGCTTTTTCATGCCCGAAAAGCAGGTCACACCATGAAGCAGGTTCCTACCCTCGATATCCGCCGTTTTGAGACCGACCGTGAGGCGTTCGTCGCCGAACTGGGCGCGGCCTACCGCGAATTCGGTTTCTGCTGCATCAGCGGTCACGGCATCCCCAAGGAAGCCATCGATGGCGCCTACGATGCCTTCAAGGCCTTTTTTGCCCTGCCCGATGACGTGAAGCGCAAGTACCACATCCCCGGTGGTGGTGGCGCCCGCGGCTACACCCCGTTCAAGGTGGAAACCGCCAAGGATTCGAAGTTCGCCGACCTGAAGGAGTTTTTCCATATCGGCCGCGAGATTCCGCGCGACTCGAAGTACGCCGATGTGATGCCGCCGAACGTGTGGCCGGAAGAGGTGCCCACCTTCAAGGCGCAGGGCTACGGTATCTACCAGGCGCTCGACCAGCTCGGCAGCCGCGTCCTGCGCGCCCTGGCCCTGCACATCGACCTGCCGGAGACCTTCTTCGAGGACAAGGTGAATTCGGGCAACTCGATCCTTCGCCCGATCCACTACCCGCCGATTACCCAGACCGATGTGCCGAACGTGCGCGCTGGCGCCCATGAGGACATCAACTTCATCACCCTGCTGGTCGGTGCCAGCACCGCAGGCCTCGAAGTGCTCACGCGTGAGGGCGAGTGGCTGCCGATCACCAGCGAAGGCGACGCCATCGTGGTGAACATCGGTGACATGCTGCAGCGTCTCACCAACCACGTGTATCCCTCGACCACGCACCGCGTGACCAACCCGGCCGGCGATGCCGCCCGCAAGCCGCGTTACTCGGTGCCGTTCTTCCTGCACCCGAACCCGGATGTGGTGCTGGATGTGCTGCCGTCGTGCGTGACGCCGGATAACCCGAAGCGTTACCCGGAGCCGATCACGGCCCACGAGTACCTTCAGGAACGTCTGCGCGAAATCAAACTTATCTGACACCCCCTTAGCGGGTTTTTCACCGGGAGGGCCGCACAGTCGGCTCTCCCGGCCGTCGTTTCCCCGGAGATTCCCGCCATGCCTTCCCGCCCGCGCCCGCAGGCCAAGCGTTCGTCACCCCGTAAAAAGGGTTCAGGCCGTTCCTCGGCCCAGCGTGCGCGCCGTGCCCGCACCATGAAAGCCCGCGGCCGCGCGTAAGCGCGACCGCGAGTGCAAGGCAGGCCCGGGTAACGGCTGCGCCGCATCGCGCGCAAGCGCGCTGCTACAGGTGCAGGGCAGGGCAGGTCTGGTGCAGGAGCGAGCTTGCTCGCGATTCAAGGCGCCACAAGGTCCGAAGCCTCGGCCCGTTCCCCCTTATGCAGGAACGGATGCGCAAACACCGCGCCCAGGATCACCGCCACGCCAAGGTAAAACGCCCAGCCCAGCTCGCGCTGTTCGCCCAGCAGGGGAATGGCCAGCACGATCGCGTACACCGGCTCAAGGTTCGTCACCATCTGCGTAGCGAAGGCCGAGAGGTGGCGCAGCGCGGATAGCGCCAGCGCGAACGGTAGCAACGTGCAGCCAAAGGCCAGTACCACCATGAGCGCCGCATCGTGCCCATTAGGTAGCACGAAGGAGGGGCCCGGCATGAACGGCGCGGCTAACGTAAGAAACAACGTGCCCGCGCCCAACTCCACGCAGGTCACGGTCAGCGAATCCGCATGCTCGATATAGCGCTTGTTCAACGCTCCGAAGAAGGCGACGAACAAGGCGGAGAGCACGCCCACCGCCAGGCCAAGGCGCATATCGCCGGGCAGGCCGCCCGCGACCAGCGCAACGCCCGGGATCACCGCGGCACCGAGCATCAGCTCCTTGGGTTCAAACGGCCGCCTGGCGATCCACGGCTCGACGATGGCCAGGAACGCCGGGCACATGGCGATGCAGGTGGCCGCCACTGACGCATTGGCCAGCTTGATAGCGCCGTAGAAGGTTAGCCAGTGCAATGCGACGACCACCCCGATCCCTGCGTAGATCAGCAACAGGCGCGGCGGTGTCGCGCGCAGCCCGCGCCACACCCGGGGCACGCAAAGCAGCGCGGCCGAGACCAGCAGCATGCGCCACCACACCAGCGGCAGGGCGGCCAGGGTAATGAGCTTGCCGAGGATGGCCGTGAAGCCCCAGAGCAGGACGCAGAAGTGGATCTGGAAGAGGGCTTTTCGGGTCGGCAGCATGCGCGCACTTTACCCGTTGGATGGCCATCTGCGTCAGCGCCGTGTTACTTCGCGTTGGTCTTCCCCGGCGGCGGGGCCTTGGGTGGGGCGCTCTTCAGGTCATCCAGCAACGGCTGGCAGGTCACGGCGTTGGCCTTGCCGCTCTCCGGCACCATCAGCGGGGCGAGCGCTGCCACCGGGGCGGCAAAGAACAAGGCCACCGCGCCACCGCCGCGCAGGATCAGCGGGCCGGCATGCACGCCCGGCGACGGATTGGCGAACGTGCCATGCACGTACAGCGGCGAGCGCAGCGAGAAGACGCGGAAGCCCTTGGTGTGCGGCACGATATCCAGGTTCAGCTTCTCGTCCTTGAAGTTGATATCGCCGTTGACGTTGATCAGGGCCTTTTCGGTATCCAGCGCAAACACCTTCGATTCCATGACGCCATTGGTCGAGACCAGATCGGCTGCCATGCAATTGATCTTCACCACGTCATCGCCGAAAAAGCGGTTCACGACGTAACTGCCGACGTTGAGGCCCGCCAGCTCGAGGAGCGACGAACTCACCGCGCCATCATTGATCAGCAGCTTCAGTTCGCCATTGGAACTGCCAAGCAGCGCCGCGGGCGAATTGCCCACGGCGGTGAACGAGGCGTCGCCATTCATTTCGCCGAAGCTGGTCTGCATGGGGGCGAAGGTGGGGAACAGTTCCTTCAGCTTGAGGTGGCGGGCGCCGAGGTTGAGGCGGCCCTTCAGCGGTTCGCCCGAACCATCAAGGCGGAGATTGCTGCCCACCGTGCCACCCGCCACACCGAACTTCAGCGGATCCAGCGTAAGTACCGCATCCTTCATGATCAGGTGGGTTTCGACATTGCTGATCGGCAGGCGTTCGCCATGCACGATCTTCGCGCCCACGAAATGCACATCGGCATCCATGGCGTTCCAGCGGTCCGTCTTGAACGGCTCGACCGGGAGCACCTTGTCCGAGGGCTGCTTCTTCACGTCACCGCGCTCGGCCTTCTCGGCATCCGAGCCACCGCCGACCAGCGGCGCCAGGTCGCTGAAGAGCAGCTGGTTGGATTTGAGGTTACCCACCAGGCTCGGGCGCGCGCCGCCCGTGTTGAAGGTGAGCGTGCCGCCCAGGTCGCTGCCGCCGACCTTGCCGGTGAAGTTTTCATAGACGAAGGTGCTGTTGTTCTTCTTCAGGTTCGCCTTGAGGTGGCCTTCGGTCGCAAAGGGCGGGGTATCGGGCAGGGTGACACCGGTAAGGTCGTACAGGTGCGACATGCTGGTGCCGGAGAACCACAGGCGGATATCGAGCGCGCCCATGTTGATCGGATCGGTAAGCGTGCCCACGAAGGCCACATGGGTATCGCCAAAACGCGCATCGGCCTGGACCGGGAAGGGACGGTTGGCATCACGTAGTGCGAGCACGCCGCCGGTGCGCGCCTTCGCCTCCACGGTGGATTTCTTGTAGGTGCCCTTGGCATCCCAGGCAAACAGGTACACCTGCTTTTTCTTGGTGTCGTCCTGGCGGTCCTTTTCGTCGGCGTCGCTCTTTGCCATTTGCTTCGACGTCGCGCCGGTGGTCTTGTTCGCCTGCGCGCGCGAATCCTTCTCCTGCTGCGCCATGATCTCGTCGAACGGGATGCCCTTGCCCAGCGGCGTCACGTCGATGCCCATGTTGATCTGCATCTGCGCATCGTTGAAATCGATGTGGCCCTTGTCGAAGGCGATGGCATTGAGCTCCAGCTGCCACTCGGACGGGCCGCTGCTCTCGGGGAGCTTGAAGGTCCAGGTGTTCGTGCCGTCCTTTCGCCGTTCCAGGGCGATTGCCGGTTGGCCCAGGCGGATCTCGGGCACGACGATGCGGTGGCTGATGAGCGGGAAGGGCGCCAGGCGGAAGTCGAGCGTATCCAGGTGGGCGAAGCGGCCGTTCTTCGCCCAGCTGGGGTTGGTCACGACGATGTCGCGGGCCGTGAAGTGCGGCCAGGGGATCAGGCTTACCAAGCCACCCTCGCCGGGCTCGCGTGCCCAATGCGCGGTGATGTCGCCCTGGATGGCGAACGGCCGGCCGATGGCCTCGGAGACCTTTTCGTTGATCGTGGGCTTCAGCCGGTTCCAGTCGAAGAAAGCGACGAACAGGATGATCGCGATGATCAGCAGCAGGAAGATGCCCACCACCCACGCCAGGATTTTCCTGCCTCGCCGCATCATCGCCACTCCGCATTAGTACACACGGGACCGTTGGTAACCCGATAGACGCCAAGGTTATGTGTTTTTGACGCGCGTCGATTAAGCAACGTGTGTGCCGTGTGAGGAGGGCCTGACGGCATTCTTGCCTTATTCGCCTAGTCCACTGCCTTATTCGTGCAGTCCCGCCGCACAGCCGCTGCCTAAGCTGCCATGGAAACCACCATGGACATGGCAGGGGTGAATAAAATGAGCAAGCGCGCCGCGACCGTACGTACTCTTCCACGCCGCAAAGGTATCTACCTCGCGCTGGCCTCGCTGATAAGCGCTTCGTTCCTCCCCAGTACCGCATTCGCCGACTGCACACAGATCACTACCACGGTCACGTGCTCTGGTTTTTCGGCCATTTCTTACTCAATCCCGACCAATGGCGTCGTGGTCAATATCGGTGGCGATGGGCAGCTTTCCGCACCGTTGCTAGGCGGCCCGATCCTTACCCTTACCGGTAACGGCATCACGGTAAACAACCAGGGCACGATCGATCCGAACCTGGGCGGCGCCCTGAGCATCGTTTCCGGTGGCCTGGTGGTGGGCAATACAGGCGCCAACATCATCAATATCAACAACCTCCCGGCAAGCGGCCCGAACGCAGCCGGGACGATTAAGGGCCTGGTCAATCTGGGGTCCCTGTTGGGTGTCGGCGGCCAGGCCATCCTCGCCCAGAACGGCACGGGGGGTACCACCAACATCACCAACAACGGCACGATCGACATGAACGTGCTGGGCATTGGCCTGCTCAACACGTCCGATGCGCCGGCCGTCGTCTCCTACGGCGGCGCGCGGACCAACATGACCAACACGGGCTATATCCGTGGCCGTATCGGTTTCGCGCCGTCGCTGACGGCCGGGCAGGGCAACACGTTCATCAATGCTGGCACCATCAGCGGCAGCGTCAACCTGGGCGACACAGCTACGGGCAACACCTTTACCGCTGTATCGGGATCCAGCGTCCTTGCCGAAGGCCTTTCGCTAAACGTCCTGAACCTGGTTACCGTCAGCGTGAACCTCAGCGGCAAGGGCATTGTCGATGGCGGTTCGGGCACGGGCCTCAACAACTTCCTCGTGCTGCAAAACGATGTCCTTACACCAGGCTCGGGCACGACCGGTACGCCCACCACGATCGATGCCGCGCAATACATCCACTTCCAGCACCTGCGGGTGAACAGCGGTACGTGGAACCTGCTCGGTGCTGTCGCGCTGGCCGACACCACGATTAACGATGGCCTGGCCAACTTCAACAATGCGGGTGCATTCGGACCGGGCACGCTAAACGCCAATGGTGGCGCTATCGCGGCATCGGCGGGTGGCCTTACGCTGGCGAACAACGTTTCCCTGAACACCGGCCGCCTTACGCTTGGCGGCATGACAGCGTTTGGGATGAACGGCGTCATCACCGGAGCAGGCGGCCTTACGGTTACCAACACGGCCGTCGTGACGCTGGGTGGCGGCAATCTTTTCAGTGGCGGCGTGAACCTCAACGCAGGCGGCCTGCTGCTCAGCAACGCGGGCGCACTCGGCTCGGGCACGTTGACGGTCGGAGCCACGGCCTCGCTCGATACCACGGCGCCGTTTAGCCTGGCCAACAACGTGGTCGTGAACGCTGGCACGCTTAACCTGCTGGGCAGCCAGGCGCTGACCCTCAACGGATCGCTTTCAGGTGCCGGTAGCGTGGTGAAGAGCGGCGCAGGCACGCTTACGCTCAACGGTGCCAGCACACTCACCGGCTCTCTTGGCGTCACCGGCGGCGCGCTCGCCGTTGGCGCTGGCGGCTCGCTGTCGCCCACGGGTGCGATCTCGCTGGGTGCGGGTACCAGTATGGATCTGTCGGCGGCGGCGAACCAGACGATCGGTTCACTCGCGGGGGCGGGCAACGTCAACCTTGGCACCCATACGCTAACGCTTAACGGCATCGGCAACACATTCTATTCCGGGGTGATCGCAGGCACCGGCGGCCTTGTGAAGCAAGGCACCGGCGTGCAGACACTGGCGGGCGCCAACCTCTTTACCGGCGGCGTTGCGCTCAATGGTGGCGGCCTGCTGCTGGGTAACAACGGTGCGCTGGGTGCAGGCGCGCTCTCGGTGGGCGGCTCCGGCGTCACCCTGGATGGGACCGCGGGGCTCACGCTCACCAATGCCGTGAACCTGGGCACCGGTGCCTCCCTGAACCTGCTCGGCGGCCAGCCCCTGGTGTTTAACGGCGTGATCGGCGGTGCCGGCGCGTTGATCAAAAATGGCGCATCGCAGCTCACCCTCAATGGTGCGAACACCTTCGGCGGTGGCGTCACCCTTAATGCCGGTGGCCTGCTGCTGGGTAACGATGCCGCACTGGGGGCGGGCACGCTTACCGTCAATGGTGCCGGGACCATCGACGGCAGTGCCGCGCGCACGCTCACGAACAACGTGGCACTCAATGGCGGCGCATCGCTGAATGTGCTGGGCGGCCAGCCGCTCACGTTTAACGGCGTGATTTCTGGCACCGGCGGCCTTGTGAAGAATGGCGCCTCCACGCTCACGCTCAACGGCGTGAACACGTTCACCGGCGGCCTCAATGTAGCGGCGGGAACCCTGGCCATCGGTGCCGGTGGCCGTCTTGCCGCGAGCAATGCGGTCACGCTCAGTGGCGTGGGCAGCGTGTTGGATATTTCCGCGGCAGGCAACCAGACGATCGGGGCGCTTTCGGGCGTGGCCGGTACCACGGTGGCCCTGGGTGGCAATGTCCTCACCTTCGGTGACACCACCAACCAGACCGTGGCCAGCACCATCACCGGCACGGCCACCGGCGGCCTGGTGAAGGCTGGCTCCGGCACCACCACGCTCACCGGCGCGAATACGTTCGGCGGCGGTGTCAATCTCAGCGCCGGTGGCCTTGTACTCGGCAACGCGGGTGCATTGGGCACCGGCACGTTGACGGTCAGTGGTGCAGGTACGCTCGATACCTCCGCAGCCTATACCCTGGCGAACAACGTCAACCTGGGGGCCAATCTCACCCTGCCGGGCAGCAACAACCTGACGCTGGGTGGCACGATCGGCGGCACGGGCAGCCTGACGAAGGACGGTGCCAATACGCTCGCGCTCACGGGCACCAATACCTTCAGCGGTGGCGTGAACCTCAACGCGGGCACGCTCAGCCTTGGCAACAACAACGCACTCGGCACCGGCGCGCTCAACGTGGGCGGCAATGCCACCCTCGCGTCGAGCGGCGCGCTCAACCTGGCCAACAACGTAAACCTGGGTGCGGGGAACACGCTTACCCTGCCAGGCGCACAGAACCTCACGCTGGGCGGTGTGATCGCCGGCAGCGGCGCACTCAGCAAGAATGGCGCCTCGCTGCTTACGCTCAACGGCGCCAACACCTTCAGCGGCGGTGTGAACCTCACCGGTGGTGGCCTGTTGCTCGGCAACAACAACGCGCTGGGTACGGGCGCGCTCACGGTCAACGGCGCAGTCACGCTGGACAACAGTGCTGCGCTCAACGTGGGCAACGCGGTGAACGTGCTGGGTGGCGGCACGCTCAGTGTCGCCGGGAGCCAGGCCCTGGCGTTGGGTGGCACGATTGCCGGTACCGGCAACCTGGTGAAGAACGGGGCCTCCACGCTCACGCTCAGTGGTCCCAATACCTTCACCGGTGGCGTGAACCTGAATGCCGGTGGCCTCGTCCTCGGGAATGCGAATGCATTGGGCGTCGGCGGGGCATTGAACGTCGGCGGCAACGCCACGCTCGATACCAGCACGGTGCTTGCCGTGGGCAACACCGTGAACCTGGGTACGGGTGCCAATCTCGATGTACTGGGCAATAACGCGCTTACCCTGGCGGGAGCGGTCAATGGCGTGGGCAGCCTGACCAAGGATGGCCCGTCGACCCTCACGCTGGGCGGGATCAATGGCTATACCGGGGGTACCACCATCAACGGTGGGACGCTCGCGCTTGGCGCGGGTGCGCAGCTCGCCGCCGCAGGCAGCGTGAACCTTGCCGGTGCCGGTGGCATCTTCGATATCAGTGGGGCCGGCGCAAACCAGACCGTGGGCGCGCTCTCCGGCGTCGCCGGCAGCACGCTGGCCCTCGGTGGCAACGCGCTCACCTTCGGCAATGGCACGAACACGACGCTCAACAGCACCGTCACGGGAACGGGCGGCCTGGTGAAGGTCGGGACCGGTGTGGTGACCCTGGGGGGTGCGAGCACGTTCAGCGGTGGCCTGGCGTTGAACGCGGGCGGGATCGTCGCAGGCAACAATAATGCGCTCGGCACGGGGACGCTCACCGTCGCTGGCGCAAGCACCCTCGATAGTAATGGCCCCATCGCGCTGGCCAACAACGTAGCGCTCAACGCCGGCCTTACCGTCCTCGGCAACAACGCACTGACGCTCAATGGCGTGCTCAGTGGCGCGGGTAGCCTGACGAAGAACGGCGCGGCCACGCTCACGCTCAATGGCGTGAACACGTATACCGGCGGCACCCTGGTGAATGCGGGCACGCTGGCGCTCGGCGCCGGTGCCAGCCTCGCCTCCACGGGCACGGTGAACCTACTCGCCGGCACAACACTGGATCTTTCCGCAGGCAACGGCGCACAGCAGATCGGTACGCTAACCGGCAGCGGCGTCGTGAACCTTGGCGCGAATACGATCACCCTGGGCAGCGCGACCAACGGTACCTTTGCCGGTTCGGTAGCGGGCACCGGCGGCCTGATCAAAGTAGGCACGGGTTCCGAAACGCTGACCGGCATAAACTCCTACACCGGCGGCACGCTGATCAACGCGGGCACCCTGGCGATCGGCGCGGGTGGCCGCCTGGCATCCACCGGTGCCGTCGCGCTTACCGGTCCTGGCACCGCCTTCGACATCAGCGCGGGCGGCAACCAGGCGATCGGCGTGCTCAATGGCGTGGCAGGCAGCACGGTGGCGCTCGGTGGCAGCACGCTGACCCTCGGCGGCGTCGCCAACGGTGCCTATGACGGCGTTATCGCGGGAACCGGCGCGCTGGTGAAAAACGGGCTGAGCACCCAGGAGCTGGGTGGCGCGAACACGTTCAGCGGCGGTGTCACGCTCAATGCGGGTGGCCTGCTGGTGGGTAACAACGGGGCGCTTGGCACGGGCGCGCTCACGGTCGCCGGCAGCGGGTCGCTGGATGCGAATACGGCGGTGACACTCAGCAACAACGTGGCGCTCAGCTCGGGCAATACGCTCGATCTGCTCGGCAGCAACGCGATGACGCTGACCGGTGCCGTGAGTGGTGCCGGTGGCCTCGTGAAGGATGGCGCCGCCACGCTCACGCTGACGGGGGTGAACACCTACACGGGCGGCACGACGATCAACGCCGGCACGCTGGCACTGGGTACGGGCGGCAAGCTTGCCGCCACGGGTGACGTCGACCTCGCCGTGGCCGGCGCCGGGTTCGATATCTCCGGCAGCGGCGCCAACCAGACCATCGGTTCGCTCAGTGGCGTGGCAGGTACGACCGTTGGGCTGGGCGCGCAGACGCTCACCTTCGGCAACGCAACCGACCGCACCTATGCGGGCGCCATCACTGGCACGGGTGGCATCGTCAAGGTGGGCACCGGCGTGCAAACGCTCAGCGGCGCGAGCACATACAGCGGTGGGACCCTGTTGAATGCGGGCGGCCTGATCGTCGGCAACAACAGTGCGCTGGGTACGGGTGCGCTGACCGTGGGCGGCTTGACCACGCTCGACAGCAATGGCCCCGTCGCGCTGGCGAACAACGTGGCGCTCAATGCGGGCCTTACCGTCCTGGGCAATAACGCGCTGACACTCGGCGGCGTCATCATTGGCGTGGGCGGCCTGACCAAGAACGGCGCAGCCACGCTCACGCTGACCGGCGCGAATACCTACACCGGTGGCACCAACGTCAACGCCGGCACGCTCGCGCTGGGCCCGGGCGGCAGCCTTTCCACCGCAGGCAGCGTGAACCTTGCCACGGGCGCAACGCTGGATATTTCCGGCGGCAGCGGCACGCAAAGCGTGGGCGCGCTGACCGGCACCGGCACGGTGGCGCTGGGTGCGAATACGGTGGCGCTCGGTGGTACCGGCAGCGGCAGCTTCGGCGGCGTCATCGCCGGCACTGGCGGCGTGGTCAAGCAGGGCGCGGGTACGCAGACGCTCACGGGTGCCAGCACGTACACCGGTGGCACGACGATCAATGCAGGCACGCTGGCCCTTGGTGCTGGCGGCAGCCTTGCCGCGACCGGTGCGGTGAACCTGGCAGCTCCGGGCACCGTGTTCGATATCAGTGGCGCTGGCGCGCAGGCGATCGGCGCGTTGAACGGCGTCGCCGGCAGTGCCGTCACCCTCGGCGGCAACGCACTGACCCTGGGTGTCGTCGGTAACGCCACTTATAACGGCACCATCGGCGGTACCGGCGGTGTCGTGAAGGATGGCGCGGGTGTGCAGGTGCTCGGTGGTACGAATACCTACACCGGCGGCACGACGATCAACGGCGGCACCCTGGCCTTGGGAGCCGGCGGTAGCCTGGCCGCGACGGGCGACGTCAACCTCACCACGGCGGGTGCCGGGTTTGATATCTCGGCCAGCGGCGCGAACCAGACCATCGGTTCGCTTTCTGGCGTGGGCGGCACCACGGTAAACCTGGGCGCCCAAAGCCTTGCCTTCGGCAACGCGACGGACCGTGCTTTTGATGGCGTGATCAGCGGCACCGGCGGATTGGTGAAAATCGGCTCGGGCACCGAAGAGCTCGGTGGCGCGAATACGTTCAGCGGCGGTATCACGCTGATTGCCGGTGGCCTGAAGGCCGGCAACGATGCGGCGCTGGGTACGGGCACGCTGACCGTGGTGGGCGCATCGACGCTCGATAGCACGGCGCCGGTGACGCTCGGCAACAACATGGTGCTGAACGGCAACCTGACCGTAGCGGGTTCGAACAACCTCACGCTCGGCGGCACACTCGCGGGCACGGGCGCCCTCATCAAGAATGGCAACGCGCTGCTCACGTTGACTGGCGTCAATACCTACACGGGCGAAACCCAGATTAACGCCGGCACGCTCGCGCTTGGCGCGAATGCCAGCCTCTATGCGGGTGGCATCGTCTATCTCGCCGATGGCGCCGTATTCGATCTCTCGGCGGGCAACGGCACACAGACGTTCGGCACGTTGATCGGCAGTGGCCTGGTAAACATCGGCGGCAACAACATCAATGTGGGTGGCCCCACCGACGGCACCTTCAGCGGCTCGATCGGCGGCACCGGCAGCCTTACCAAGCTCGGTACCGGCACGGAGACGCTGACCGGTACCAATACCTACACCGGCGGCACGTTCATTAACGAAGGTACGCTCGCGATCGGTGCGGGTGGCAGCCTGGCAGCCAACGGCGCCGTGACGCTGACGGCCCCGGGTGCGGGTTTCGATATCAGCGCCGCGGATCCGCAGGTGATCGGCGTGCTCAGCGGCGTCGCTGGTAGCAGCGTGACGCTCGGAGGCAATTCGCTCACGCTCGCCGGCGTCGCCAATGGCGCATATGACGGGCTGATCGTGGGCACCGGCAGCCTGGTGAAGAGCGGCGCGAGCGTGCAGGAACTGGGTGGCGCGAATAGCTTCAGCGGTGGCGTCACGCTCAATGCGGGCGGTTTGCTGCTGGGTGATAACGGCGCACTGGGTACAGGCACACTGAACGTGGCCGGTAACGCCACGCTGGATACCAACAAAGCGTTGAACGTCAGCAATGATGTGGATATCGCCGCGGGCACGACGCTCGATCTGCTGGGCAGCAATGCGGTGACCTTTGGCGGCGTGTTCTCCGGTGCGGGCGGCCTGGTGAAGGATGGCGCGTCGACGGTGACATTGACCGGTGCCAACACGTACAGCGGCGGCACGACGGTCAACAGTGGCACGCTGGCCATTGGCGCGGGCGGCAGCCTTTCGGATACCGGTGCACTCAACCTCGCCGGCACCGGCAACTTTGATATTTCCGGCGCGGGTGGTACGCAGACGGTCGGCTCACTGGGTGGCACCGCCGGCACCACCGTCACGCTGGGTGGCAATTCGCTCGGCCTGGGTGGCGCCACGGATAACGCCTACAACGGCGTCATCACGGGTAGCGGTGGCCTGATCAAGGATGGCGCGGGCGTGCAGACGCTCAACGGCGCGAACACGTTCACCGGGGGCGTTACGTTGAACGCTGGCGGCCTGGTGCTCGGTAACGATGCGGCACTCGGGACGGGCGCGCTGACGGTGGGCGGCGCATCCACGCTGGATTCGAACACGGCGGTGACCCTGGCCAACAACATCGTGCTCAACGCCGGGCTGGATGTGCTGGGCACGAACAACATGACCCTCAACGGCAACATCAGCGGCACCGGCAGCCTGAGCAAGGATGGCGCGGCGACGCTGACGTTGAATGGCACCAATACCTACACCGGTGGCACCTACATCAACGCGGGCACGCTGGCCCTGGGCGCGGGCGCAAGCCTGGCTTCCTCGGGCGTGGTGAACCTGGCGTCGGGCGCCACGTTCGATCTCTCTGCCGGCAACGGCACGCAGCAGTTCGGCACGCTGGTTGGCAGCGGCACGGTGAACCTGGGTGATAACGCGCTTGTGGTGGGCGGCCCGACGGATGGTACGTTCGGCGGTTCGATCGCCGGCACCGGCAGCCTGACCAAGGTGGGTACCGGCACCGAGACCCTGACTGGCGCCAACACCTACACCGGCGGCACCTTCATCGATGCCGGCATCCTGGCGATCGGCGCGGGCGGCAGCCTTTCTCCCAACGGGGCGGTCACGCTCAACGCGGCGGGCACGGGCTTCGATATCAGTGGCGCGACCAGCCCGCAGACCATCGGCTCGCTGGCTGGCGTGGCGGGCAGTAACGTCACGCTGGGCGCCAATGCACTCGTGCTGGGCGGCGTAGGCAATGCGTCGTACGACGGCACCATCAGCGGTACCGGCAGCCTGGTGAAGAACGGGGCCGGCGTGCAGGCGCTCGGTGGCCCGAACACGTTCAGTGGTGGGGTCACGCTCAACGCCGGAACATTGGTCGTTGGCAACAACGCCTCGCTCGGCACGGGCGCACTCACGGTCGGTGGCGCTTCCACGCTGGATGCGAGCGCGCCGGTGACGCTGGCCAACGACGTGGCCCTCAACGCGGCTCTTACGGTGGCTGGCAGCAACGACACCACGCTGGCAGGCGTGATCTCGGGCGCAGGCAGCCTGACCAAGAACGGCGCGGCCACGCTGACGCTGACCGGCGCGGATACGTACACCGGCGGCACCACGATCAACGCCGGCACGCTCGCGATTGGCGCGGGCGGCAGCCTCTCGCCGGCGGGTGCGGTGAACCTTGCCGGTACCGGTACGTTCGATATCAGTGCGGGTGGCGATCAGTCCATTGCCACGCTCAGCGGCGTCGCCGGCAGCAACGTAGCGCTGGGTGGCAACACGCTCACGCTGGGCGGCGCGACGGACGCCACGCTCAACAGCACGATCAGCGGCACCGGCGGCCTGGTGAAGAATGGCGCGGCTAACCTCACGCTGGGTGCGGCGAACCTGTTCAGCGGCGGGGTGACGCTCAACGCGGGCGGCCTGGTGCTCGGTAACGACCAGGCGCTGGGTACGGGCACGCTCACCGTGGGCGGCCCGGCCTCCCTGGGTAGCGTGGGTGCGCTCACGCTGGCCAACGACATTGCGCTCAATGCGGACCTGAACACCACCGGTGATGATCCGCTCACCTTCAACGGCGATATCAGCGGTGCCGGTCGCCTGTTCAAGGTGAACCTCAAGGTGCTCACCCTCAACGGCAACAACACCTACACGGGCGGTACGACCGTCAGCGGTGGCACCGTGGTGGTCGGCAACAACAACGCGCTGGGCACGGGTGACCTTGCCATCGATGGTGCCACGCTGCAGGCGGGTACCACGGTGACCTTGCCGAACGCGGTGAGTGTGGGCAGCAATGGGGTCACGGTGGATGGCGCGAACGACCTCACCCTGAATGGCGCACTCTCAGGCAGTGGTGGCCTGGATAAGGAAGGCACGGGCAACGTGACGCTCGGTGGTTCGCTGGCCGACTACACCGGTGGCCTGACCATTAACGGCGGCACACTCACCGCCATCGACAGTTACACCGGTGGCGTAAGCGTGGGTGCTGGCGGTACCGCGACGTTCAATGGCCCCGCCAACAACATCACCGCTGGGGGCGCCATTGCCGGAACGCTCAATCTGGGTGGCGGCGATCTCAACGTGAGCTATGGCAACCTGCCAAGCGTCACGGGCACGGTGAATGGCGACGCCGATGCCACGCTGAACATTACCGGTAGCGGTGAAGGCTCGCTCGCCAACGGTGTGTTCAACGGCATCGGTAATCTCAACGTCGATGCCGGCACGCTGGCGATCGGCGCGGGTACGAGTGTCACCTTTGCCGGGGGCACGACGATCGGTGGCAACCTTGTCGTGAACGGCACGCTGGGTGGTCCGGTCACGGTCGGTAACGGTGGCGGCGTGGCGGGCGGCGGCACCATCACCGGCCCTGTGACCGTGGATAACGGCACCGTGGCCCCTGGCGGCATCCCGGGGGGTACCGGCGCGGCGGCGGATAACGGCACACCCGGCACCACGCTCACCACGGGTGGCCTGAGCCAGACCGGCAACTCGCACACCGTCATCCGCATTACCTCGAACGGCACCAGCGACCACATCGCTTCCAACGGCCCCACCACGGTAGGCGGCACGCTGGTGACGACGCCGACGGGTAACGGCACGTTCGGGTCATCGTCCACCTACACGGTGGTGACGTCCTCCACGCCCATCAATGGCAGCTACGGCAGCGTTGTGAAGGGTGACCTGCCGTTCCTCGATGAAGGTGTCACCACCGTGGGCAATAACGTGATCGTGACGCTGACCCAGGCGGGTACCGGCGGCCCCGTCACCCCGGGTGGCGAGGGCGTGGGCTTCGATCAGTTCCCCGGCCTGAACTCAAACCAGCACAGCGTGGCGACTGCCCTGCAGCACGCCGCGGCATCCGGCAATAACGTGTTGCCGACCCTGCTGGGCTACCTGCGTGGCCTGCGTTCGGCCCAGGTGAATGGCGCATTCGATTCGCTGACCGGTGAAACCTACGCCTCGGCCGCGCAGGCCGAGCTCACGGGGCAGAGCCAGTATCAGGATTCGGTGTTCTACCGCCTGAAGCTGGACCGTGACACGGGCGAGAAGGGCACGGCCGTGTGGGCGGAGCCGTACACCTCCAGCAGTGATCTGTCGCGTAGCGCCGACGTATCGCGTGCCGATTACCGCATCCACGGCATCATCGTCGGTACCGATACCGATCTGGGTTCGGACTTCCGCGCGGGTGTGCATGCCAACCTGGCGAACGCCCGCACCGAAGTGCACAGCCGCGGTGACTACACCGATGTGGACCAGGCGGCGATCGGCCTGCATGCACTGTACTTCAACGACCAGCAGTTCTGGATTGAAGGCCTGGCCTCGTACGGCTGGCACGATGGTGACAGCCACCGCCGCATCAACGTGGGCACGCTCACGCCGGAGGCGCGCGGCGATTACAACGGCAAGGCCACCAACGGCGCGATCGAGAGCGGCTTCCGCTTCAATGTGAGCCAGGCCATGCACCTGGAGCCGTTCGTGGGTGCGTACTACAGCAAGGTGAAGTACGACAGCTTCACCGAGAAGGGCGCGGGCGATGCGGACCTGCGCGTCGGCAAGGCCTCGGCCACGAGCATGCAGTACGGTGCCGGCCTGCGCCTGTCGGGTGATGTGGACCTCGGCGTGGCGGGCACGAAGCTGCACCCGATCGCCATGGTGCGCTACCTGCACAACACCAAGGACGATACAGCGTCGGTGAACAACAGCTTCGCCGGCCTGCCGACCGACAGCTTCACGGTGGAAGGTTCGCGCCCGATGAAGAACCACTGGCAGGGCGCGCTGGGTGCAAGCTTCGATTTCACCCCGGCCGCCAGCGCCTTCGTGTACTACAGCACCGACCGCGCCACGCACACGCGTAGCGATGCGGTGAACCTGGGGGTGCGCTGGAATTTCTAAGTCCGTCAGGAAACGCTCGTCTGTAGGAGCGCGCTTGCGCGCGATGGGTGCTTGCGGCAATACCCATCGCGCGCAAGCGCGCTCCTACAACCGCGTTTTCATAGCGGCGTGGCGGCCACCCAGTAGCCGGTCGCCTTCACCCAATCCTTGTCGATGCCACGGTGTTCGACCAGCAGCGACCGCAGGCTACGCGCACGCTTCGATTCGGTGGCCACCCACCAGAACGTATCGCCGGCCGGGACGGGGATCGTGGCAAGCACCTCGTCGATCGAAGGGGATTCGCCGCGGATGAACCAGCGCACATCACGTGCGAGATCCTGCTTCTCTTTCGCGGAGGCAATCTCGACCAGCACCGTCACCGGTTGGTCCTTCGGCATTTCCTCGAGCCAGCGGCCGATGGCGGGCAGGGCGGTCTCGTCGCCTACCAGCACATAGTGGTCGTAGTCGTCCGGCACGATCATGGAACCACGCGGGCCGCCCACGCCCAGCGTGTCGCCGACTTTGGCGCTTTCGGCCCAGGTGGAGGCGGGGCCATCGCCGTGGATGACGAAGTCGAGATCCAGCTCCAGCGAGTCGGCGCGGAACTGGCGCGGGGTGTAGTCGCGGGCCGGTGAGGGCTCCTTGCCCTGGGGGTACACCGGGCCATCCGGCGTCATGGTCGGCAGGTTGAACTCGCCCGTGGATGTCGGCAGGAACAGCTTCACGTGGTCATCGGGCGAGGCCGAAGGAAACCCTTCCAGCTCGGGGCCCTGCACGGTGATGCGCACCATGTGCGGGGTGAGTTGTTGCACCTTCACCACGGTGAGGATGCGCATGCGTACCTCGTGGCGCATGCGCTGGATCACATGCTTCTCGCTCATCCCTGGCGCTCCGCAATCTGCTTTGCTGCGGCTTCGACGATCGCGGCCACACGCTTGGTCTCAGCGTCGTCCCAGGCCTTGTGGTGGTTCATCAATTGGTGCTTCAGCACGTGCATGGCATCGCGCACGCCGCCGGGTACGGTCATCCGGCGCATGTGCCGGGACATGACCTGCAGGCGTTCGGTGAGCGCATCCAGGGTGTCGCGGTTCTCGGTGAGGAACGCGCGGCCTTCGTCGGTGATGGCGTAGAGCTTCTTGCCGCCCGTCTCTGCTTCAACCCAGGCGTAGCCGAGCTCTTCGAGCATGGTGAGGGTGGGGTAGATGGCGCCGGGGCTGGGGCTGTACTGGCCGTCGAACATTTCTTCGATGGTGCGGATGAGTTCGTAGCCGTGGCGCGGCTGTTCTTCGATGAGGGCCAGGAGCAGCAGGCGGAGGTCGCCGGTGCCGAACATGCGGCCACCGCCGAACCGGCCGCCACCGCGGCCGCCGCGCATGCCTTCGCGGTCGTCAAAGCCGAAGGGGCCACCGCCGCCGAAGCGGCCGCCGCGGCCTGCGGCGGCGAAGTGGTCGTGGAATCGCTGGTGCATCTCATCGCGGAAGTGGCGCTTGGCGTGGTGCCAGAAGTGCATGGGGTTCTCCGATATATCGTACGTAGTGGTCGTACGATATATCGTGAGTAACACTCTTGGCAAGGGGCGGGGCTCGCTTTTGGCGTTGTGCAGGCGAATCGGTTCATTCGCCGTGGGCGAATGCATGAGCCAGCGGCTTGCGCCGCCTCGCTTTTGAGGGCTTGAGGCGAAGAGCCGTCGGGGCCCACCCTCGCTGCTCAGACAGGTCTCCAGCGTTCGCAAAGGATGCCGCTACGCGGCCATGTACCTATTTGGCCTACGGCCGCGAACCTGGTGCCGGACGGGG
>Ga0207647_10000189_pt1 | contig 49827 bp, 41 predicted proteins | sample KBSCornC2_FD_184295 | JGI IMG/M metagenome (GOLD analysis project Ga0207647, IMG submission 184295) | Corn rhizosphere microbial communities from Kellogg Biological Station, Michigan, USA - C2 (SPAdes) (version 2) | ecosystem: Host-associated > Plants > Roots > Rhizosphere ... | reverse complement strand
TCGCCTGGTTGCCGATGTGGGCGCTGTTCGCAGCGATCATCGTGATCGTGCATGGCAATTCACTGGCCGATGCGGCGATCGGCTCGCTGCGCATGGTCGGCCCCGGCGCGGCGCTCGGCATCCTTGTATACAAATTCGCATCGCGCCTGCCGTGGCCGCATCCATTCCGGCTCGCATTCGTCGCAATGCACTTACTGGCCGCCGTGTTGTATGCCGCCAGCTGGTACGTGCTGATCTGCGTGATCGACAGCCTGGTGTTGCGGCGTCTGGTCTTGCAGATCGGCCCTGGCAACGCCGTGTTCTTTCTCACCGGGATATGGCTGTACATCGTTGTCGCCGTAGTGGCCTACGCGAATCTTGCCGCGCAACGCACGGCGAAAATCGAAACGCAGGCCGCGCGCATGCAGCTCGATGCGTTGCGCGCGCAACTGCATCCGCATTTCCTGTTCAACGCGCTGCATACCGTCGTGCAACTGATCCCGACCGATCCGCGCGCCGCTGCACGCGCCGCCGAGCAGTTGGCCGGCGTGTTGCGCACAGCGATCGAAGAACAGCGTGATCTGATTCCGCTGGCCGCGGAACTGGCATTTGTCGAACGTTATCTGGCGATCGAACACATTCGCTTCGGCGAACGCCTGCATGTGCAGATCGAAGTCGACACGGCGTCGCGGCAGGCGTTGGTGCCTTCGTTTGCACTGCAGACATTGGTCGAAAATGCCGTACGCCATGGCGCAACCCCGCGCGTCGAGCCGACGCAGATTCGGATTGCGGCAACGCTCGCCGAGCGCGTGCTGGCGCTGAAAGTCACCGACACCGGCGCTGGCGCCGACGTCCACGCGATCGAGACAGGCTCCGGCACCGGTTTGCGCCGCCTGCGCGAGCGCATGCGCTGGCTGTACGGCGAGCGTGCGCGCCTTGATCTGATCAGCGAGCCCGGCAGCGGCTTCGCCGCGACATTGACCGTGCCGCAGGTGATCGCCGATGAGTAGTGTCGCAAAAATTTCCGCGCTGATCGTTGACGACGAACCGGTCGCGCGCACCGGCATGCGTCACATGTTGGCCGAAGTGGAATGGATCGAATGCATCGGCGAAGCGGCCAACGGACCGGCCGCGATCGAGGCGATCGACACGCTCAAACCGGAACTGGTATTCCTCGACATCCAGATGCCGGGCGCACTCGGCACCGAAGTGTTGCAGCGGGTAACGCATCGGCCGCTCGTCGTGTTCACGACAGCGTATGCGCAACACGCGGTGACCGCGTTCGAACTCGGTGCGCTCGATTACCTGTTGAAGCCGTTCGGCGAGGAGCGGCTGCGCGCGACACTCGAGCGCGTGCGCTCGGTTTTTGGCGAGCCGGGCGTGTCGGCGCTGGATCGTTTCAGCGAAGCCATGGGCCGCGCGCCGATCAGCCGCTTGTTCGTGCGCAACGGACGCGCGATCGTTCCCTTGGCCGTGGCCGATATCGCCTGGTTCGAAGCGGTCGGCGACTACATCGCCGCGCATGCCGGCGCGGCGCAGTATGTGCTGCATCTGTCGCTCAACCATCTGGAGACGCGCCTGGATCCGCAGTGCTTTGCCCGCATCCATCGCGCGCACATCGTCAATCTGAATCATGTCGCGGCGTTTCGTCGCGAACCGGGCGGACAGTTGATCGCGCAACTCACGGATGGCACGCAGCTGGCGGTAAGTCGCGCCAAGGCGCAGAACTTGCGCGCTCTGGCGCGATAGGACCGCTACGCAGCGTGGGCGTGGGATTCGTCCTTGAAGCGCACCGCAGTCGGCATCCTTGCTTCCTCCTCAGGCAGCGCTCGCAATGCGATTACTCGCGACGTCCATGTCGCTCGCCTTTCAGGCCAGCTGCGCTGTTCGCGCCGGCAATCCTGCCGGCGCAGTCGACGCATTGCGAAAGCGCGCGACCTTCGACCACAGCGGCGCCGCTGGCCATTGCGCCGGCGCTTCGCCGTTCAACGCGCGCTGCAAATCACGCCGATCCAGTTGCGGCGCGATCAGTTCGATCAGTGCGAACGCGTAGCTGCGCGGCACGCCGTCGTGGCGCAGCACCAGCCACGTCGTGCACGTCGGCAGGAATTCCTCGGGCACGTCGAGCACGAGCAGGTCACGCGCGTCCTCGGGCAGCAGCGCCATCTCGGCGAGAATGCCGACGCCGAGACCTTCGCGCACGTAAGTCTTGATCAGATCCGCATCGCGCGACGTCATCGCAAACTGCGGTGACTCGCCGGCAGCGGCAAACGCGCGGCGCAGCGAGGATTCCGGACGCAACGAAGATTCATAGCTGACTAGTGGATGGCGCGCCAGATCGCGCAAAGTCAGCTCACGTTTCACGCTCGCCAGCGCATGTGTGCGTGGCACGATCACCGCGCGGCGCCAGCGGAACAGCGGCACGGCGAGGCCGCCGTCCGGCGGGGCTTCGCTGGTGCTGACGATCGCCAAATCCGCCTGCCCGCGTTCCACCACACCCAAGACCTGCGCATCGCCTTGCGCCTTCAGATGCACGCTGACACCCGGATAACGCTGCTTCAATGCGGCGATCGCATGCGGCAGCACGAATCGCGCTTGCGTGTGCGTGGTGGCAATGGCCAGCTCGCCAGTCTCCTCGCCACGCAGGTCCGCCGCGATTGCGCGAATATTGCCGGCTTCGGTGGTGATGACGCGCGCTCGCTGCAACACTTGCTGTCCGGCGGGCGTGATCGCGTGCAAGCTCTTGCCCTTGCGCGAGAACAACTGAAATCCGAGTTCGTCTTCGAGCTGCTTGAGCTGCTTGCTCACGCCGGGCTGGGTGGCGTGCACGTGCTCGGCAGCCGTGGTGATATTGAGGCCGGAATCGGCTATGGCGATCAGATAACGAAGCTGGGTAAGGGTCATGGCGGTACTCGCAAAATGTCGGTCGCTACAAAACGGCGTAAACGCGGTTTCAGCAGCGACAACAACACAGCGAGCGCTTCGGCGACATGACGTTTCCTTGACTTGTGCGCCGCACCATAACAGGAAATCATTTGGACGTCCATCCGTCTGGACGTGAATATTTCTGGCTCGTGCTGTGAGATTTTTGCAACACGACATGGCCACATAACCGAATCGTATGGGGCGATTCCGAGCGGCTATTTGCCGTGCGACACGGCGTGGGCGATTCTGCTGCCATGCGCCTGTACCCTGTTTTTGCTGCACTCAAGGGCCGTCCGGTTCTCGTCGTCGGTGGCGGCTACGTGGCCGCGCGCAAAACCGCGGCACTGCTCGCCGCCGGCGCGCACGTGCGGGTCGGCGCACCGGCGCTGAGCGCGCCGCTTGCACAATGGCTCGCGCAAGGACGCATCGTGCACAACGCCGGGGCCTTCGAAGAATATTGGCTCGACGACGTCTGGCTGGTCGTCGCGGCGACGGATGATCGCCGGATCAACGCGCAAGTCGCGGCGGCGGCGCAGCTACGGCGCATTTTCGTCAACGTCGTCGACGACGCGGAATTATCGAGCTTCCACGTGCCTGCCGTTATCGATCGCGCGCCGCTGCTCGTGGCGATTTCGTCCGGCGGCGCCGCGCCGATGCTGGCGCGCTGGTTGCGCGAGCGGCTGGAAATCCTGCTCGACCACGCGCTCGGCCCGCTGGCGGCGTTGCTGCAGCGTCGCCGCGGCGCAATTCGCGCGCGTCATCGCAATCTGTCAGCGCGTCGCGATTTTTACGAGCGCCTGTTCGCGGGTCGCATCTGGCAGATGCTGCGCGCCGGCAATGGCAACGTCGCCGAACGTGAATTGGATCGCGCACTCGTCGCATCGACACCGGCGCCGACCGGCAGCGTCGCGCTGGTCGGCGCGGGTCCCGGCGATCCCGGATTGCTCACGCTGCGCGCGCTGCGCCTGCTCAACGAAGCCGACGTGATCCTGCACGACCGTCTGGTCGGCGCGGAAATTCTCGATCTGGCGCGGCGCGATGCGCAGCGCATCGCAGTCGGCAAGCAGGCCAGTCATCACCACGTTACGCAGGAGCGCATCCACGCGCTCATGCTCGAACACGCGCGCGCCGGCCGACGCGTCGTGCGCCTGAAAGGCGGCGACCCGTTCGTGTTCGGTCGCGGCGGCGAGGAACTGGAATTTTTGCGCACCCACGACGTGCCGTACGAGGTCGTGCCCGGCATCACTGCGGCACTCGCCTGTGCCGCCTACGCCGGCGTGCCGCTCACCCACCGCGACCACGCGCAATCGGTGCGCCTGGTCACCGCGCATTGCAAGGAATCGCTCGACACGCTCGACTGGCGTGCGCTCGCCGCCGAGCGCCAGACGCTCGCGATCTACATGGGCGTGGCGCAGCTCGACACGCTGCGCGACCGACTGCTTGCGCACGGCCGCGCCGCGACCACACCTTTCGCGCTGATCGAAAACGGCACGCGTCCCGAACAGCGCGTGATCACCGGCAGCCTGGCTGACTTGCCCAGATTGCAACGCCAGCACGGCGTGCAATCGCCGGCGTTGTTGATTCTCGGTGAAGTCGCAGCGCTCGCGTCGAAGTTGGCGTGGTTCGGCCAGGACCTGCGCGAACTGGAACGAGCGGCTTAAGTCGACGGACCGGTCGCACCGACGCGCGCCGCATCCACAAGTTCAATCAGCCGCGACTCCGCGAAAGCTTCCGCGCCGCGGCGCAGGCGCAATTCGAAATCGGCATCGATCGGCGCGGTGCAGCGATAACCCAGAACCCGATTACGGCCGAGACGCTTGGCCGCATGCAACGCGCCGTCGGCGACTTCGACGACGCGCTCCCAATGCAGGCGTTTTGGCGCGGTCGGATCAAATGGATAGCAGGCAAAGCCGATCGAGATCGTGCAGTGCAATCGCACCGGCGCGCCAATCGCCGCGCCGTGCGCGGCCACGGCGATGCGCAGCAACTCGCCTTCATGCAACGCTTCGGCATCATCGGCCACCGGCAGCACGGCCAGGAACTCCTCGCCGCCCCAGCGAATCACGAAGCCCGGCTCGCGCACTTGCCGCTTGAGCACGTCGCCGAGCGCGCCAAGTACGAGATCGCCGATGGTGTGGCCATATTCATCGTTGATCGTCTTGAAGCGATCGGCGTCGAGCACGAGGAAAGCGAGCCGGCCCTTGCCGCCGGGCAGGCGTTCGCCGCGATCGATCGTCGCCAGCAGCGATGGCAAGCGTTGATCGAGCGAGCGCCGGTTGCCGAGTCCGGTCAGCGGATCGGTGCGGCTGAGCTCCTCGATGCGCGCATAGGCTTTTTCCAGTTCCAGATTCGTGCGCTGCATGCTCGTCATCGAGTGATCGAGGCTGCGATAGTTGTCGGCATTGTCGAGCGCGATCGCGGTGTAGCTGGCCAGCGCGCGCACGAACTCCAGGTGCGCCGCCGTGTAGGCGTGCTGACGCGGACTCTGCACCGAGAGACAACCGATCACGCGTTGCTCGATGCGCAACGGCAGATAGATCACCGATTCCATGCTTTCGCCCTGCAGCGCCGGCTGCAGGCCGCCGACTTGCCCGGCGAGTTGCGCGCGCGTGGCTGCGACCAGTTCGCGGCCTTCGCGCACGCACCAGGCCGCCGGCCGCCCCGGCTCATCGATGGCGTATTCGATCTTGGGCCGCCGCGTGTCGTGCTCGACGAGATAGTCGACGTCGATCATCGCGCGCGCGGGACGATAGATCGCGATCAGGAATACGTGGGCGTCCAGGCGCGCGCGCACCTGCCGATAGACGCGCTCGGCGGCCAGTTCGAAGTCGAGCGTCGCCGTGAGTTCGCGGCCGATCTGGCCGAGGTTGAGCACGTCGGCAGTGCGTTCCTCGACCTGTTGCGCGAGCCAACGTCGTTGCTGGTCGTTGTGGCGCTGGCGTACATGGAAAATCGTCCAGATCGCGGCGAGCGTCATCAGCGCCGCGGCGAACCGAGCCCACCACGTCTGCCACCAGAACGGTTCGATGCTCAACGCAAGCTGCGCTTCGTCGGTTACCCAGCCAGCGTCGGCAGTGCGCACGCGCACGCGAAACACATAATCGCCGGGCGCCAGATTGGTATATGTCGCCAGCCGGCGCTTGGCGTCGGTTTCGATCCAGTCGTCCTGAAAACCATCGAGGCGATAGGAGAAATGCAGCTGTTCCGGCGCGACAAAATACGGCGCGGCGAACGCAAGGCCGATGCCGCGCGCGCGGCCGGCCGGCAGATTGAGCTTCGCTGTCCGATACAGCGGTTCGCTCAACACCGCGTCGCTCCGATGCGGCTCGATGACACGATCGTCGAGCTCCAGCGTGGTCAGCAGAGGTCGTGGTGGCGGCGGCAGCGCGCCGATCTGCTGCGGATCGAAAATCGTGAAGCCCGAAGCGCCGCCGAACGCGATGCGCCCGCTCGCGGTGACCGCATGCACGAACGCATAGTAGCCGCGCTCGATCGCGCCATCGGCAGCGCCATACAAACGGAATTGCTGTGTCTTCGGATCGAAACGCGCAATGCCGGCGTTGCTGCTCATCCACAGCAGGCCGTTGTGGTCTTCGATGATGCTCTTGATCGCATTCGTGCTCGCCCCGCCGCTCGGATTGAACACGGTAAAGCGCGCGTGCACCGGGTCGGCCGGCTCGGGCAGATCCATGCGATGCAGGCCCGCGGCGGTGGCCAGCCAGCCCTGGCCATCCGTGCCGCGCACAAAATAGTGGCAGGTATCGGATTGCAGTCCGTGCGGGTCATCCGGATTCGCGCGCAGCCGGCCTTTCAGTGTCAGTCCGTCGGCGGAGAACCAGTACAAGCCCTTGTCGCCGCCAAGTATCTTCAACTTCGCATCGAAGTTGGCCATGAAGTGTTCGCGCGAATCGAGCACATGATGGGCGAGCACGGTGCGCAGGCTCCGATCGAGCACGAACAGATCGGCATCGCGCGTGCTGATCCACACGCGATCGTTGTCGACGACGATGAAATCCACAAACGGCCGACCGACGGGCGCGGGCAGCGTCACGTCAGCGACTTTGCCATTGCGCGGATCGTAACGCCGCACGCCCTGATCGGTGCCGAGCAGCAGCGTGTCGCCGTCGTGCGCGACCGCGTAGACCAGCATGCCGGCGGTCGCCGGTGCGGCCTGCAAGCGATAGTGCAGAGCATCGAAGTGGAACAAGCCGCGGCGCGTGCCGAGCCAGACGCTGTCTTCGCCGGCGTCGGCCATATGCACGATTTCGGCGGTGTCGCGTGCGCCCGGATCCAGCACGTTGGCGTCGAAACTCAGGAAGCGGCTGCGCACGGGACTGAGCAGGCTTGCGCCGCCCGACCAGGTGCCGAACCACAGGTCGCCGGAAGTATCCTCGAACAGATTCACGACGCGACCGGCGCCAATGCTGGTCGCTGTCTGCGGGCGATGCTGGAAGCGCACAAAGTGCGGCGCGGCGTTATTGTGATCGAGCAGCAGATCGGCGCCGGCTTCGGTGCCGATCCACAGTTGTCCGGCGCGATCCTCGAGCAGCGCGTAGACGCGATCGTGCGAGAGCGATTGCGCATCCGCATCGTCGTGTCGCCACTGCTGCAATGCCTGGGCACGCGCCGAATAGCGCAACAAGCCGGCGTCCTTGGTACCGATCCACAATTCGCCGGCGCGATCGAACAGCACGGCATTGATCCAGCCGCGCAACGCGCCCGCATGCTCACCCGCAGCGAGCACCGGCGCGAATGCGTGGCTCGCCGCGTCCTGGTGCAGCAACCCGGCCGCGGTGCCGACATACAAACCCGCGGCGTCGTCCAGCGTCAGCGTCTGCACACGCCGGTCGGCGAGTCCGTCGATAAATGTTTCGAAGTCATGCGTCGCGGGCCGATAGCGCGAAAGTCCGCCATCGCTGGCAATCCACAAACTGCCAGCGCGGTCGCGCAGCAAGGCATTGATCTTCTGGTGCGGCAAGCTGTGCGCGTCGTCCGCGCGCGGCAGAAATGAGCTGAACGATTCGGTTTTCGGATCGAAGTGATTCAGGCCATTCAGTGTGCCGACCCACAGACTGCCATCCGCGTCGGAGAGCAACGCCGAAATGTAGTGCTCCGAGATCGAATCGGGCTTGCCGCGCTGACGGATGAAAGTGCGAAACGTCGCGCCATCGTAGCGATTCAAGCCGACCTGCGTGCCGATCCAGAGAAATCCGTCGCGATCCTGCGCGACGGCCAGCGCGCTGAGCTGCGACAACCCATCCGCGTCGGTCAGGCTGCGGAAGCGCGCGGTTTCGGGGGTGGGCTGGGCGCGCGCGGTCGACGCCAGCAGCAGGCACACGCACGCCAGCCACATGCCGCGGCCAATTCGCCACCGAGCCCATTGGATCCCCATGCGCGGATTCTGCCATAGGCCGGCGCTGCCGGCTGAACGGAGTTGCGGCGCGACCCCGCGGCGAGGGATCGGCAATATGATGTCGGCCATGGACTCGCTCGTGACCTGGACGTCGCATCTATTCGCCTCGCTGGCGCCGCGCGATCTGATCGCGATTGCTTTCGCGCTGCTGCTGATTCGTCTGGCGCGTTATGCGGGCATGTGGATCTTTGCGATCGTCGCGCTGCCGGGAACGGCGTTGCACGAGCTGTCGCATTTCACCGTGGCGCTCGCGCTCGGTGCGCGGCCGTCATTCCCATCGTTGATTCCGACCAAGGTCGGCAACGTCTGGCGGCTCGGTGAGGTGCGCTTCCAGACCGGCCACTTGCGTGCGATGTTCGTCGCGTTGGCGCCGCTGTTGCTTGCGCCGTTCGCGTTGTGGTGGGCGCTGACATTTGTCGCGCACACCGCATGGCCGTGGTACGCATTGCACGTGTGGATCGTCGCGGCGCTGTTGCACGCGTGTGTTCCGTCGCGCACGGATTGGCGCCTGGCGTTCCCGGCAATCGCGGCGCTGATTGTTCTGACGCTGCTGCTGGGCGGATATTACTTTTTCGTGCGCATGCCATGAGCGCACATTCGTGACGTTCTCATTGATCCGTCGAATCCTTGCCCGCGTCCTTCATGCGTGTATCCGTCGCGATCCAGTTCACCTCCCAGGTCTTGCCGCCATCGTCCGAGAACGCCTGCTCGAAGTGCGCGGCATCCGGCGTGATGTCGAAGATCACGAAGCGAACGAGTATCGCGCGGCCATCGAGCGTTTCCTGATCGTAGAACTCGCCGCGACCATGCTTGAATTCGCCGATTGTCGGCGTGCTCATCATGCCCGCTGCCGCGTTCGAGAAATTCAGACTCCACTGATGCGACTGCGGGTTGTACAGCCGCAGCGACAGGCCTTCGAAATGACCCGTCGGCCCATCCATGCGCAATTCAAGCAGATTCGCGCGGCCATCCCACACCTGGCGCACGACCGAAGTGCCGTCGTACTCGGTCCAGGTCGTCGAGCCCGTCAGCGGATGTTGCAGACGCTTGACGTGTGTCTTCCAGCTGCCGATTTCGAAATCAAAATCGTGTTGGCCGTCGCGCGAGCGCTCAGCCGCGCTCGCGAATGTGGGCAAAGCAATGATGCAAGTGCATGCGACTACGCGCAGGTCCATGAGGCGCTCCGTGGTGGTGTACAGAGCGTGACGCCTTGGGAGCTGTCGTAGAAGGGCCGCTTTGGGTCAAGCAATCAAGGCCACTGGCTTTCAATTACACGCATCGTGATCGCCGACGCGTCACGATCGAAGAGATTCCGGGTTCGTCGCCATGTTGGCTCGCGTGTGGCAAGCCGCTTCTGCCGGCTTTTTCAGCAACTTCGCGTGCCAGGCGTTTTTCAAACCACCCGAGTGCAGCTTCGGGAAGATAATCGGAAACGTCGATCGCAAATGATCGATAAGCGTCCAACGACGTGAGCAATGCATGGATCAGAGGTTCGGCTTCGGAGCAGTCGCCCAGAGCCTCGACGGCGTCGATCGTGCTTGTCGTGTATTCGAATAGAAAGTCTCGCTCGGCAAGGAGCTTGTCGCCAATCTCGTCGGCCATGTTGAGCAGCGGCGGGTATCCGCCCACCTCGACGAGTTCCAGGCACGCTGAAAAAAGAATTTCGTGAGCGCCGCGATACCACTCGGTTACTCCACCGGGAGCCGTCTCGATTTCGAGCGGTGCGCAGGTGCGGTGCTCGGCGCAACGTGTCGCCATGAGGCGTTCGATGCGACGGGCATCCTGTTCGTCAATCGCGGCAATGGCGAAGCTGCGTTTCAAGTCGAAGTACTCGAAGTATCTTCGATGGAAACTGCGTATGCGTCTGCACGGGTCGTGCGAGAAACCGAGCTTCAAAATATCTTCGTACCGCGCCGGAGCGACGTAAACGAATGCGGGAGCACTCATGATTCAAGCCGCGCGCCGATGTTTGCAGGACGTCTGCGTGCAGTCAACGGGAATCACGCGGATTTGTCGTGGAATAACACATCGATCAATGATATCGCCGATTGTCTCAAGCCATGCGACTGCGGACGCGTACTCTGTCGATAGCGAACTCGCACTGCACGATGCGATGACGCAGAGTGATGCCTTCCCACATCATTCAACGACAACCCACGAAAAGCCGTACGCGAGTACCGCATATATTGGAAGGAGAGAGCCAGGGATGGCCAGTGGCACAGCGCGATCGCGAGTGGGTGCGAGATGGTTCGCCTGCCGATTTTGTCGAACCCGCGGGTTCGATCAAGCCCCTGTTGGCGGGGAGACTGGGATTCGAACACAGCGGTCGATTGCGGAACGCATATCGGCAACAGAATTTGCGCTGGTGAAAGCAGCCGAGCGCGATTATGGGCAAGCGCCCAAGCGCCGTGCCTTGATCTGTGTGCTGACCGATTTGCCTTCAGTCGTAGTGATCAGGGAGCCGTCCGATGTATCGCCGTGGAACGTCGTGACGCTTTGAATATCCGTGCTGCCGCAAGCCAGGGAATAGGAGACCGTGTCGCCCGCGATTTCATAAGAGTTGATCGCACAGCGGCCCTTGGCATTCTTCTCCGCGTATTCTCGCCCGGACTTCGAATCGCCGTTGAACTCGCTCGCCTTGTCCGCGGTTATGCATTGACGCATCGTGCGGGTGGCACCCTCTGTGGTCATCGAGAATTCCCACTGGCCGCTCACCATGCGCTCAGCGGCTCTCAATGCGGGCATGCAACAGCACAACCCGCCAAGTAGTGCGAGTGACGAAAAGCGTTTCAACCGGGAGATTCGGGTCATGTCGCAGCATACTCCCTATCAAGCCGTCGAGCGCAACTGTATACAATGCATACAACGCCGGCTTCCTCCGCGTCAGGTCAGCGTTGCTGCCGGTCGCAAATTGCCGGACTCCGTCGAAATGCTCTGGCGATACTGCACATCGCAGAGCAGACGGCTCAATTCCTTCTTGACCACCGCATAGCACTCGCAGGCGCGAATCTCCAGCCCGGATCGATTGACGACCGAGATGTGACCTCGACGCAGCTTGATGACGCCGGCGCGTTGGAGGTTACCTGCGGCTTCGGTGATACCCCCGCGCCGCACGCCGAGCATGCTGGCGACCAGTTCCTGGGTCATGGTCAACTCGCGCGACGAGACGCGATCAAGGGTCAACAACAGCCAGCGGCACAATTGCTGTTCGATGGAATGGTGGCGATTGCACGCCGCGGTCTGGGTCATTTGCGTAATCAGCGCCTGGGTATAGCGCAGCAGTAAACTCTGCAGCGGACCGCCGCGACCAAATTCGTCCTTCAGCAAGCGGCTCTCCAGTCGATAGGCGTGTCCCGCCGTCTGTACAACGGCTGAGCTTGGCGTTGAATCGCCGCCCATGAACAGGGAAACGCCGACGATGCCTTCGTTGCCCACTCCCGCGGTTTCGGCGGACGCACCGGACTCCATGACGTAATGCAGCGACACGATTGACGTCGTCGGAAAATAAACGTGCCGCATTCGCGCGCCCGGCTCGTACAGGATTTCTCCGAGCGGCAGCGGAACGAGTTCCAGATGCGCAACCAGGCGCTCGAAATCCGCCGCGGGCAACGCAGCGAGCAGATGGTTTTGATTCGGACTATGAACTGGTGGCATCGCCTGTGGCCCGGATATCGGATTCACGTGGCACTGATTTCCACACCGATTCCGCGATAGCCGATGAAACGGCAAGCCTGGCTGAACATCGGCTCGCCACTTACGCGGAACTGTTGTTGTGAACCATCGACATTCACGCGGCTGAAGATGAAATCCAGAAATGGCTCGCGCGCGGCAATGCGTCCTTGCAGTTCCTGCCGCTGCGCCTCATTCCAGCCCGCCGCAGCATCGGCGCCATTGCCGGCGGCTTCGGCCAGAGAGTCGACGCGGATTCCCAGCATTTCCAGCACGGGGCCGGAAACTTTGGTGAAGTTGCCGTGCTCGTCCTGTTCCCAGTACCAGTCGGAAGCGAGCTCGGTCAAGCTGCGGAAGCGCGCTTCGCTTTCGCGAAGTTCGGCGGTGCGTTCCTGCACTATCTGCTCCAGAACCGTGGCGTAGTTCTCGAGCTTCTTGTAGAGCAGGCGTACTTCGAGCACGTTGCGAATGCGCGTCTTGACTTCGAGCAGATCGAATGGCTTGCTGATGAAATCTCTTGCTCCGGCTTGCAATGCGCGCAACTTGTGGCCGGGCTGAGCGGTGATCACGAGCACGGGAAGATAGCCGTCGGCATTGTTGGTCTTGAGCCCTTCGATGACCTGGAAGCCATCCATGCCGGGCATCTGCAAATCGAGCAGGATGATGTCATAACTGTTCTTGCGATGCAGGGCGCAGACTTCCTGCGAATTCATCGTCGAGGCAACGCGCAGATAGCCGGCTGCACGCAGCATCTGCTCGAGCAGACTGACATTGGCTTCCTGATCGTCGACGATCAGGATGCTGGCTTTGAGAACCTCCGACTCGGCGATCTTCATGCCACGTCCACCCTGATTGCACGTCTTGGTGACGTTTCAGAAAATTTCAGCGCCACGTCGAGCGCTTCCATGAACTGGTCGACCTTGATCGGCTTGGTCAGGTAGTTGAAGAACCCGGCATTGAGCGCCCTTGCGATATCATGTGGCACCGCATTCGCGCTGAGCGCGATGACCGGGATATGCGCCGTCGAGGAATCCGCGCGCAAAATCTTGAGCGCCGCGATCCCGCTGATTCCCGGCAGGTTGATGTCCATGAGGATCACTTCCGGCTGATAGGTGCGCGCAAACTCGATGCCGAGGTCGCCGTCCGCCGCGCTGAGCAGGCGCAGATCCGGGCGACGGGCGATCAACTGCTCGACGAGTTCCAGGTTGGCCGGATTGTCTTCCACGTAGAGAAGGGTTCGCGGTCGCGCGTCTGCGGCCTGCGCTTGCGCGTGCACCACTCCTTGCTCCTCTGGCGCTGCAAGCTGCGGTGCCGCCGTCAGGTTCAACTCAATCCAGAATACACTGCCGACGCCAACGGTGCTGTCGACACCAATGGCTCCGCCCATCATTTCGACCAGCCGCTTGGTTACCACCAGGCCGATGCCCGTGCCCTCTTCCGCGCCCGCTTCCTTGCCGAGTCGATTGAACGGTTGAAACAGCTGCGCCAGTTGTTCCGGAGCGAGTCCCGCGCCGGTATCGCGGACACTGATGCGAATCGAATCCGCAGTACTCAACGAGTACTCGACCGAGACGGCGCCATTGGGTTTGTTGTATTTGATTGCGTTGAACAGCAGATTGATGAGCACCTGCTTGACCCGGGTTCGATCGGCTTTGACGAAATACGGGGCCTCGAAGCGCGCGAACTTCAATCCGATACCGCGCTTGTGCGCCTGCGGTTCGATCATCGCCCGGCACTCGAGCATTACCTCGGACAATGAAACGGGCTCGCTCGACAACGTCGCCTTGCCCGACTCGATGAGGCTGAGATCGAGCACCTCATTGATCAGATCGAGCAGGTACCAGCCGGCCTTGAGAATCTGGTCAAGGTTGCGTTTTTGCGAGACCGTCGGCGGCGGAGAGCCGGACTCCATGAGCTGGGCGAAGCCAAGCACCGCATTGAGCGGTGTACGCAATTCATGGCTCATGCCGGAAAGAAAATCCGTCTTCGCGCGGTTTGCTTTCTCGGCCGCGGCCATGGCCTCGTTCAATTCGGCCTCCACGAGCTTGCGCACCGAATTGTCAATGCCGATCAACAGGTAGCCGATGATGTCGCCATATTCGTCGCGCAGCGCAGTGACCGAAATGATCGCGGGAAAACGGCTGCCATCCTTGCGGATGTAAGTCAGCTCATAGATATCCTCGATACCGCGCGACGCCTTGAAAGCCAGTGCCTCGAAGCCCGGCGCAATGGGGGTCGCAAGCTCCAGGCTCAGCTCCTTCGCGCGCGCAATCACTTCCTGCGGATCGTGGATGTCGCTGGGGTTGATCTTGTTGACGACTTCGGCAGCGGTGTAGCCCAATATGCGCTCGGCGCCGACGTTGAATAGCTGGATGATGCCTTTCTCGTCTGTGGCAATGATCGAAAAATTGGCGCTGGTAAGGATTGCGTTCTGCAGAGCCCCCGCCTTGAGCAAAGCCCTTTGGCGTCGCATCTGGATATTGCCGTCCGCATTGCTGCTGGTGGCCTCGTTTTCACTTTCCGGCATGGTCGATTCCACGAGTGGTGCGCAACTGTCCTCGGCAAGGCAGTCGAGGCCCGCTGCGAAAGATCGCCACGCCGGCAGAGCGGCCAAGCCCGCAGGAGAAGCAATAGCTACCCATATCTTGTCGCCGGTGGCGACGTCCCGCATCGCAGATGCCTTCGGACCAGGTCGGAATTGCTTCCAACGATCGCAACGGCATTGCATAGTTGCAGTCGCGTGACGCCGAATGTCCGGCACCAGTAATCAAGGCGTTCGGCGAGGCAGACATCCACGCCGACCGGAAGTTGACGAGCGCTGGTGCGGCTCGCTGCCAGTTTCATAGTTTGCTCCTGGTGCCCGGACCGACCGCGACATGCGAGCGCAACCCTGACGCACTGTGGAGTCTGGCCGTATTGTCGACGATCTTCTGTCTGTTACCGTACGGTACTCGACGCCTGTCTGGCGCCATTTGCATCGTCTTGATGGCACCATGGTTACTGATATGTACGGCACCGTACCGTAAATTGCGCGCCAATGCGATATACCTTGGCCTCAGAAATCCGAGGCCAATCCCATGAAACGCGTACTCAGCACGGCAGCATTGAGTCTTTCTTTTTTCGCCACCACCGCGGCCATTGCCGGCGAAGGCTACGTGACGACGAACGTCAGTTTGCGAGCGGGACCGGACTCGGGTTATCCGGATGTCGCCATGTTGTATGCCGGCACACCGGTTGTGATCGAGGGTTGCGTCGATGGCTGGTCATGGTGCGACGTGATCAACGGCGATTCCCGTGGCTGGATGCCCGCGAATTACCTTCAACAAGAATATGAAGGCCGCCGCGTTCTGATCCCGGAGTATGGCGTTCGCATCGGCATCCCCGTCATTGCGTTCGTGTTCGGCTCCTATTGGGACAGCAACTATCGCCACCGCTCCTGGTATGGCGAACGTGAACGCTGGAGCCGCGTAACACCTCAGTACCAATCTCACGTCGAGCGCGACTATTCGCGCACGCCGCAGGTGACCCGTCAGTACACGGCGGACAGAACGAGACACTCTGGCGTCGTCACGACGCAGTCCACGTACCAAACCAGGACAGCAACCGGCACAACTGGCCGGCATGCGGTCACGACGGAGATTCGACCTTCCGTGCAATCCTCCGCTCACACAAAGCCTACGCAGCACCGCGCAGCGGAATCGCGCGTGGTCGTGCACCAGCATGCTCCGGCCACCGTGGTTCAAGCCCACGACAACCATGGACAAAATGCCGGGCAGTCCAGGCCAGCGGTAGAGCACATGGCGTCGCAATCCAGAGCGAGCGCCGAACACAACGTCGCGCAAGCAAGGCCAGCCAAAAAAGAACCGTCGTCGAAGGCGCGGCCTGAGCATCAAGGCGGCAAGGACACCGAGCAGCACTGAAGCCCGACCTTGGCAAAAGCCGGATGAATGATGGCTTGCCTCTGCATTGCTGATCGTCACAAAAAAAAACGGCGCCCATGAGGCGCCGTCGTCATATTCCTGACAAAGTTATTGGTTGTCAGCTCAGTGCTGTTCGTGTTCTTGCTGATCGTCACGATCGTGCAGGTGCTTGTAATGGCCGACGACCCATTCGTTGCGCTCGTACGGATGTTCCGTGTCGAGATCCATCTCCACGCCGCCCGTCCTGACAAACGCCTGGCTTTCGACCGGCAGAGCCGTGCCCGACTGCCACGGACCCGTGCTGTTGACCTGCCAGTAGTAGGTCTTGGTCTCCGGCGCAAAATAGATTTGGTGGTCGCCGTAGTAGACATAATGATGTGCCGACGTCTTTTGGACCGTCGTCGTCACCGTCGTATCGGTATCGGCGGCAATCGCCGGGATAATGCCGGCAATTCCGATTGCAAGCGCGGCGGCGATGAAGTTTCGATGATTGTTCAAGAATTTCTCCGTCAATATGTTGTTTGTGCGTTATCCGCGTTCCTCGCATACCGGTTTCCACGCCCAATTCTTGCAAGCGTGGTTGTCGGCGGTTGACGGAAGTACGGGTCGGTTCGCGCCCTGGCGAGCGCTCAAAACATCCTGACGTGCCTCATGCGCTTCGTTTCGAACGATGCCGTTGCTTCGCAGCAACTTTGCGGCGAGTTACTCGATGTCGCCGTCGAAACGAATCAGGTTGTTAGCGGGGAGCATGAACCATTTGCACGTATTTGTATGTGCGGCATCGTGCACATGACGCAAAGCGCACAGACGGCGCGCAGGCCTAGGGGCCGGACATGGATCGCGTGCAGAGGGACTCAGCTACTCACCGATTGGTATGGGGACGGCGCAACGCGGCCACCGCGAACAGGCATGCACCCAACCAGACCACGCCCGCAAGGAAGCCGGCGATCACATCGGAAAGATAATGCACGCCCAGATAAATGCGGCTGAAGCAAATCAGGGCGACGAACAGACCTGCGATCGCTATCGCCAGCGCGCAAAGACGCCAATCGCGAACCTGCCAGATCACGATCGCTGCGAGCGTGCCGAAGAACACAGTTGAACCCATCGCGTGCCCGCTCGGAAAACTGTAGCTGGTCAGAGTTTGGATCGGGTCCTCGAAAATCGGGCGATCACGATGTACGAGGTGCTTCAAGATGACGTTGAGCAGCGCTCCGCCGGGAACAGCGAGCAAGAGCAGCAGCAGCTGAGGGCGCTGGCGCTTCCAGACCAGCAAGATCGCCAGAACTGACGTCATCGCCATCACAGTCAATGGTGCACCGAGGTCGCTCACGAAGAACATCAGCCGAGTTGCCGGGGACGTTGCATGCGCATGCAACCAGGTGGCGACATCCAGATCGATCGTGCCGAGCGGCGCATCGTGGTTTACGACGTCTTCGGTTATCGCTCCGAAAAGCCATGCAGTGGCAAAGAGCGAAAGCGCGCCGAGTGCCAGACGCAGCAAAAAAGCTCTCCGCGGCGTTCGGAGCCGTGCATGCGCAGTCGCCGCCAAATTCATAGCTCGTGCGTCATGCCGGGTTGCGCGAGCGTCACCTTGGTGCCGAAGCGCTCATGCAGTTGCGTCGCCAGTGCCGCGCGGGCGGGATTTTCCCCGTGCACGAGCGCCACGGACGGATGATTCGGGCTCGCGCCGTACCATTCGAGCAGACCTTGCTGATCCGCGTGCGCGGAGAGACCGCCGACAGTATGAATCTGGGCGCGTACCGGAATGTCGGCGCCAAACAGCTTCACGCGTTTCAGGCCATTGACCAGCAAGCGTCCAAGTGTGCCGTCGGCCTGGTAACCGACAAACAATACATGCGCGCTCGGATCGGTCAGATTGTTTGCCAGGTGATGACGTACGCGGCCGCCATTGGCCATGCCGGAACCGGCGACGATGATCGCGCCGCCGCGCACTTCGTTGATCGCCTTGCTGTCGTCGACGCTTTCGCTGACACGCAAATTCGGCAGCGCAAACGGTTTGATGCGCCCCGCCCACACTTTTGCGGCATCGACATCGAACAGTTCCTGGTGCCGGTCGTACACTGCCATCACCTTGGCAGCCATCGGGCTGTCGAGAAAAATCTTCCACTCCGCCAGATTCCAATCATCGAAGTGTCCGGCGAACCAGTACATCAGTTCCTGGCTGCGGCCCACGGCAAACGCAGGAATCACGACGTTGCCGCCGTCCGCGCGCGCCTTCTCGAAAATCGTTCCCAGTTCGGCAACGGTCGCCGCGCGGTCCTTGTGATTGCGGTCGCCGTAGGTGGATTCCATCAGGATCAGATCGGCCGCCGCAGGCGGCACCGGATCGCGCAGGATCGGCGTGCCTTTCATGCCGATGTCCCCGGAAAATATCAGCGTCTTCGGGGTCGCTTCGCTCGCGCGCAGCTCGATGATGCTCGAGCCCATGATGTGTCCGGCGTCGCGGAGGCGCAGCGTCGCGCCAGGCAGAATTTCAGTGGCGACTTCATATGGCAATGGATGCAGCAGCTTCTGCGCCGCGGCGACATCCTCGCGCGTATACAGCGGCTGGGCTTCGGGCGCGTCCGCCGCGCGCTCGCGATTGGCTCGGTCTGCCGCGCTCTCCGCCAATGATGCTGCGTCCAGCAACATGATCGGCAACAGATCGCAGGTCGCGGCCTGCGCAAAGATCGGCCCCTTGAAGCCACGCTTGACCAGCAACGGCACCCGACCGATGTGATCGATGTGCGCATGACTCAGCACCAGTGCATTGATACCTGCCGGATCGAACGCGAATGCTTCAAGGTTGCGCGCCTCCGCTTGGCGACTCCCCTGCACCATGCCGCAATCAAACAGGATGCGTTTACCCGCTGCCTCGATCAGGTGACTGGAACCGGTGACTTCGCCGCCGGCTGCGCCGCAGAAAGTGATCCGCATCGTCGTACCAATGAGGTTGGAATCTGCGATGGTAGCAGTGGCGAAAGTGCATTTTACGCTTTGTCCGATACCGAACAGAAAAGCCGGTGGCCGGATAGGGATAATCGCAGGCCGCGCCCAAGCGGGCCCTGCGTAGGAATCGCAGAAATCCCGCTTGAGAGCCCTGTTGAGTCATTTGGGGAGACATCTCATGAACGTTCCAGCCGCGTCCCACAAGCCGCCTCTGCACATGGCGTGTGCAATTGTTCCAAAGAACGGGCGACGCGGTCGAAGTCGTTCTGCCGAGCTGGCATCGCTGGCGTTAGTCGGAATGCTCCTGCTTTCCGGTGCGTCCCTGGCCGCGGTCGCCCCGCCACTGGGCACCTCGCAAAGCTTCGCCGTGCTCGGCGCCACTCCGAACGTGAACAATACCGGCCCGACCATCGTGACCGGTAATCTGGGCGTATCACCTGCGGCCGCCGTGATCGGATTTCCCCCGGGTACCGTGATTGGAACGATCCACGCGGCTGATGCGATCGCGGCAGGTGCGCAAAGCTCCAACACGACCGCGTATGGCGTTCTCGCCGGCGAAGCGTGCGATACGTCTTTTGGTGTTCCGACCGATCTGGCCGGAATGACGCTTGTCCCCGGTGTCTATTGTTTTGCGTCTTCGGCAGCCAATACAGGATTGCTCCAGCTCGACGCCATGGGCAACTCGAACGCGGTGTGGGTCTTCCAGATCGCCAGCACGCTGATCACCGGATCCGCCTCGACCGTCGCCGTCATCAATGGCGGTCAGGCGTGCAACGTGTTCTGGCAGGTCGGCAGTTCAGCGACACTCGGCACAACCACGACATTTGTGGGAAACATCCTCGCGCTCACAAGCATCACCATGCAGACCGGCGCGTCCCTGTCCGGCAGAGCCCTGGCCCAAACCGGTACGGTGACGCTGGCCAGCAACGCAATCTCCGTGTGCAGCCTGAACGGCTCCTCAGGACCCGCTCAAGTGGCGCTCACACCCACACTATCCGAATGGGCGTTGGCATTGCTCGGCGCGTTGGTCGTACTCGCGGGCATCGCCGCAATGCGCAGGCGCTTGGCTTAGCTGGAACTGCGACTTTTGATCGAGCGGCAGGCCTGGGGCGCACAAGCGCCCCTCTCATCCACCGGACGACATTTGCTGGATGATTTGAACCTGCGCTGGGTACGCGGCGAGCCTTTCGCGCAGAAACGCCGCAGTCGCGACGATGCGACCGTCCGCAAATTGGATCTGGTACGCGCCTCCCGTCACCGATGAGCCGGTTGCACAGTAGGTAATGAAGTCTTCGGCTGTGTTGACGCGTCCACGAGCATACTGAAGCTTCACACGCAGATGATCTGCGGCCCGCTTCGAATCGTATTCGCTGCCATTGCGGATGAACCGGGCATCGTGGAGGTCGGCGATCGAGTTGATCAGATATTCGATCTTGCGCTGCTCGAGGTCCTGTTGGCCGATTGCCGGCGTGGCAAGAAATCCCGCCAGAAAAAGTATACAGAGCCCGGTACGCAGGCGTGACAGACTCTGTCTATATACGGCGTTCAACATGACTCGTTCCCCTTGGGATGCAATATCCCCGCGTAATGAAAAGCGCAAACGCCTAGAGCAAACCTTCGATGGGTAGCAGTCGCATGATAAAAACTTCCATGCGCCTTTTCCTGGAAACGCCGGGGTCCTTTTGATCGCTCATGGCGTGCCCATCTTCGCTCCATAGCCACGTCATTTTTGCTTGGCTTCTTTTTTCTTGAGGCGACCCCTGCAGTACGACAGCGAACGCATTCTCAGGCTGGGTCGCGGTGTCGAAAAATTCGCGGACCGCTTGCGCGAGCCGAGTCGAATCGACAATCAGGCCCATCTCGGTATTGAGCAGCTTGGAACGTTGATCCATGTTGAGCGAACCGACGAACACGTATTGACGGTCCACCACCAATGCTTTCGCGTGCAGACTGACGCCGGATGACGTGCCGCCCGCGGTTGCGGATTGCGCGGCTCCGGGCTGCGGCCGCAACTCGTGCAGTTGCACGCCCGCTTCGAGAAGTTGCCGCCGGTAATGTGCGTAGCCGGAGTGCACCGCAGGTTCATCGGTGGATGCGAGCGAGTTGGTGAGTACCTGGACGCTGACGCCGCGCTGCGCGATCCCGGTCAGGAAGCGCGTGCCTGGTTCGCCAGGAACGAAATACGGTGAAACCATGATCACGTCGCTCTGCGACGCGTCCACCATCTCTTTGAGCTTCGGGCCAATGCTGAGCGCTGCCACGTGGTCGGAATGTGCGTCGATTTTTTCCGGCTCATCTGCGACGAGCATCGCCGGACCCCAGAACCAATCGCCGTGGCGATCCGCGGTCGGGCCACCGGGGACTTCGTCCAGGGCTGCCTGCGCATAGTCGGATTGGGCAAACGCACGCGCGTCACGCGCGAGCGCGACTCGAAGCGCTGCCAGATCGGCACGAGTATCCCGGTTGTTGCTGAATGCGGTGACCGGGTAGGCGGCATCGCAATTCCAGTAGTCGTCGAAGACGCGGGAAGCCTCCGGCACAACCGGGCCGATCGCGACGAGATCCAGATCACGGAAATTGGTGTCGTTGCCGGCATCGAAATAGTCATCGCCGATATTGCGCCCGCCGATGATCGCCACGGAGTTGTCGACGATGAACGACTTGTTGTGCATGCGCCGATTGAGTCGCCGGCCTTCCAGCAGGAATTGTCCGACCTTCGACAACAACGACGCCTCGCGCGTCCGCAACGGATTGAACAGCCGCACCTCGATGTTCTCGTGCGCATCGAGTGCGTCGAGCATTTTGCCTTCATCCTTCAGATTGACGTCGTCCAACAGCATGCGCACGCGCACGCCACGATCCGCCGCGGCGAGCAGACGCTGCGCCAGCAACCGGCCGGTCGCGTCGTTCTGGAAGATGTAGTACTGCAGATCGATCGAATGCTTGGCGTGATCGGCCAAAGCGACGCGGCTCATCAACGCGTTGGTGCTGCGGGTCAGCAGACGGAATCCGGACTGCTCGCCGCGTCGACTCAGCTCCGCTGCGATGTAGCGTGCCGAAGGTGTATCCGTCCTCGGCGGCAGTGCGCTTGACGGATTCTTGGCGAAGTCCGGACGCAGCGAAGAGCAAGCGGTCATCGCGGCTGCAAACGCGATGCCCGTGAGCAAGCGGACGAAAATTTTCAGACAACCGAGTCGCATAAAAATCCGAACAGCAGCCAAGACCAACATGCGACGATCGACGCGTGGCTGCGCACATCGTGCGCGACCCCGCTCGACTCTCTTATATGCGTCCCATGACCAACAGCACGACGATGATGATCAGCACGATGCCGAGCCCGCCGCTGGGACCGTAGCCCCAACTGCGGCTATGCGGCCACGCCGGGATCACGCCGAGCAGGAGCAGGACCAGAACGACTAACAGAATTGTGCCTAACGACATACGTTTCTCCTTGAAATTCCTCTACCACTCGTCGCGCTCCGCTCAGTCATGAGCGGAGCGATCGAAGCCGATTCGCGCAGGTCTCACCAACGAGTGAGCTCTGTTATGGACCACTAGTGGAAGTTGCCCAATCCGGGAAACAGTCCGAGCAGCCCGATGACAATCAGGTAGACCGCCACGATGTAATTCAGCAATCGCGGGACCATCAAGATCAATATTCCGGCGATCAGAGAAACCAGAGGAGCGAGACTCAATGACATATTCATAGAAGCATCCTTTTTCCGTTAGACGTGACAGCGCCGACTTACTTGCCTTCCGACTTGCCGCCCCTGTCCTTCTTGTCGGCATCCTTGCTCTCGTCGTTCTTGTCAGTGTCCTTGGCTTTCTGATGTGCGGCCGGCAAGTTGCGCTGCGGTGCGGTTCGCTGCCCGTTCTGCTGTGGCGGCGACGCTGCCGTCGTGTGTTCCCTGACTTGCACTGCCGGTGCACGCGGCTGCTGTTGTTCCACTGCCGCGGACTTGCGCTCCTGCGCGTGCGCCGAGGCGGTCGCTTGCTGCTGCTGTTGTGCCGCCGCTGCGGACTTGCGCTCCTGCGCGTGCGCCGAGGCTGCCGCCTGCTGCTGTTGCTGTTCCGCCACTGCGGATTTGCGCTCCTGCGCGTGCGCCGAGGCTGCCGCTTGCTGCTGCTGTTGTTGGCCCGCTGCTGCGGCCTTGCGCTCCTGCGCGTGTGCCGAGGCTGCCGCTTGCTGCTGCTGTTGTTGGCCCGCTGCTGCGGCCTTGCGCTCCTGCGCGTGTGCCGAAGCTGCCGTCTGCGGTTGCGCGGATGCTGAGTCGGCACGCTCCTGCGTTTTCGCTGGCGAACGCTTCTGCCGATCGGACGAAGCAGCCGCCGTGTCGCGCTCGCGAGTGGTCATTGCTTGCGATGGCGGTGATGCCACTTTGTGCTTCGATTGCGGCTTCTGATCTGAAGCGCTCGCGTTTGCCGATGGTGCCGTTGCACTCGCCTGTGGCGATGCTTTGGATTCCAAAGCGGGCGCTGCATGCGCCGCATGGGCGGCACGCGCATTTACCGCGCTGGCTTGCGGACCGAGCACGCGCACATTTTGTGTTGCCGCGGTCGTGGCGGTACGTGGCTGCAATGCAGCGATCGCGCTTGGCGCCAGCGGACGGCCGGGTGTGCGTTGCAACTCCTGCTGCCGCGCTGCGAACGGAACCAGTTTCGCCGGCGGCGCGGTTCGCGCGACCACCTTGCGCTCGACGATGGCGTTGGAAGGCGCAGCCTTCGCGGCGCCGGCACTGCCGATCACGCTGTGCACACTGGGTACGACCGGGGCTACGCGTGTGACCTGGGCACTCGCCATCTGCTTGCCGTCCATCTTGATGGCGGCCGCGCGCACCGGTTGAGCGTTGGCGAACACGTTGCCGGGCACTACGGTCACCGCGCCGGGAATCGCGCGGTTGACATAGTGGGTCTGCGCCAGCGGCTGGCCGCTCGAATAGTTGTTGTATACATTGGTGATCGTGGTGTTGTTGACCGTGGTGTTGGTCACATTGACGCGCGTGAAGTAATCGCGGCTGGCGTGATAGGAAGGCTCATAGACCTCGCGTGCGCCGAGCGGGAACCAGCCGATCGGGCCGGTGCTTCCTGCCGAGATGCCGACGCTCCAGCCACCGCCGCCCACGAAGGCGACCAGTGCGGGCGCATACACGGCTTGATCGCCGCGCGGTCCCGGCACCCAACCCCAACGATTGTCGACGGAAATCCAGCGTCCGTAATGCGACGGCGCGAAGCCCCACGGCGCGTTGTCCACCCAGGTCCAGCCCCAAGGATCCTGCCAGATCCAGCGGCCATCGCTGTACGGCGCCCAATTGGATTCCACATGGCTCGGATACCACACGTGCCCGTAGTCGGCTTGCGCGCTCCAGCTACCGTATTCGTCCAGATCGGAAACGCCGACGACGTCATCGCCAACATATTGGAAGGACGCGCTGCGCGCGACACGCGCGTCGCGCTCCGCGCTGAAACGATCGAACTCATCCGCTACGGGCGCGCCCAGTTGTTCGGCATCGCTCAGGTTCGTGTCGTGAAAGCGGATGCGATCGCCTGCCTGCAATGGATAATTGGCGTTGTCGCCCAGTGCTTCCGCGCTGCCGTGTATCACGGCGACGGTGGTGTGCTGGCCGTCCGCGTCGACCTCGATGCGATATTGGCCGGCTTGCGCCAGGGTCACCGCCGTTGTGGGCGTATCGACTTCGTAGCTCTGGCCTTTGGAAAAGTGGCGCAAGCTGACATCGAGCGTGCCCTGGGTGACCTGGACTTGCGTCGTGTGGTCATCCAGATTTACCAGTTCGAAGCTGGTATTCGCGTCGAGTCGCAACGCAGACCCTCCCACTTCGAGCTCGGCGCGCCCGTCCTTGTCGGTCCAGAGCCGATCGCCGCTGACGAACGGTCGGTTGACGACGGTGTCGACCCATTCGGTTTCGCCGGCCGGCGAAAAGCTCGTCGTGCCGTGCACGTAACTCAATCGCGCGGCGCGGCCGGAAGGATCGTCGTTGTCCGCCTTGGCGTTGGCAACGGCAAAAACGGCGAGCGCGGCGCCGAATACGGAAGAAGTGCGTCGGGATTGCGTGGACATCGAGATCACCTATAGAGCAAATGTGTTGCGTTGCCGGGAAGATCTCGGGACACCAGGTGTCCGTATCCGCTCGGGCCGATTCTTGCGGGTCAGCGTTTCGCGCGCACAGTCACCAGGAATCCGCCGATCACGATGGCGCCGATGCCGGCCCACAGCGGGATGTTGACGGTTTCCTTGTCCTTGACCGAAAACTCGATCGGCCCAAGTTTGGTTTCGTGCGTCTCTTTCGTGTAAGTGAAACCGCCGTAAGCCAGCGCCAAGGCGCCTGCCACGATAAGCGTGACTGCTAATAGCCGGATTGCGTCCATTGAATCTTCTCCTCGGAGGGCTCGGATACTTCGACGTCGCAGAACAACCAGTGCGATGTCGGCTCAGACGAATACGTTACGCGAGCGCGAGCGAAATATCGGTACGCCACCGTACTTATGGGATGCGCTGTTATGCAGCCAGCATCTTCGCCAGGGCATTCCACGCCGGTATGCGTTCGGCAATGATTCTCACGCAGGTCAGCAGCGGCATCGCCAACAGCAAACCGACGACGCCCCACAGCCAGCCGAACAGCATGAGCGAAAGAAACACCATCACCGGGTCGAGCGCCAACTGGCGCCCCACGATCAGCGGCGTCACCAATTGCCCTTCGAGCAGATGCAACACGAGAAAGACACCGGGGACGCTGAGTGCGGCGAGCGGCGTCTCGAAACGCGAAAAGCCGACCACGACGAGGATCGCCACTGCGAGCATCGGGCCGACAAATGGAGCGAAATTCAGCGCCGCGACGATGCCGCCCCAGAGCAGCGGCGCGTCCACGCCCAGCCACCACAGAACCAACGCCGTGAGCAGACCGAGCACGCTGTTGATCGCGGCAATGGTCACGATATAAGTCGACAAGTCATGCTGCGCACTGCGCGTGGCGATGACGATGTCTTTTTTCATGTACAGCTCGGGCGCCAACTCGACGAACTTGCGCAGCAGCGCGTCACCGTGCAACAGAAAGATGAAGATCAGCAGCAAGGTTGCGACAATGCTGGCAAGTGCCGCCGGCGTCGCGCTGAGCATCTGCGCAATGCGGCTTGGACCCGCGTCGACGACGCGCTGCACCTTGTTTTCACCGTCGACACTCGTGAGCTTTGCGATCTGCTCGGTCGCATGCGTGGCGGCCAACAAGGATCGATGCAAGTCGCTCAGCGCGAGTTCGATGCGGTCGATCGACTTGGGTACCTGCACCATCCAGGCACGCGCGGGAGCGACCAGGCTCGTGAGCAGCGCTCCCGACAAAACGATCGCGCCCACCAGCACGAGCAGAGTCGCGAGCACGCGCGGCAGATGCCAGCGGCAGAGCAGGCGCACCAACGGTGCAAGCATGAGGCTCAGCAGCAAGGCCAGCAGGAACGGCACAATCAGTACCGAGGCCACGGCGCACGCGTAAAGCGCGAGCAGTATGAGAATTCCGGCGAGCAGCCGATTGCGTGTCGGATGTTCGGCGACCGCGCCAACGTCATCGGTCTGAATGCCCGCACTCATCGCGATGTGCTCTGCGAATCTGCAGGCGTCGTCACGGCAGGTGCACGGCCTGAAGAACCTTGAACCCGGGTCCACAATGCGCCGAGCAGCGCCGGACCAATGGCTGAGCGGGTGAGCCACGCAGCGCCGCCGAATACGGCTGCGCCAAGGCGCGCCCAATGTTTTGGCGGCACTGTTGCCACCGCAAGCCCGCCCAACAAACCAGCGCCGATCAGCGCAGAGAGCCGATGTTGTTGGAAACGCAGGCGCCACGGGTGCCAGCGCCCAGCGAGTTGCTGTTCCGCCGCTTCCAGTTTTATTCGGGCGTGACGCACTCGAGCGCGCGCATTGTTGCGATTCATGACATGCGCTCCATGGCGTGCACCAACGCGGCCCGGCTTTGCGGCAACGTGAGATCGCGCGTCCAACGCTTCAGTTGGTTCAGCGAGATCGCGAGTGCCAGCAATTGCATGCCAGTTCCGAGCAGCAAGGCCAGCAGCCAACTATTCGTATACCAATGCGCGAGTGCGACGAGCAACGCGTTCAAGCTGAGCCACGCGCTGAAAAAGGCGACGGGCACAATGATCGCGCCGATCAGCAGCCAGCGCAGGCTGCGTCGTGCCAATGCGAGCTCCCGATCCAGCAGGCCGGCCCAGGTGCTGACCACGTCGGCAGCATCGCTAGCCAGGGCGCCGATCGAATCCGCATCTGGCTCGGCGGTCGCGGCGCCGGGCGCCGCGCGCTCGGGTGTGGCACTCATGGACGTATCGACTAGCGACGCAACGCGCGCGCGACAATGACGCCCGCGACAAAGGCGATCCCGAGCACGGCCAGCGGACGCAGACGCGCCTGTTTGGCGGCTTCATCGCCGAGTTCCTTGCTGGTGTCGAGCAAGCGCCTGCCGATGTCACGCAATTTTTCCTGCAGCTCTTCGCTCTCTTCACCCAGCGCCTCGGCGCCGTTCGTGAGGCTCTCCGCGGCCGCGGCGACGCCGCTTTCAACGTGCTCGGCGGTCTTGCGGATGCGCGCCTTCGTCTCATTCATGTTCATGGGTCTATCCTGATTTGGCTGGAACCTGATTCGCAGAAAAGAGCGGGCCGTCGCGGTTCACGCGCCGGCCCGCGAACGCTACGCCACGATTAATGCAGCGAGCGTTCAAACTCGTTGACCTGCACGTCCGCCTGATCCTTGGCGATGCCGTAGCGTTCCTGCAGCTTGCCAACCAGGTATTCGCGATGACCGTCGAGCTGGTTGACATCGTCGTCCGTGAGCTTGCCCCACTTCTCCTTGAGCTTGCCGCTTAGCTGGGACCACTTGCCCTTGATAATGTCCTGATTCATCTCGTTGCTCCTTGATCTTGTTTAGATGGCCAAACACGCTCCGCCGCAGTTGCTGCGTCTGTGACCGTGCAGAGGTACGGCAGAGGTACGATGTGCTCGATGACCGACCGAGAATAGGCGCATGCTTCGCGCCGGTCGGCACGGTAGCGAACATACAAACAATGTTCACGGACCGGAGAGGCAATCAGTGCAGCGAGACGGCCAGTTCGTACGGTATCGTACAGACATGTGAACGTTCGCGGCGGCATGATGCAGTTGCAATTTCCAGATGCGCGGCACACGCCTGATGGTCAACGACTGCGATTCGAGCTCGTCAACCGTCGGTCCTCTCAACGCCGCGGAAGCATTCCTTCCCAATACTGCGAAAACCACAAATCATCTGGCGAGGTTACGCGGCATGGACATCGAACCCTCAATGGAGCACCATCATGGCACGTAGCACACAGATCGCAGTCGCGCTCATCGCGTTAGCCACAGTCGCCCTTTACCCCGGTCACGCACGCGCGGAAAGTACCGCCGAACTTGATTGCAACTTGAAATTTTCGCTTTCCACCTGGTCGGTCATCTACAAACATTCCGAAGGAACCGGCGTCGTCACTTGCGAGAACGGCAAGTCGATGCGCGTCAATATCGCCGCCAAAGGGGCGGGTTTGACGGTCGGCAAGTCACACGTAGACAACGGTACCGGGCGCTTTTCCGATATCCACAACATCTCGGAAGTGCTCGGCGACTACGCGCAAGCCGAAGCGCATGCCGGGGTTGTCAAATCCGGAACCGCCCAGGTACTCACCAAGGGTACTGTCTCGCTGGCACTGGCCGGTGCCGGTGAAGGCGTCGATCTCGGCATCGATGTCGGCCAATTCACGCTGACGCATGCAAAGTAATCCGCGCATGCGGTTTGATTAGCAGGTAGAGCACGCAAGCGCCGATCCAGTTCATATGGCTCGGCGCTTCTTTTTTGTGTGCTCGTTGAATCGCAACCAGTTTGCGACGTGGCCCACCGCATGGCTTGCGGGTGCGTGCCGTACTCGCTTATTGATCAGCGAGACTGAGCCTTACCTTGGCCCTTTCTGTCGATTGATCGCGTATCGAGCGGGCGTCGGCCTCACACGCAGGTAACGCACGCGCGGGAATCAGCTTGCATTTTTTGAGAGCATCCGAGAGGTCATGATTCGCCTTGGCGATTGCTTCGCCATAGTCAACTCTGGCTTGCTTCAAATTCAACTTCAGCGTAGCGCCGTTGATCTCGCGGCTTGCCGCCGCGTGAGCGTCAGCGGCTCTTGCATCCTCTTCCTGTGCTCTGGCCAGTTCGATGTTGTTGGCATCGGGCGCGCTGGCGATATCGCTCGACGTGGATACGCCACACGCAACAAGGACGATTGCAAAAGCGCAGGTCAGCGTTTTCAAAGCGATGTTCACAAGACAGCCATCTCGCGATTACTCTCGCTCCCGGTCATATTCGTGTTGAGAGCGCACGTATCCGGCGTCGACGACGATGCGATTGACGACGAGTTTGATACCGCCCATGCCGGTCGCAATCCTCTCGGCGAGATCCCTGTTGACGCGATCATCAACCGTGCCGCCGAGCACGGCGGTGCCGACATCGACGGAGACGGAAAAATCGAAAGCGTGCAATTGCGGATCTCTGCCAAGGGCCGTCAGGATCTGCACCTCGAGATGGGCATTGCTGACCGGTTCGCTGATCGCATTTGAAGATCCCGAATCGGCTGTCAAATCGGATGCGACTGCGCCGAACGACAGTGCGAAGCTGCTGCCGAGCATCAGTTTGACGATCGTATGTTTCATAAATCCCCAGAAGATTTCCGGGACAGACTACGCGCGAATCAATACCGAATCTGTACGTGACCGTACATATACGGCTAGGCGAGATGTCGTCCGGGAGATCGGGGAGCGCCGAAATCGCAGCGAGATTGGCGATTTAGTTCAGAACGCTGTCGTATAGTTTCTTGGCGGCTCGATAACATCCGCAGGAACGATTTTCCAATCCACGTCGATTGAGTATGGTGATGTTGCCGCGGCTATAGCGGATGAGCCCCAGTTTTTGCAATGAGGTCGCTGCATTGGTGATGCCGGCGCGACGCACACCGAGCATGGACGCAAGAAACTCGTGCGTGGCATGGCACGAATTCGAAAGCGAGCGATCATGTGCCATCAACAGCAGTCGTGCCAGGCGCTCTTCGACCAGATGGAAACGCGTGCAGGCCGCCGTTTGTGCCATCTGGTGAATCTTCACGTACACATAAAGATTGAGGCGGTGTCGCAGTGCGGGGCTCAGTTCGAGCGCGCTACGGAACGACGCTACCGAGAGGCGCAATGCGCTGCCGGCTCCGTGAACAAGGTGACGCAACGGCGATACGGCAACACCCAGTACGGCCGCGATACCCACCATGCCTTCATTCCCGATCAGGGCGACTTCCAATCCGGCTTTGGAATTGACTGGACTTACCAGAGAGACAAACCCGCCGGTTGGGAAGTAAACATGGCGCTGGGAGGCGCCAGCTTCATGCAGAACAGCGCCGGCTTCGAGTTCGACTTGATCACAATGCCCAAGAACGCGGCCGCGGTCCTTATCCGGTAGCGCCGCGAGCAGGCGATTGTTGGTAATGGCGGGCCTTAGTGCTGGCATGTCAATTCCGTTTGCCTCCTGCTACCCGGTCGTTGATTTCGCGAGTGCATCACGTGGCGATTGTATCGGGCAGCAAGCGATCGAATTCCCTCTTCACGACCTGATAGCACTCGCAGCACTGCCGCTCCAGACGCGGCCTGTCCAAGACAGTAATGTGTCCGCGGCTGTAGCGGATCAGCCCGTCTGCCTGCAACTTGCCGGCGGCTTCGGTCACGCCTTCGCGGCGCACACCGAGCATGTTGGCAATCAATTCCTGGGTCATGCTCAGTTTGTTCGACGGCAACCGGTCCAGGCTCAACAGCAACCACCGGCACAACTGCTGATCGACCGAATGATGCCGATTGCATACGGCCGTCTGCGCCATTTGCGTGAGCAGCGCCTGCGTGTAGCGCAGCAACAGATGCTGCAGCGCCGTGGCCCGATGGAATTCTTCTTTCAGAACCTGGCCTTTCAGGCGATACGCAAATCCCGCGCTCTGCACCAGCGCGCGGCTTGGCGTGGTCTCGCCGCCCATGAAGAGCGCAACTCCCACCATGCCTTCATTGCCGACCACGGCAATTTCCGCCGAAGCGCCATCCTCCATCACATACAGCAGTGACACGATGGACGTCGTCGGAAAATATACGTGGCGCAGCGTGGTGCCGGACTCATACAGCACATTACCGAGCGGCATGGACACCAGTTCGAGGTGCGGAAACAGTCGCTCCGATTCGACCGCAGGGAGCGCACGCAGAAGATGATTCTGGCCAGGGTCATGTTCCTGGGACATACGCGCGTCGGCCTCCTCGGCACCGCTGTGTGTACTGCAAAGCGAAGCATAGGCGATACAAACACAGGATTCCACCCGCTATGTGCGCTAACGCGCAATGCGGCGTTCTACCCGCCCGGATCCAATGCTTGACCATGCAAGATACCCGTCAGTGTAACTTCTTGCCATCGTTGAGGACTTCGATCACGTCGTTCAACGTGGCCGTATCCGGGTTGCCGATGGATTTATTCGTGTTCATGCTCACCTGATGATTGATTGAACGCAGGCGCCGGATTCCGAAAGCGCCGCTCCATCGCCGGGTTCGGTTTTCGGCCGGGGTGCTCTGCTCGGAATTGCCGAGAAGTCATTTCGGCGCGCTCGACAATGCATCAAAATTGTTCAAACCGTCCGTACGGAAACGTACACATTCGCCGGTGCGGCCGCCACCAGGCGCGAATCGGGTTTTGGCGCAAGCAAACAAAAAGGCGCCGATCCCGGGGAAGGGGATCGGCGCGTTTCGTTGTACCACTGCTCCCTAGCCGTCCTGGCAATCTTTCCGTCCTCATTACGCGGCGCTCCCGCGCGGCAATTTCTACCCTGATTGCGGCGAGGCCGCAGTCCGTTAAATATCATTTGTTGCAGGGCCGCGCTGTACGGTAGCGAACATTGCGTGTCGGCATTACGGCATCTCTTGCGCGTTCTCCTTCAATCAGCAATTCGAAGCGGCCCTTCTCTTGCTCGAACTCTCATGCAACTCTGGCGAAACGACTGCGAAGGTTCGTGCTATTTCGCCGGAAGCAGGCATTGCCAGAAGAGAACTGCCCCAGGGTCGATGGTCTGTGCCGTCGACGCGCCTGCCGTGATGTTCCAGCCCTCGTTTTCTGCCGTCTGCAGCGCGTAGACCATTGCAAGTTCATCCAATGCCCCGGCGCCTTCGGCACGGGTATGGACAGTGCCATCGCTGGCAGGGCTTTGCATCCCTTGTGGCCTTTCAAACAAGTCGGCGCTCATATGAGTGTCCGTGAAGAAGCGCAAAACTATGCTGACATCGCTTTACGTAGTCTGTACGGGAGCGATCATAAAGCTGTACAGGCGACGGGAATCAAACGATCAACGTCGCCGCGATTCAAATTTATCCGGCAGAAACGCACCAGCCGATTTTCGTGTGCACACGCAAGGGTCGCACCACGGAATGTATGTTCGGTAGCGTACGGTTTTTGCAGGCGCTCCGGGATATCTTTTACCGCAGAGAATCTGGCGTGTGGGGAACGGATGCTGCATGGTCCATCCATCCACCGCTCAACCCCGCCGGGGTTCGTCTTATTGAGTCCGGGCGAAATTATCGGAGCACAACATGTCCCCTGCATGGGTTGCCAGCTCGATTGCACTACCGCCCGAGGGCGAGTCCGTCGAATTCGTTCTCGATGGACGCGAAGTCGCGATGGACGGGACCTACACACAGCAGACGTTCCAGTCGCGCTGGTCGGGATATGACGTGCAGCGGGTTCGTAGCTGGCGCCCAGTCGGCATTCCCCTCTGATCGACCCGCCCGGCACTGCGGTGTATATCGCGATCCAATGCCATTTGAATGGTCATTGCACGCAGCGCTGGGAAGGCTTGGAACCTTTGCGTGATGCGCCGCTTGTTCGTTATTGCAACGAATGCCGGGCAGCGGTCCATCTGGTTAAACGCGAAGCGGAACTGCAGCAGCTCGTCCGAATGGGCAAGTGCACGGCGATAATGCGAGACTGATTGTGCCGCAGCAACAGCTGTCTTATCCGAGCTGGAAGCGCATTCGGAAAGCAAAGCGACAGAACAATGGGCGGTTGGCGCACCAGCCACCGCTCGCATTCGCGCCAGGCATCGCAATGAGCGTTAGTATCCATTGATGTTTGGACAACTTCAGATCCGCCTGAGGGCAATGCGCTGGCAACGACGCGCGCGCCAGCCGAGCACCCGCGAGCAGCCGCTGCGCTCGGAGCTGTACAGCGCCGGGCAGATGGAACAGCACGGCGAGATTCTGGCTGAATCACACAAGGGTGCGCGCAAGCATGGGCCGGATCGTCTGCTGCGGCGATTGTCCGAGAACGAACTCGTACTTACCGACACGTGCCGTCTACTGTCACAGGCAATTGAAGCCGAACGTCGCATCACCCCGGCAGGCGAATGGTTGCTCGACAACTTCTATTTGATCGAGGAACAGGTTCGCACGGCGCGGCGCCACCTGCCCAAACGTTACAGCTGGGATCTGCCGCGCCTGACCAGCGGTCCGTCGGAGGGATTTCCGCGCGTCTACGATATCGCCCTGCACGCCATATCGCACGGTGATGGACGCATCGACGGTGAAAGCCTGCTGCGTTTTGTCGCCGCCTATCAACGCACCACTCCGCTGCAGCTCGGCGAACTGTGGGCGATTCCGATCATGTTGCGGCTGGCCTTGATCGAAAACCTGCGCCGCATCGCCGGGCAACTCGCCGCGGATCGCGTCGACCGCAATCTGGCGGATTCGTGGGCAGACAAGATCGTCGACATCGCCGAGCGCGATTCCAAGAATCTGATTCTGGTGCTCGCCGACATGGCACGTTCGAAGCCGCCGATGGTGAGCGCGTTCGTGGCCGAATTCGCACGGCGCCTGCAAGGTCACAGCCACGTGCTCGCATTGCCGTTGTCCTGGGTCGAACAGTCGCTCGCCGAATCCGGCCTGACGATCGCCCAGCTGGTGCAGGCCGAGAATCAGCAGCAAGCCGCCAACCAGCTCTCGGTCAGCAACTGCATCGGCAGCTTGCGCCTCCTCGCTGTTCTTGATTGGCGCGAATTCGTCGAAAGCCTGAGCTTGACCGAACACAGCCTGCGCCGCGACCCGAGCGGCATTTATGCAAAAATGGATTTTGCGACACGCGATCGCTATCGTCACGTCGTCGAGAAAATCGCACGGCGCGGCACGCTGTCCGAGGTCGCCGTCGGCGAGGCGGCGTTGCAGCTGGCGGCGCAAGCCGCCGCGCAGTTCGGTGCCGACGACCGCATGGCGCACATCGGCTACTACCTGGTTGATGACGGCAGGGCCCGGCTCGAAAGCGTGGCGCAAGCACGCGCGCCGCCGTGGCGACTCGGCGATACGCGGCGGCGCGTACCGCTGTATTTGAGTTCGATTTTGATTCTCACCGCCGCGGGCACCGCGGCGGTGGCAGTCAAGGCCTACGGCGACGGCAACCATGGCGCGTTGTTAGCCCTCATCGTGGCGCTGGCCATGCTTTGCGTAAGTCAGTTTGCCGTGGCGATCGTCCATCGTCTGGCGAGCCTGCTCATCGCGCCGCGGCTGCTGCCGCGCATGGACTTTATCGATGGCGTTCCGGCGCATGCGCGCACGCTCGTCGTCGTACCGACTCTGCTCGGTAGTGCCGCATCGGTCGATTCGCTGCTCGAGAATCTGGAAGTGTGTTTTCTCGCCAATCGCGACAGCAATGTGCGCTTCGGTTTGCTGACGGACTTCAATGATGCCGTGCAGGAGACGCTGCCTCACGATGCGGCGATCCTGCAACGCGCCGCGCTTGGCATCGAACAACTCAATGGCAAATACCGCGAGGAGGACGGAGCGAAGTTTTTCCTGTTCCAGCGCCCGCGCCAATGGAATCCGTCCGAACGCGTCTGGATGGGACATGAGCGCAAGCGCGGCAAGCTCGGCGACCTCAATGCACTACTGCGCGACGGCGCCAATACCCGCTTCTCCCTCATCGTCGGCGAGCTGGCGGCGCTCGCCGGCACCCGATACGTCATCACACTCGATACCGACACGCAGCTGCCGCGCGATAGTGCGCGTCTGCTCATAGCCACGATGGCGCATCCGCTCAATCGCGCGCACTGGGATCCCGCCTCGGAAATTACGGCGCAGGGTTACGGCATCTTGCAACCACGCGTCGCCGCGAGCCTGCCGAGCACGCAACGCTCGCGCTACGCGCGGATGAACGCGGGCGATGCGGGGATTGATCCATACACCCGCGCCGTTTCGGATGTCTATCAGGATGTTTTCGGCGAAGGCTCGTTCATCGGCAAGGGCATCTACGACATCGATGCGTTCGAGCATGCGCTCAAGCAGCGTTTGCCGGAAAACCGCATCCTCAGCCACGATCTGCTCGAAGGCTGTTATGCACGCTCGGGGCTGCTCAGTGACGTCGAACTGATCGAACCGTATCCATCGAGCTACGCCGCCGATGTGCGTCGCCGCCACCGCTGGATTCGCGGCGACTGGCAGATCGCGCGCTGGCTGCTGCCGCGCGTGCGCGACGCCGACGGCGCCACTGTCAGCAATCCATTGAGCTCGCTTTCGCGTTGGAAGATTCTCGACAACTTGCGCCGCAGCCTCGTGCCGGCTGCGATCCTGCTGTTGCTGCTGCTGGGCTGGTCCGTGCTGCCGGCGCCGGGATTCTGGACGCTCCTCGTCCTCGGCGTCACGTTCGCGGGACCGGCTGTGGAAAGCATGGTCGATGCGCTGCACAAGCCCGCAGAGTCGTCGCTGACAGCGCATCTTGGAACGATCGCACAGGCGATGGGTCGGCGCTTTGGCAATGCGCTGTTCACGCTCGCGTGCATGCCATACGAGACGGCTTTCAGCGTCGACGCCATTGTACGAACCGCTGTGCGCATGCTGATCACGCAGCGGAATCGCCTGCAGTGGACACCTTCAAGCGACGCGAACCGCGCCGTTCGCGTTTCGCTGCTCGGCTCGATCCGTGCGATGTGGTTTTCGTCAGCACTGGCGACGGCGACCGCACTGTATCTGATCGCCGCGCGACCGCTCGCACTTGTCGTCGCAGCGCCCGTGTTGCTGTTGTGGTTGTCTGCGCCGTTGATCGTCTGGTGGCTGAGTCGGCCGCTCGTTCCCGTCGTGACCGAATTGACTGCCGATGAAACGCTGTTTCTGCGCAAGACGGCGCGGCGTACGTGGGCATTCTTCGACGAACTGGTCACGGCCGAGCATCATTGGCTGCCACCGGACAATATCCAGGAACATCCCAGCGCCGTCGTCGCGCCGCGCACGTCGCCGACCAATATCGGCCTGTCGCTTTTGGCCAATCTGTCGGCGCACGATTTCGGCTACGCAACCGGCGGATCGCTGCTCGAGCGCGTCGGCCGCACGCTCGACACGATGAGCGGGATGGAGCGCGAACGCGGGCACTTCTACAACTGGTACGACACGCATTCGCTGCAACCGTTGCTGCCCCGTTACATCTCGACCGTCGACAGCGGCAATCTGTCGGCGCATCTGTATACGTTGCAAAGAGGTCTCGGCGCGCTGGCGGATCAGCCGATTTTCGGTACGCAGATCTGGCGCGGTCTTGCCGATACGCTGGCCATCCTCACTGATGCGCCTACCACCGGTTGCGCTGATCTCGTCGCATCGTTTCGCGCTCGGCTCGAACAGGCCATGCACGAGCGCTCTCCGAATGTAGCGTCGATCCAGCAGGCTCTGCAAAATCTGAGCACCGGCGCGAAGTCGATCGTCGCCGCGCTCGACGCCGGTGCCGGCGAGTGGGCGAACGCGTTGCTCGCGCAATCGATCGATGCGCTCGACGAATTGCGGTTTCTGTTGCCGTGCGTGGAGATGTTGCCCGATGCGGGTGCGCTCGGCGACTTCCTCGCGCACGCCAACGTTCCGACATTACGCACTTTGCCGGCGTTCGCGTCCGAGCTTCTGCGCGCGGTCCAGAACCCGGACGACGCCGCGCTTGCATCCTCTTTGACGGTCGAGCGCTTCGATACGCTCAAACATCATTTGTCCGACACCTTGCAGCGTGCCGCGGCGCGCATCGCATCGATCGACTATTACGCACAGCAAGCCGGCGACCTTGCGGCGATGGATTTCCGGTTTCTGTATGACGAGGATCGCCATCTCTTCACGATTGGCTACAACGTTGACGATCGCCGGCGCGATTCCGGCTACTACGACCTGCTGGCATCGGAAGCGCGTCTGGCCGTGTTCGTCGCGATCGCGCTCGGGCAGGTGCCGCAGGAAAGCTGGTTCGCGCTCGGCCGTTCGCTCACGCAGAGCGGTGGCCAGCGCGCCTTGCTGTCGTGGAGCGGCTCGATGTTCGAATACCTCATGCCGCTGCTCGTGATGCCGAACTACGCCGACACCCTGCTCGATCAAACCTGCACGGCGGCGGTCAGGCGGCAGATCGGATATGGCGAGCAGCGGCGCGTGCCGTGGGGAATCTCCGAGTCGGGTTACAACGCGGTCGATGCCGCTCTCAATTATCAATATCACGCGTTCGGCGTCCCCGGCCTCGGACTCACCCGCGGCCTGGCCGAAAATCTCGTCGTCACGCCGCATGCAAGCGTACTCGCGGCACTGATCGCGCCGAACGAGGCCGCGCGGAATCTGCTGGCGCTCGCCGCGCTCGGCATGCTCGGCCGCTACGGATTCTACGAAGCCATCGACTACACGCCGGCGCGCCTGCGCCGCGGCGAAGCGTTTGCGATCGTGCAATCGTTCATGGCTCATCATCAGGGCATGAGTCTGGTCGCTCTCGCCGACGTGCTGCTCGGGCAGCCCATGCAAAAGCGCTTCATGGCGCAGCCGATGTTCCGCGCCACGTTGCCGCTGCTGCACGAACGCGTGCCGCACGCCGCGGCGGCGCTTTCGCACAGCTCGGAATGGGTCGACTCGCGCGTCACCGAAATCGCCGAAATGCCGGTGCGCGTCTTTTCGACCGCAGCCACTGCGGCACCGGCCGTGCAGTTGCTGTCCAATGGGCGCTATCACGTGATGATCACGAATTCCGGCGGCGGCTACAGCCGCTGGAACGACCTCGCCATCACGCGCTGGCGCGAGGATGCCACGTGCGATGACTGGGGCACGTTCTGCTATCTGTGCGACGTCGACAGCGGGAAAGTCTGGTCGAATACCTTGCAGCCCACGCGGGCGCCTCCCGAGAACTACGAAGCGACCTTCACCGGGCCGCGGGTCGAATTCAATCGCCGCGATGACGATATTGAAACGCGCACCGACGTCGCCGTTTCGCCCGAGGACGATATCGAGCTGCGCCGCGTGCGCATCAGCAATCGATCGCCGATTCGACGCACGATCGAGATCACGAGCTATGCGGAAGTCGTACTCGGTGCCGCGACGGCCGATGCGATGCATCGCGTTTTCAGCAACCTGTTCGTGCAGACCGAAGTCGTTGACCCACACGCGGTGATCTTGTGTTCGCGCAGACCTCGCGCCGCTTCCGAGCATTGGCCGTGCCTGTTGCATTTGCTGGTTGTACACGGGGTGCCGGTAATCGCGACCTCGAGCGAGACCGACCGCGCGCGTTTCATCGGACGCGGCAACTCGCTTGCCGATCCGCACGCGCTGCGCGAGCCTGGTCCGCTATCCGGAACACACGGCGCGGTGCTCGACCCGATCGTCGCCGTGCGGCACCGCTTCGTGCTTGAGCCCGAACAGTCGGTCACCATCGATATGGTCACGGGCGTCGGCGAAAACCGCGCGGCGTGTCTGGCGCTGGCGGAAAAATATCGGGACAAACACCTCGGCGATCGCGTCTTCGACCTGGCCTGGACCCACAGCCAGGTTGCGCTGCGACAGTTGAATATTTCCGATGCCGACGCGCAACTCTACGAGCGCCTTGCCGGTCACGTGCTGTACGCGAACGCCAGGCTGCGAGCGGATGCGAGCCTGATCAGCAGCAACCGCCGCGGCCAATCCGGCTTGTGGGGCTATTCGATTTCCGGCGACCTGCCGATCGTGTTGCTGCAGATCAACGATCGCAAGAACATCGAACTCGTGCGCCAGCTGGTGCAGGCGCACGCGTACTGGCGCATGAAGGGACTCGCGGTCGATCTGGTCATCTGGAACGATGATCGCGGCGGCTATCGCCAGGCATTGCAGGATCAGATCCTCGGTTTGATCGCGGCCGGTACCGAAGCCAATGTCATCGATCGGCCCGGCGGCATTTTCGTGCGGCCGGCCGAGCAGATCGCCGCCGAGGATCGGATGTTGTTGCAGGCCGTTGCGCGCGCGATCGTGTCGGATACCCGCGGCGCACTGGTCGAACAGATCAAGCGTCGCGATCCGGTCGAATCGCCGATCCCGCGATTCATCCCGGCACGAAGCGAACGTGTGGATACCCATCCGGCAGCATCATTGCCCTCACGCGAACTGCTGTTCGACAACGGTTATGGCGGTTTCAGCACCGATGGGCGCGAGTACCTCATCACAACTCGTCGCGATACGCGCACCCCGGCGCCATGGGCAAACGTACTGTCCAATCCGACCTTCGGTTGCGTGGTGTCGGAAAGCGGCGGTGCCTACACGTGGGCCGAGAATGCCCACGAATTCCGTTTGACGCCGTGGCACAACGATCCGGTGTCCGATCCGTCGGGCGAAGCGTTCTACGTGCGCGACGAAGACAGCGGGCGTTACTGGTCGCCGACCCCGCAGCCGTGCTGCGGCGAGACCGCCTACATAACCCGCCATGGCTTCGGCTACAGCGTATTCGAGCACCTGGAAGACGGCATAAAAACGGAATTGTGGACTTACGTCGCGCTCGACGCACCGGTCAAGTTCACCGTCATCAAGCTGCACAATCTCTCCGGCCGACCGCGCCGGCTGTCGCTGACCGGCTATGTCGAATGGGTGCTCGGCGATTTGCGTCCGCGTTCGGCGCCGCACACGGTCACCGAAATCGATCCGAACGGCGGCGCGCTGCTGGCGCGCAATGCGTTCAATCCCGAGTTCGCCGACTGTGTTGCATTCTTCGATGTCGACGATGCGACCAAAACCCTCAGCGGCGATCGCAGCGAATTCATCGGCCGCAACGGCAGCTTGCAAAAACCGGCGGCCATGCTGCGGGCGCGCTTGTCGGGCCGCGTCGGTGCCGCAATGGATCCGTGCGGCGCGATCCAGGTGCCTGTCGATCTCGGCGCCGCGCAGTCGCGCGACGTGATTTTCCGGCTCGGCATGCAACGTGGAATCGAAAATACGAGCGATTTGATTTTGCGCATGCGCAAATCCGGCAGCGCGCGCGCCGCGCTCGATGCGATCCGCGATCATTGGAAACGTACGCTCGGTGCCGTGCAGGTGCAGACCGGCAAGCCCGCGCTCGATGTGCTGGCCAACGGCTGGCTGTTGTACCAGACGATCGCCTGCCGCATCTGGGGTCGCAGCGGCTATTACCAGTCCGGCGGCGCCTTTGGTTTCCGCGATCAGTTGCAGGACGCCATGGCGCTCGTGCACGCGGCGCCGGATCTGTTGCGCGAACAGATACTGCGCTGCGCATCGCGGCAGTTCCGGCAAGGCGATGTCCAGCACTGGTGGCACCCGCCGTCGGGCCGCGGCGTGCGCACGCATTGCTCGGACGACTATCTATGGCTGCCACTGGCGACGTGCCGCTATCTGACGGCGACGGGCGACGTCGATGTGCTTGCCGAGCAAGCGCCATTTCTTGACGGGCGCTTGGTCGATGCCGGCGAGGATTCGTATTACGACTTGCCGGTGCAGTCGTCGGAACAAGCCGATCTGTATGAGCACTGCGTGCGCGCGATTCGCCACGGCTTGACGTTTGGTGCACACGGGCTACCGCTGATGGGCAGCGGCGACTGGAACGACGGCTTGAACAACGTCGGCCTTCAAGGTCGCGGCGAGAGTGTCTGGCTGGGATTCTTCCTGTATCACGTGCTGTTGAATTTCGCCGACGTGGCCACGCGGCGTGGCGACATGCCTTTCGCCCAACTGTGCCGCGACGAAAGCGCAAAATTGCGCGTGAACCTGGAGAAGCACGCATGGGATGGCGAGTGGTACCGGCGCGCCTACTTCGACGACGGCTCGCCGTTGGGTTCGGCGACAAACGCCGAATGCCGGATCGACTCGATCGCGCAGAGCTGGTCGGTGTTGTCGCAAGCTGCCGATCCCGCGCGCGCACACACCGCCATGGACTCGCTCGATGAGCGCCTCGTCGACCGCGCGCATGGCCTGATCAAGCTGCTCGATCCGCCGTTCGACACGTCCGCTGTCGATCCCGGTTACATCAAAGGTTATCTGCCGGGCGTGCGCGAAAACGGCGGGCAGTACACACATGCCGCGATCTGGGCAGCAATGGCGTTCGCCGCGCTCGGCGACGCGCGGCGCGCCTGCGAGTTACTCGAGATGATCCTGCCGACCCATCATTCGATGTCGCAGCAGGCGAGCGATGTTTTCAAAGTCGAACCCTATGTAGTCGTTGCAGATGTTTACAGCGTGGACCCGCATTGCGGTCGCGGCGGATGGACCTGGTACACCGGCTCGGCGGCGTGGCTTTATCGTCTGATCACGGAGTCGCTGTTGGGCTTGCGTCTGGAAAACGGCCGCCTGCGCATCGCACCCTGCATCCCCGAAAGCTGGAGCGGCTTCGCCGCGACCTATCGCTACCGCCAAACCACGTACCAGATTGCCGTAGCGCAGGACGCCACCGCGACTGCCGCACTGAGCGTAATCATGGATGGCGAGGAGCAGCTCCAGCACGCCATCACGCTCGTCGATGACGGACAAACTCACCGCATTACCGTGACGTTGGGGCACGGATGAAATGATTGTGAGGATCAGGCCGGATCAGGAAGGCGCTGCAGAAGGTTGCGGAGTTCCAACCTGAGCGGCGCCAGCGCCCGATGCCGCATGTAACGTATCGCAATCGGCAGTCGGGCGCTTATGCGGACAAGTTCGCACGGATATTCAGAATTCCAGTTGGGTTGTCCAAACGTCGTTTTCGAACTCAATCGTCAAGCCCGTCGACGAAGATGTCGTCAGCTGCTGCGCCGATATCGATCCGGGCCCGCACATACCCATTCGCGCTGATCGATTTGCCGGTTTTTTGCAGGATTTTCAGCAGCTGATCGATCGTCGCCAGGTGATCGAACTTCGATTGCAAGATCGCGAAGGCTCCGGCGACCTGCGGCGCGGCCATCGACGTGCCGGACAGATATCCGTACGCGCTCATCGGAATCGACGAATACACTTCCACGCCGGGCGCGTACAAGCTCACGAAATTCGCCGAGTTGCTGAACGATGCCAGATTGTCCAGATTATCGGTGGCGCTGACGGCTATCGCCGACGACACGCACGCCGGGTAGTCCACGCCATCAGTGAAGCCGTCATTGCCAGCTGCGATCACGGTTGCGATTGCATCCATGTCGCGCAGCGTGTCGATCGCGGTCTTGTATGCGCTTGCTGAGGCGTCGCAATTTGACGTGTAATGTGATCCGGAAATTCCGAGCGACAGATTTGCAGCCGCAATGCGATAGGTCGCATTGACAGCCGCATAGTGAACCCAATCCAATGCCGCAATGATGTCGGAGTCAAAAGCTTCGATCACGCAACCGGTGCCAGGGTTGTAACAAGAGAACACCTGAATCGGCATGATGTTCGCGCCGATCGCCATGCCATTCTCATTGTTGCCGCCGACGTAGACTCCGGTTCCGGCGACAATGCCAGCGACATGAGTGCCGTGCCCGCAGCCGCCGACCGAGGGGTCACAATTTGCGCCGTCGAAATGGCCGCCCGGATTACCCGTCTCGCTATACACCCCGCCCGGGCAAAGACTGGAAACACTCGACGCCGACCCGCCGACTCCAGAAAAGCAGCCTTCGAGCTCAGCGACAACCCGGGACGCATTGGTTCCGGCAACGCTGAGAAACGGATGACTTTCCTGCACGCCCGTGTCGAGCACGGCCACGACTTCATCGCCCCCGCTAAAACCGGAATTCCAGGCGTCACCGGTATTCATTATTACGTCATTGGAATTGTCGAGCAGTTGGTTCGCATGGTCTTCTTGAACACCGCGAACGGATTCCAGCTGCAGAATGTATGCGAGTGCGGTTTGGTCGACCTGTGCCAACACGATTGGAAATGCGCGGTAGTTGCGAATGACGCGACTTTTGGGTCCCGGCAGTTGAGCGGCGAATGTGACTTGCGCATCGGCTATAACGCTGTGCCGCTGCTGTTCCGGCATCCCCTTCATTGAGATCGTATCGATCGTGGTCTGCAACGTTACCAGTACCCGCGTTCCTCCCGGAGCAGCCGCGAGTGCCAGCAAGCGCATTTCGTGCGGCAGCGGATTTCGCCCAGCGCCGAACGCGGTGCCAGCGAATAGCAGTGAAATACCGAGTAAAAGTCCGGCGTAAGACGACAACAAAATGCGCGGACGTTCGCGGCATGACCGTCGGATAGCAGACCGCTTGTTTGACCGAGTGACATCGCAAAGAAAGATCTTGCGCACTTCGGCCAGCAAGACGGCGAACAAGCGAGGAGTTGCAGTGCGTGTGGCTGGCATCGGATTTCTCCTGCCCTCACAGAAAGGGGCATCCAGCAGCAGCAACGGGAGAGGTGATGGGTTCTTCCGATGTCTTATCCGGTGAGACGAGAGCCATTGGATATGACCGGATTAATATCGCAAAAAACAGTTGTCGTCTGTCGCGCAGCGTACACAGCAACTCCACAGCTTCAAGAAATTTCCGGCATCGCCGTGTCGAGCCGACTTCCATGGCGCAGGTGCATCAATCACAGTATGTGCGGTAGCGTGCAGAGCCCGCCTCGGCATCACGCGTAGGCTCTCGCGCAGCAGATCTGTTCGGCAGGCTTGATCCCCGAGATATTTAGGGCGGCGGGGAATCGTTAATGGGCCGGATGACACCACAAGTCGCGTTTCGCCTCCGCATGCCGCGCCAGCGCCAAGACACAACAGCGCCATCCATCAATTTCTTAAAAGGAATTTTTATGCACACGCAAACCAAGTACCTCGTGGCGGCCGTTATTGCCATGGTGTCGTTGCAAGGGTGCAATCAACAGACTGATTCCCCCGCCAAGACCCAGGCCGACAAGGCTCAGGCTGATAAAGTTCGGGCTGAAAAGGTTCAGGCTGACGTCGCGAAGGCGGAAGCCGATGGTCAAAAAAAGATCATCGACGCACAAGCGAAACTCGATCAAGTGGTTGCGCAAAACAACAAAGACATGGTCGCCGCGCAAACGGATGCGCAAAAGGATGCGACCGCCAATCCTAACGCGCCAGCGCCGGAAGCCAGCGCCGATGTTGCCAAGGCGCATATCAATGCCGAAACCAGTGTTGCCGGTGCCCAATACGACGTAGACAAGGCCAAAGCCGAAGCCGCCGAACAGGTCGCCAAAACGCGTTGCGAAGCTCAGGCTGGCGATGCGAACAAGGCGTGCATATCAAGCGCAACGGCCAGCTACGATTCAGCGTTGGCAGTGGCGAAAGCCAAGGACGATGCGGCGCGCGCTGCTGCCCGTTGATGGTCGGCGCAAGCAACCGAGTGTCGATCGAGAGTGTGGCACGTACGTGCACAAAGCAGGACCACAGGAGAAATCCAATGCGCATGTTTGCTTTACTGATACTTGGCATCTTTACGGCCACGGGTGCCGGCTGCATGGACGATGTGAAATCGTCAAAAGAGGCAAAGACATTCACCTACGACTGCTCCGGACTCGGCCAAGGATGGGGAGATTGCGCCAAGAAAGCGGATGCGCAATGTGGAGCTCACAACTACGCGACCGTGTCGCAAAACGGTGAAGCGGACAACAAGGGAACCGGCGGCAATACGGAAATGAAGCGCACTTTAGTGGTTTCGTGCAAGCATTAGCGGCGAAACAGCCAAAGTCATTCGCGAGTTGAGGTGACCTGCAACGCGTGTTTCGTTGTGCGCGGATCACTTCGCAGGACAGAACTCCGCCGCGCTGAATATCCTGCAGTGCAGGGGACAGCAGCAAGAACGCAAAGAGCGCCGATCCATCCCGATGGTTCGGCGCTTTTCTGTCGTGGGTAGACGTGCCAAAGGCCGGGTGGCCAAGCTGTTGGATGGCTGCCTATGCGCTAAAGACGTCAGCTCGCGTCAGAAATCGAACGTCGCGTTATATGGCTATGCCTGCTCTGCAAGCGGGCGACGTTTGCGGGTGCGCCATGGCCGCCGAGCTTGAACCAGTTCGGATGAACGTGGTCGGTGGCAGTTCAGCCCCCGGATGTTATCGCTATTCTTTTGAGATGGAGGCAGATACATATGGCGTCGCCTCAATCCGATGCCCTGGTCTTCTTCGGTGCCACAGGCGACTTGGCTTTCAAGAAAATCTTTCCTGCATTGCAGGCGATGATCCGCCGCGGCACGCTCGATGTCCCGATCATCGGTGTGGCGCGCGCGGGCTGGACCGTCGACCAGCTGGCTGAGCGCGCACGGGCCAGCCTGGAGCAACACGGCGGCGTCGATGCCGACGCGTTCGCCAAGTTGCGCGCGCAGTTGCGCTATGTCGACGGTGACTACAACGATTCAACCACGTTCGATCGCCTCAAGCAGTCGCTCGGCAACGCCCGGCATCCGCTGCATTACCTGGCGATTCCGCCGAGCCTGTTTGCGCCCACGGTGCGAGGCCTGGACAAATCCGGCTGTGCGCAGGATGCCCGCGTCATCGTCGAAAAGCCGTTCGGCCGCGATCTTGCTTCGGCCAAGGCATTGAACCGGACGTTGCACGAGGTCTTTCCGGAATCGTCGATATTTCGCATCGATCATTATCTGGGCAAGGAAGCGGTGCAGAACCTGCTGTACTTCCGTTTCGCCAACGCGTTTCTCGATCCGATCTGGAATCGTCACTACGTCGACAACGTGCAGATCACGATGGCCGAGAGTTTCGGCGTGGAAGGGCGCGGTGCGTTCTACGAGGAAGTCGGCACCATTCGCGACGTCGTGCAGAACCATCTGCTGCAGGTGACCGCGTTGCTGGCGATGGACGCGCCGGCTGGACACGACGCCGCGGCGATGCGCGCCGAGAAGCTGCGATTGTTCCATGCCATGCGACCGCTTGATCCGGCGCAGGTCGTGCGCGGGCAGTTCCGCGAGTATCGGCAAGAGCAAGGCGTTGCAGCCGATTCACAAGTCGAGACCAGCGTCGCCTTGCGCCTGTACATCGACACCTGGCGCTGGTCCGGCGTGCCGTTCTACATCCGCGCCGGCAAACGCATGCCGATCACCGCCACCGAAGTATTGGTCAAGCTGAAGTGTCCGCCGCTGGCGATCTTCGATGCGATCAGCGCGGCGACGTCGAATTATTTCCGCGCGCGTCTCGGCCCCGAAGTGGTGATATCGATGGGTACTCGCGTCAAACAGGCCGGAGAAGCGATGCGCGGCGAGCCCGTCGAATTGATCGCGCGGCATGAGCCGCGCAGCGAAGAGCTGCCGTACGAGCGGTTGCTCGGCGACGCCATGCGCGGCGATGCCACGTTGTTTACCAGCGATGACGCGGTCGAGGCGGCATGGGCCGTCGTCGATCCCGTGCTCGCCAGCACGACACCGGTCCATGCGTACGAGTCCGGCAGCTGGGGGCCCGTCGAGGCGCAACGCATCGTCGATGGCGATGACGTATGGCACGATCCCAAGCCCGAGCAGAGCGCGCCATGCTAGCGCGCAACGACCTGGTGATCCTGCTCGACGTCGACAACACGTTGCTCGACAACGACCGTTTCGTGGCGGATTTGCGCGCGCGCCTGACGCAATTGTTCGGCGTCGCCGAATGCGAGCGCTATTGGACGATTTTTGCCGCACTGCGCGGCGAACTCGGCTACGTCGATTATCTGGGCGCGCTGCAGAAATTCCGCGTCGGCCTCGAGGCCGATCCGCAGCTGTTGCTGATGTCCGAGTTCCTGCTCGAATACCCGTTTGTGGAGCGCTTGTTTCCACGTGCGCTCGAGACGATTGCGCACCTGCAGACGCTCGGACAGCCGGTGATCCTTTCGGACGGCGACATCGTGTTCCAGCCGCGCAAGATCCAACGCTCCGGAATCTGGCATGCCGTCGACGGCCGCGTCGTCGTCGATGTGCACAAGGAGCTTTCGTTCGACAACACGCGGCAGCGCTTTCCGGCTCGGCACTACGTGCTGGTTGATGACAAGCCGCAACTGCTCGTGGCGATGAAACGTCTGCTCGGCCGGGAACTGACGACCGTGTTCGTGCGTCAAGGTCATTATGCCATCGAAGCGCGCGACACGATCTTCGATCCTCCACCCGACCTGTGCATCGATCACATCGCCGATTTGCTCGACCACGACTTGGCGTCCGCTGCGCAGGTAGCGACCTGAAACAGCAAAGGAGAAATGGACATGAACAGAACGCGATTATTGCGCGATATCGGCCAGAGCTTGTGGCTCGACAACATCACGCGCGAGTTGCTCGACAACGGCGGCTTGCGCAAGTACATCGACGAGTTCTCGATCACCGGCTTGACCTCGAATCCGACGATCTTCGACGAAGCCATCGGCAGCGGCAATGCTTATGACGACGGCATCCGGACGAAGACGAAGGCCGGCAATTCCGGCGAAGCGTTGTTCATCGAATTGGCGCTGGAAGACCTGCGCCGCGCCGCCGACCTGTTTCGTCCGGCGTTCGAGACGAGTGGCGGCGTCGACGGCTGGGTGTCGATGGAAGTGTCGCCCCTGCTCGCCGACGACACGCAAGGCAGCATCGATGCCGCGGCGCGGATCCATCGGCAGGCCGATCGAACGAATCTGTTCGTCAAGATTCCGGGCACGCCCGCGGGTATTCCAGCGATCGAGGAATCGATTTTCAATGGCGTGCCGATCAACGTCACGTTGCTGTTCTCGCGCGAACAGTACATCGCCGCGGCGGAAGCGTATCTGCGCGGCATCGAGCGACGCATCGCCGCTGGCCGCACGCCGCGGGTGGCGTCGGTCGCGTCATTGTTCGTGAGTCGCTGGGACAAGGCCGTCGGCGAAAACGTATCGCCCGAATTGCGCAACAAGCTCGGTATCGCCATCGGCCAGCGTACCTATGTCGCCTACCGCAAATTGCTGGCCTCGGAGCGCTGGCAGAAGCTGGCCAAGGCCGGTGCGCTGCCGCAACGTCTGCTGTGGGCGAGCACGGGCACGAAGGACCCGAACGCATCCGATACGTTGTATGTCGAAGCGTTGGCGGCAGCCGAGACGATCGACACGATCCCGGAGAAAACCTTGCGTGCATTTGCTGATCATGGCGAAGTGCGCGGCGTGATGGCGGCGGACGGCAGCGATGCGGAAGAGACGCTCGCGCGTTTCACCCGGGCCGGCGTGGACGTCGCTGCATTGGCAACGCAACTGCAGGTCGACGGCGCGAAATCGTTCTCGAAATCCTGGCAACAGCTGCTCAAGCGCATCGCGGACAAGAGCGCCGCATTGCTCGCGGATGCCGCATGAGTACGACGATCAGTCCGCTTGCCGGCAGGGCGGCGCCGAAATCGCTGTTGATCGATGTATCGAAGTTGCTCGCCGCCTATGCCGATCTGCGCCCCGATGCGAATGTGCCGGCCCAGCGCGTTGCGTTCGGCACATCCGGACATCGCGGCAACGCTTTCGAGCGCAGCTTCAACGAATGGCATGTACTGGCGATCAGTCAGGCGATCTGCGAATACCGCAAGCATCGAGGTATCGATGGCCCACTGTATCTCGGCATCGATACGCACGCGCTCTCACAACCGGCCTTCGAAAGCGCACTCGAAGTGTTCGCGGCGAACGGCGTGCAAACGATGATCAGCAAGGATGGCGAGTTCACGCCGACGCCAGCCGTTTCGCACGCGATCCTCACCTACAACCGCGGCCGCACGAGCGGCTTGGCCGATGGCGTCGTCGTCACGCCATCGCACAATCCGCCGGACAACGGCGGCTTCAAGTACAACCCGCCGAATGGCGGGCCGGCCGATACCGACGTCACCGGCTGGATCCAGGAGCGTGCGAACGCCCTGCTCAGCGACGGCATCAAGAGTGTGCGACGCATGCCGTTCGCGCAGGCGCGGCGTGCCGCAACGACGCACGCTCACGATTTTCTCGATGCGTATGTGAGTGATCTCGGCGCGGTGATCGACTTCGATACGATCCGTGGCGCCGGCGTGCACCTCGGCGTCGATCCGCTCGGCGGTGCGGGCGTGCATTACTGGGCGCCGATCGCGCAGCGCTACGGCCTGAACCTGGAGGTCGTCAGCACACAGGTCGATCCGCAGTTCGCATTCATGAGCGTGGACTGGGATGGCCGCATCCGCATGGATCCGTCGTCGCCGTACGCGATGCAACGCCTGATCGGCATGCAGGATCGTTTCGACGTCGCGTTCGCTTGCGATACCGATCACGACCGCCACGGCATCGTGACGCGCAGCGCGGGATTGCTGCCGTCGAACCATTATCTCGCGGTCATGATCGATTATCTGTTTCGCAATCGGCCGCAATGGAATGCCAACGCCGCCGTCGGCAAGACGCTGGTCAGCACGGCGCTGATCGATCGCGTGGCACAGCGACTCGGGCGCAGGTTGTACGAGACTCCGGTCGGATTCAAATGGTTCGTCGATGGACTGCTCGACGGCTCGCTCGGGTTCGGCGGCGAGGAAAGTGCTGGCGCTTCGTTCCTGCGCCGCGACGGCAGCGTGTGGACGACCGACAAGGACGGCATCGTGCCGGCGTTGCTGTCCGCGGAAATGACCGCGCGCAGCAGCCGTGATCCCGGCGAGCTGTATCGCGATCTCGTCGGTGCGCTCGGCGAGTCATTCAGTGAACGCGTAGACGCACCGGCGAACTCGGCACAGAAAGCCCGCCTTGCGAAACTTTCGCCGCAGCAGATACGTCACACCGAACTGGCCGGCGAAAAAATC